>Ga0307375_10006547_pt1 | contig 10744 bp, 12 predicted proteins | sample TR1MG_FD_202531 | JGI IMG/M metagenome (GOLD analysis project Ga0307375, IMG submission 202531) | Soil microbial communities from Risofladan, Vaasa, Finland - TR-1 | ecosystem: Environmental > Terrestrial > Soil > Coastal area > Acid sulfate soil | place: Finland: Risofladan, Vaasa | collected...
AATCAATTTTTCACGAAGGGGTGGATAATTATGTCCTAAAATCACGGCCCCTGCACCGCTTAACCAATCTGTGTATTCGTTTGAATCAACATCCCACATTTTAGAGCCTAAAGATCGGGTCATAGTCAAAACGAACGGGTCATTAATGGCTAACTGGTGCTCATAGCCTCCAGGAACGCATCCTTTCATCTCTTCAAATAACTTTTTTGACGTCGGGCAGCTTTTTTCGATATCCTTTCGGATTTTCGCCATAGTCTCATCAGGAATTGCCCGGACTGGTCCTTCAATAATTGCTTTTATTCGCTCTTGAATTTCATCAAATTTCATTTTCATAACCTCTCTTAATTTCTAAAGGGAAATTATTAATTGCCCCTCTTCTTGATATTCTAATAATAAATCAGCAACGATTGAAGAAGGTTTCATTTGAATGCCTTCCATTAACTCCAATTTATCCAAACCGATAATCTTCGCTGCCAGATCACAACAAATAAACTTAATGCCGTCTTGTATGCATTCAAGCATTTCTTCTTCGTATCTCATCCGTCCCACTTTATTCTTTTTTCCAAGTAGAATACCCATGGGTCCCCAGAGTACAACTGTGACCTCTAACCCCTTTTTTCTATAATACTTGGCAAACCGAATAATTTCCATTGGACTGGTCGATTCATACACCATGTTCTTTAACAATAAGAGAACTTTTGTAACTTTCGGCAATTTGCTCATCTTTTATCTTATTCTAACAAATTCATAATTATTGAATTTAAGTCGGTTAAGGATGAATAATTTTATCATTAGAATTATCCTATAAGATTATTATTGAGATCATAGAAGCCTAAAAAAATGTGGGATATTCTCCTTTGGATCCTATTATTCATAGGCGGTTACATTATTATTTACTATGCAGCCGATATATTTATAGATAATCTTAAGGATTTTTGTCTTGTTTATGGGCTCTCGGCTTTTATTATTGGCTCTATCGTATTGGGGATTGATTTAGAGGAGTTTATTGCTTCCACTGTTGCATCAACAAATGGGTTACCGTACATAGCCGTGGGTAATGTGATAGGGAATTCAATCATTGCTTTAACTTTGTGTTTTGCGTTACCTGCTTTATTTTTTGGCTTTAAGTTTAAAGCTATTTCTCAATTTTATTTCTGGATTATTTATGCGAGTTTTTTTGCTATTATTCTCGGATTTTTCTTTCATTTTGGGTTATTAATTGCCGGACTTGTAACTATTGCATTATATCTCATTTATTTACTCCGGAATCTCAAACATTCCCGTGAGCAAGATATAGAAGAAATTAAGAAAGTGCAAGCAGAAGAAAATGAAGATAAATCAAGAAAGAAAATAATTCTCCTTATCATTATTAGTTTTTGTGCGATTGTTCTTGGTGGCGAATTGTTGATTTTATCAGCGCAACACTTAATAACGCTAACAGGGATCTCCGAATCGATTTTCGGATTTGTAATAATCGCCTTTGTAACGAATGTTGAGGAACTGACTTTAATCATAAAATCGATTAAAAAACACGCGGTAGAAATCGGGTTAGGCGGAATGGTGGGGAAATTAATATGGAATTTAACAGTTACCTTTGGAATAAGTGGTCTTATTCTAATAAATATCGTATTTCACTGGGATTTAATCTGGAATTCAATTGTTCTATTAATCCTTTTATTATATCTTAATTATATAGCGCGAAAGAGGTCCTTAAATAAAAAAGATGGGATTCTTTTACTGATTTTCTTCGTGGTTTTCTTACTAATTAATTTTATTTAATTCCATAAAACATTAAATTGTTAAATGAGTACGATTTCTATTAATTTATTTTGAAATTTTAGGAGCTGAACAAACCATGGATGAAGAATTCAAAAAGAAACAATTAGAAGAAATGGAATTACGTATTGAATTAGATAAAAAACAGAAAGAATTATTTGAGATTCAAGAGAAATTTTTTCAAAGGCAACTGGAACTAACTGATCAGCAAATGGAATTAACCAAAAAACAGATGGAATTGAATAATCTTGCGATAGAAGGTCAAAAAAATAATGTCTTTGTACAACTAGGTGAAAAATTTAAGGAAGAGCAAGAGCGAATCTCTGAACGAGACAAGAGAGAGCCCCCAAGTGGAATGATTATTTAGGAACGAGGAAAATGCTGTTTTGCAAGAAGTGTAAGAAGGAAGTTGTCATATATAGCGTCAATTATTCTGAGGGAGCTAATAAGGAATTAGAAAAATTGCAGAATGAGATGAAAGCAGAAGGAAAATTAATATTATTTAATCCAGCGCCTTTTGGCGGATATCATTGTCCCCAATGTAGCACCTTATTGGAAGAAAAAGTGTAACTACAATTTTTAAAGATTTAAACAATGAGAAAAATGAAGAGATCTACGCTCATTAGAACAATTATTCTCTTTTTTGCGATTTCATTTATTGTAATTTATCCATTACTGCCCCTCAATAATTCTCAGTCTAATAATCTTTTTACGCTACTGAGAGAAACGGATGCCAATTTAGCAGAAGTAAAAGCGACAGCCGCAAACGGAAATGCCACGGGAGCTAAAGTGCTTTTACATGCCTATTTTACCAACCGATCGCTAGAGCCTTATTCTAAGGTTTCGAGTAGTAATTTAACCGCGGAAATGCAGCGTGCTAATTTAACGATTCGCCGGATCTTCACCATTAATGAGGAAACTTATTCCATGTTCAATTGTTCTGGAGCGGAAATTATAACCGTAAATGGACGCGAAATTTTCAATACGAATTGGCACCGAAACCCAAATGTCAAGGATGACGAATGGATTTGGGGGCTGAGTCGGTGGGGATGGCTTGGCGATCTTGCCCGATCGTATCTTGGCAATAAAGCGATAGGAAATGACTCATTAGCGGAATATTATGCAGCGGCACTAGTAGATTTCGTAACTGACTTTATTCAAAAAGAGCCCGTTGGATCGATGTGGTCTTGGCGAACTATTGATTCTGCAATACGGATTTCGAGCGCAATTGGAGCAGTTGATGCAATTAAAAATAGTAGTGCCTTTACACCTGAGTTTTGTTATATTTTTTTACGGTTGCTGGTGGATCATGGGAAGTATCTTGCGGATTATCATAAAATTCAATATAATTGGGCATTTATTGAATCAGGGGGGGTAATCGAACTTTGTTCCTATCTTCCTGAAATAATTAGTATTGATTCATGGCAAAATATTGCATGGAACCAGTTTGAAAAATCAATTGATACCACTTTTTATCCTGATGGCGGAAGCAGGGAACAGGCAATCAATTATCATAAGGTTGCCACGGGGAGATTAGCAAATGCGATGCTCATTGCCCAGCAATTTGATCACATCAATAGCCCGCCCTCATTAGAAAATAAATTGGTAAGGATGTACGTATATCTTCTCCATAACACGATGCCTGATTATTATTCGACAACCTTTGGTGATTCACATCAGAATTACCATAAATGGGAGATTGGGAAAGGATCGCGACTCTGTGATGATTATGAACTCGATTATTTTGATGTGAATGGTAATCCTATTGGAGGAAATACACCTCCAAGGATCAATGTGCAATTTCCAGACTCTGGACTTTTTATTTCCCGTAGCACATGGAATGATTCTGACGCACTTTATTCCCTCTTTGATGGGGGTCCCTATGGAGAATTCTATCATGCGCATTATGATTTCGGATGTATCGAACTCTATGCCTTTAATCGACGACTAATTTTAGACCCAGGTCGTTATACCTACACTTTAGATGAGATGAGCAGATACTTCTTAGAATCATATAGCCATAATGTTGTATTAATTGACAATGAAAAACAGGGAAAGATTAATCCAAGCTCTTCATCTTGGGCAGCAGGCTATTTGGGATCCTGTGCAAGAGCTGCAAATACTTACTATGGTGCCATACTGGAGCGAGAAGTTCTATTCGCCAATTTCAGGAATAATATAACTAATGATCCGAACCTCACATGTTTTTCTACGTCCAACGATATCGGGCGGTATTGGATTGTTTCGGATTTTTGGGAGGGCAGCGGAACCCATGAGATAGAGCTCTTGTGGCAAATGCCGAAATTTGATCCTATTTTTATCGATAATGCATCTTCTGAAATTGATTTGGCAAATGTTACGCAATATATTCGTTGCCTTACAACGAATTTTGCTAATGGAAATTTAGGAGTATATGGGTTTGGACCTTGGACTCAATTGCAGAATATTACCGCGGGAACTTCTGCAGAGTATGGGAAACCTTATGGGTGGTATAGCCCAACAATGTATGTTCTTGAAGAAGCGACCACCCTGCGATTTATGGGTAGTGTGACTGATCCGAGTCACTGGTTTACTGTCCTCTATCCATCCCAATATAGCCCCAATATCACGGTTACAACGCCTCTTTTTTTGTTTAATGGGGAAACCTATAAAAGTGGTGGAATGGGAACCGCCCCGGGAAATGTTATTTATGTAGAACATGACCAAGGGGCAGAATTGCATATCTCGTTAGCCGAACCCACTTCGGCAGCAACTGATATTGAATTAAACTTGAGTGGCTATAAAATCAATTTTGAAGGACGCCAGATAACCTTACATTTCAATCTTTCGAATCATATCACTCAAATTTCCACCCAATATTTGAAAAAATTATCGATTAATGATGAGGAATTGTTAACTTTTTCCGTAGGGGTCTTAAATGTGAGCGCAAACACTGATTTAAATGCGCTTACCTGTGGATTAGAGCCTTCTGATAGTCTTAATGGGGTCTATATAGGACCTAAGTTACTTCCTACCTACTATTATGGCATCGAAAATAATGCTATAAATTTAGGCACATTCATTTTAGGAGGTGATTTTTGATGCCGATAGAAGCCTCTAATAACTATAAACTCCTTATTGAATGGTTGATTAATCCAAACCAGTTTTTCAGGAAACTGAATAAGTTTTTTGCAAATATTAGTGGAGTGAAGAAAACTATATTCTTTCTTTTGAGTTATCTAATTCCCATTCTTTGTGGTCTAGAATTATATTTCATTTGGACGAATTTTGCTATTTATACAATTGCAGATAGAATCGTTCCCGGCTGGATAGTCCTTGTCATTTTTATGGGGTTAAGTTTCATTCTAAATTTAATTTTCTTACTGTTTCTCGGTCCGCGAGGACTTAAAAAAGGAATAAATTCGCAATTACAACAATCCAGTAATGAAAAAGCACTACAAAATACGTCTAAACAAAATAAACCAGAGTTAAAAATTTTAAGCAGATTATACCTATTAAGAAATAATTTATATTTTATTCCACCTCTGGTTATTCTTTTTGGGCTATGTATTACGAACATCTCCCGAACTTGGAACATCTATTTGCTGGGCACTTATTTGACAATAGCAACTTGGATTATGATTTTGTGGACAGGATATTTTGCCCTCATCTCGCTCTATTCTATAGGGGTAGAATTTCCCAAGATTAATCTCCCGAAAATTTCATGGAAGCAAATTGCGTTGAGGATTGCTTTTGCACTTGGGCTTTATTTCGCCTTTGTCATCGGTTTATCTATTCCGCTTACGATGTGGTTGGGTGCAGAAAAAATGCCCTTCTGGTTTAAAATCGCCATGTTTCTCATGCATGGAAATTAATCTTCTCATTCATCATATAAATAAAAAGTGAGATTTTAATTCTTTTTTAATGATACTTATATGCAAATGAAGAATTGAGTTTCATTACGACATTATGCAGAATTCAATTGTTTAAAGAAATATCTAAAAATCACATTGATTTTGTAAAAGGAAAAAATTCGCCCAATTGTGCAATTATTTAAACTCTGGCGGATCCTGCGTGTCTAATTTTTTTATTTCAATCAAATAATTTTCATTTTCTTATCGTAAATTATGCGATACCTTATTATTTGCTAAATCGAATATCAATAATTGAGATTTATCATCCCGAGATAAAGAAATGATAGTAAAGTAGAATACTTAGTCCAAAAAGAAGTTGCAGCCCGATAAACAACAATGTTTTAAAGATACGTTTTTTAAAATTCTTTTTCCGTTCAGCAATATCTAATGACGTGTAGATTCCTTCAATAAGCCAAGTTATACCAAAGAAAAAGAGTGCTAACTCAATTGAGATTGTATAGAGTAGAAGAGCAATGGCGTTAAATTCCAATGCAGTAGCTGATATATGTAATATTTTTGCAAACCATTTCCATTTTGGATTCGGTCTATAAGCTATCTTTTCAAATGCCTCTGAACTCTTATAGAATAAAGGTAGAGAAGTAACTAATAGCCCAATTATCCAACCGAATAGAAAAGTTGGAATTGAATCCTTATAAATAAAAATAACTACAAAAATCGCAATCGATACTGCTATAAATCGTGAATTCTCGTTTGAAGAGAGTTCAGCGCGAATTGAATTTTCCGTCTTTTCAGTATCATTCACCATAATAAATTCAACCAAGAGTTTAGTACCATAAAAAAATAAAACAACATCATTTATAAACCATATGTATCATATGGTACCTGATGGCATTCGAAAATTTAGTTAAAAAGGGCAGTTTTATCCGTTTAAGGATATTTAAACGAAAAATAATTGAATTTTTTATTTGATTAACTTTTTATTAATCTTAGATGAAAATTATAGAAATGAAAGAATAAGGAAGGTAAGAAGAAAATGCATGAAAATAAAATATATTATAAATTCTATCCAAAGGATGTGCCGAAACATATTGAAATCCCGAAAATACCTTTGGATACATTTCTCAGGGATACGGCAAAAAAGTATCCCGATTCAACAGCAACTACGTATTATAACGTTCCATTATCGTATCGTAAATTAGATGAGATTGCCGATCGAGTTGCAACCAAGCTGGCAGCCTTAGGCATTAAGAAGGGCGATACAGTAGCATTAGACTACACAAATGTCCCTCCAGCAATTGCTTGTTATTATGGGATTTTGCGGATTGGCGGGCGTGTTTCGATGATTTCGCCGCTTTTTAAATCCTTGGAAATTCAATACCAGCTCAATGATAGTGATGCGAAAGTTCTTATTTTATGGGAAGGGTTTGAGGCACTAGTTAATTCTATTATTGATAAGACCAATGTGAAAACAGTAATATACAGCAATTTAGGTGGCTGGTTCACTCCAGATCCGACTATAAAAAGCGAAACGCCTTTCTCCGAGGATAGTTCGCACCCGTATTTAGAAGACATCATTCAAGACACGAAACCCAATCCGCCTAAGGTAGATATTGATCCCGAAAAAGATCTTGCATGTCTGCAATACACCGGCGGCACAACTGGTCTTCCAAAGGGGGCCATGTTGACGCACTATAATCTTGTAGCGAATACGGAACAAGCGAAAGCATGGTTTCCTTCTGCAGTGATGGGAAAAGAAGTTATGCTCACTGCCTTACCGCTCTATCACATCTACGCTCAGACCGTTGCGATGAACTTTTCGATCCGGATTGCCGCCAATCAAATCCTTATTGCAAACCCGCGTGACGTGGAGGAGTTAATCCATGCGATAAGCACACACAAGGTAACAGTCTTTCCTGGGGTTTCTGCGCTCTATAATTTGATCAACAATTTTCCTGAATCAGAATTAAAGAATTACGATTTGACTTCCCTTAAATTCTGTTTATCAGGCGCAGGCCCATTGCCGTTGGAAATTCAGAATAAATTTGAATCCTTAACGGGGGCTAGGTTGCGCGAGGGGTATGGATTAACGGAAGCCAGTCCTATTACGCATGCAAATCCATTGGAAGGGCGTTTCAAGAACGGAACAATTGGGCTGCCAGTTCCGAATACAGACATAAAAATTACAGATCAAAACGATCCCCAGAAAGTTCTTGGTATAAATGAAGTTGGTGAGTTATGTATTAAAGGTCCTCAAGTTATGTTGGGCTATTATAAAAGAGAGAAAGAAACAAGAGCAACCCTTATCGATGGTTGGCTTTACACCGGCGATCTTGCTTTAATTGATGACGAAGGTTATACGATCATTAAGGAACGTCTGAAAAACATGATTAAATATAAAGGGCATAGTGTCTATCCCACAGAAGTTGAAGCGCTCCTTTTTCAGCACGAGGCGATTTTGGATTGTGCCGTGGTCGGCTTTAAAGACCCGGAAGTGGGCGAAAATATCAAAGCCTATATCGTGCTCAAGCCCGAATTTCGCAAGAAACTTACTGAACAGCAGCTCATAAATTGGGCGAGAGAGAATATGGCATCTTATAAATACCCCCGGCAGGTGGAATTCATCACTGAAATCCCGAAATCCACGATTGGTAAAACATTACACCGCATTTTGCGAGAAGGAAAGACTGAAGAATAATCTCATATTTTTTTTATTTTCAATTTAAATTGATCAATTCTATTAGAAGGATAAGGGATAAGTGAAGAGGGGGCGGAGGTCATTTTAGAAAAAATATAGTGGAAAGATTTTTTTACACCAATGCAAGTTATACGAAGGGCGGCAAATTCTGTATTATTAAGACGGTGAAGCTAATTCTATTTCTAATTCTTTTTCTGGACCTTTAAGTAAAGTATAATATAATTCCAAAAATTTTCTTCCAATAACTACTTCTCTGCATTTCTCATGAGAATCTATAGTGATAATTGTTGTTAAATCACTTCCCTTTAATCTAATAGAGCCACTTGCGGATAATAGCTCTAAATGCTCACCTGATGCAGTTTCTGCATGACTAACTATATCAATACCATATTCATATGCTTGTAGATTAAGATTATTATAAATATCTTTGGGAATTAAAATTTCGCCATCAAAACCGGTGTCGACCAATGCTGATAGTTTAATATCATTTAGTTCTAGAGGATCAGATAGGATTATTGCTAAATAAGGCGCCTGAATCTCTGAATTTTCTGGTGTTTTGTATTCAAAAAATAATTTCATTTCAATTTCCTCCCAAATCCTAAAGTGACCTTTCTTTTCTCTCTGGTAATTGGAGAAACAATATTACAATGTTGGAAAAGGTTATGGGTTTTTATTGCTTGGATTGCTTCTAACCGGCTTTTAAAAATCCCGATTAACTCTCCTTTTGAGATGACAATCCATTCGCCTTCATGATCCTTGATTAACTGAGGAATGAGACGCCTATAAGCAGCATTATTCAACATGCGTTCATTATCATTTTTATCTTTTGTTTGTTCCATCTTTATCCAATATTCCATTGCTTTACAAAGAGCTTCATTGAGACGAAGGCCTCTCATGACTGCCGCTGCTTTAAATTGGGCATAAAGTTCTTTATCAATATCTTTAATTAAGACTGACATGGTGAATTCCTCAAGTTATAATTTCTTAACTGAGTTATAAAAATTTATCTACTCTTCAATTTTATAAAACAGTCCTATTTTATCGTAAAGGAAAAACTGAAGAATAACCTCTATATTTTTTTCCTTGAGAAATAGAAATCACTTAAAAAATCTATTATAATGAAGGAGGAATGAGTGTACATTCGGTTTTACGCATGCCGTGTTGAACAAATTCTTGATATTTGATTTTATAAGGCTGCACAAAATCCTGCCCAAACAAGACGAGCCCTTCCCCAATTGCATCAATAGCTGTAAGATGATAGGAATTGAACATTTTATCAAATTCCTCTGGAGTATAGCAAAAAACATCTACTGGAACAGAAGGCGTTTCCCAAAGGACCCATTTTATTCGTTCAAAAAAGGGTATTTTAAAATCACCTATTATGACGAGATCAAAATCGCTATAAAATTTTGCGTCCCCTTTAGCCCTGGATCCGAAAAGAATGACTGCATGTAACTTAATTTTTTGCTGAATTTTTTGAATTAAGTCCTTAAATAATTCGAAGATATTTTTAGGAGTTTCCACCTTATTTTACGCTCTCCTTTTCTTCTTCAATAAAATTCAAGATTGCTTGTGCTGCATTTTGCAATTCTCGTGCAATCTTACTATTATAAAATTCCTTTGGGCTATAATCTGGCATTATATCAGGATATCTTGAATTTATATAGTGCGGATCTAGAGTATTTGCTGCCTTTTTAATCTGGTTTGGGACCGTTTTTCCTAAATTTTCATATGCTTCCAATAATTTCAATATTGAATGTCCCCAAGGACGTTGATTTAAATAATAGAGTATTGCTTTCACTGCTTTCTCTGCCGCTTGAACATAATGAAAACTAGATGCATTGTATTTTTTTCTTTGAAGAGAATCTTTCCTACCTCAAAATCATTTTTTGCTTCAAGAAACCACAATGCAAAATCTTCTTCGCCCATTCTCGACTTGCCCTTCCATTTTTGAGTAATTCTTACTGAATTAATTAATTTGAAGTACTTAAATTTGCTATTTTATCAAACGTTTTTTTACAACCAATTTTATTATAAAAATCATGAAATTTATAATTTTTGCCCCGAATACTCATTGCGGAATATGAATAAAACGAAGGGCTTTCCTATTAAAAAATAATTCATTAAAACGCTCAGTTTTTATCCGTTTGAACATATTTAAGCAAAAATTTGTCTCTGACAAATAGATAAAGTATTTAAATACGCCTAATAATTCCTACTGATTAATATGGTAGATTTGGAAAATGAAAGTTTGGCAATAAAAGTGGAAATGGAAAAAAATAGGCAGATATCGCACCTTTTAACAGAGAAAAAAAAGGAATTAGACCAAGTATCGCAGAAAAATATAGAATTAGAGGCTGAAATTAAACATTTAAAAGAAGTTATTGGACAGCTCGAAAGTAAGACTGTGGAATAACTT
>Ga0307375_10006548_pt1 | contig 10744 bp, 7 predicted proteins | sample TR1MG_FD_202531 | JGI IMG/M metagenome (GOLD analysis project Ga0307375, IMG submission 202531) | Soil microbial communities from Risofladan, Vaasa, Finland - TR-1 | ecosystem: Environmental > Terrestrial > Soil > Coastal area > Acid sulfate soil | place: Finland: Risofladan, Vaasa | collected...
TGTCCTCCACGAGGAGGATGCGCAGCCCGGCAAAATGGCTCGGATCGGGGAGGAGGCCATCGTCGGTGACGCCATCGATCTGGCCGGCGGCCTCCTCGCTCCCGGCGAGGCCGAAGCGAGCGGTGAAGGCGAAGAGGCTTCCCCTGCCCTCCTCGCTCTCGACCCATATCCGCCCGCCCATAGCCTGCACGAGCCTTTTCGAGATGGCGAGACCGAGGCCGGTGCCGCCATAGCGCCGCGTCGTCGAGGTGTCGGCCTGGGAGAAGGGCACGAAGAGCCTTTCCCTCTGGGCTGCCGAGATGCCTATCCCGCTGTCCAGCACGGAAAAGCGGAGGAGGATCGAGGATTCCTCGCTCGACTCGGGCCCGACCTCGATTTCGACGCCGCCTAGCTCCGTGAATTTAACCGCGTTGCCCGCGAGATTGAGGAGGACCTGTCTGAGACGGAGGGGGTCGCCCCGGAGTTTGTCGGGAACCGAGGGGTGGATGAGGGTCGAGAAGCCGAGGCCCTTCTCCGCGACCCTCTGCGAGAGGATCACCTCGATCTTGGCGATCATGTCGGAGAGGCGGAACACCGTCGATTCGAGCTCGATCTTGCCGCTCTCGATCTTCGAGATGTCGAGGATGTCGTTGATGATCTCGAGGAGGAGGTCGGCGGAGGAACCGATCCGGGACAGGTAGCCCTGCTGTTTCGGCGTAAGCGGCGTCGCCTTCATGAGCTGGGCGAGGCCGATGATGGCGTTCATGGGCGTGCGTATCTCGTGGCTCATGTTGGCGAGAAACTCGCTCTTGGCCGCGTTCATCGACTCCGCCTCGACCCTGGCGCTCTCCGCCGCGAGCCTGGCCCCCTCGAGGCTTTCCTCAACGGTCTTGGAAAGGCTGATATCGCGCAAGAGGACCACGACCAAGGACGTCAGGCCCGCGGTATCCTGCACGGGCAGCTTGGCGATGGAGATCCACCTCCTCGCCTCCCCCTCGGTGGCGCGGAGCCTTTCGCGATATACGGCACGGCCGGTCGCGAGTATCTCCTCGTCCTCGGCTTGGGCTATCTCCAGCGAGTCGTCGGACAGGTAGTCCACGTTCACCTTGCCGACGAGGGCATCGGGCGAGGAATGGCACAAGACCTGGGCCGCCCCTGTATTGGCGAGGAGGACCTTGCCCGCCCTGTCCTTCACGAGGATGCCGTCGGGCACGGCGTCGATGAGGGCGCGGAGGAGGTTGCGCTCCGTCCGGAGGGCCTCTTCGGCCGTCTTGAGGGCGCTCACGTCCTCGGTCATGCCGACGAAGTGACCGATTTCCCCGTCTCGGCCGCGTATGGGCGAAATGGAGGCCGAGGCCCAGAAAAGGCTCCCGTCCTTGCGGCGGTTGCGGAAGGTGCCGTGCCACTCCCGCCCGTTCAGGATCGAGCGCCAGAGGCCCTCGTAGAGAGCGGCGGGCTGGAGGCCCGAGTTGAGGATCCGGGGGTTCTTCCCGATTATTTCCGCCGAATCGTAGCCCGTCATCTTGTAGAACTTGGCGTTCGCGTACTCGATGTCGCCCGTCTTGTCCGTGATGATGACGGCGACGGGGCTCTGCTCGACGGCGCTCGTGACGTTCCTGAGCTCCTCCTCCATGCGTTTGCGTTCCTCGATCTGTCTCTCGAGACCGGCATTGATCTCCCGCATCTTCGCTTCGCCCGCGTCGAGGGACCGCGCGAAAAAATACAGACCGACGAGGAGAACGACGCCGTTCAGGACGGAGGAGAGGGCGCCCCCGAAGCCGTGGCTGAAGATCCCCAACTCCGTGGCGTAGACATGGAAGCCGTCGACGATCAGGGGAACTATGAAGATGAGGATGATGGCCCTTTTGAGGAGGCGGGCCCCGCCCCCCCCTCCGACCATGGCGCTGGCGGGCGGCCTGTCGGCGGTGGCCGCCACCAGGCCGAGACCGAGGGCCATTATAGAAAGACTGGCGGGCACGGCCATCACCGCCCAAAAGGGGCCCGAGCCATAGTCCCTGACCCCGAAGATATGGCTGGCGAGGCTCAGGAAGGCTATGGCAGAGGCCGTGGCCCCCCCAAAAAAGGCAAGGTGTGGAAGACGGCGGAAGTCCAGGAAAAGAAGACCCAGTCCGATCGCCGAAAAGCCAAGGGCCGGCAGTATGGCCATCCGACCGGGGCGCGTCGCGCCGATTATCGCCTCGGGCGCTTCGACATAGAGGAACTGGTCGATGCCGAGGTCGATGCCGCAGCAGTCCTCGACAAGGGTGAGGAGGCCGATCGCCGCGATGAGGATGGCGAGGCCGAGGATGGCCCTGCACCGCCAGCCCCGGCGTGGGGAAGGGGGAGTATCCCGCCCGGCGGCGATGGCCAGGGCCAGGCCGCCGAGGATGGAGCTGAGTGCCCCGTTTGCCTTGATGGCCATGGTTCCCGGGAATAGGGAAGCCAGGAGGGGAATGCCGAAATACAGGCCAAACAATCCCAGGAGGCCCAGGGCCGCGGCGAAGAGGGCGGCGGCGAGAATACCGCGATAGGCCGGTCTCGCCGGGGCGGTTTCCGGTTTCTTCATGCCGACTCCACCTCGTCGACGTCGCCCTCGTCCGATAGTTCGTCGGCGATGGCCTCAAGTTCGGCCTCGGCCTCGAGGGCCGCGCTGAGGATGGTCGGATCGAAGGTCCGCCCCTCGCCTTCGCGGAGGATGCGCAGCGAAACCTCATGCGTGAAGGCGGGCTTGTATGGCCGCTTCGACCTGAGGGCGTCGTAGACGTCGGCCACGGCCATGATGCGCCCCGCAAGGGGAATATCCTCCCCCGCCAGGCCCCGGGGATAGCCGCTTCCGTCCCAGCGTTCGTGATGGGAGTAGGTGACATCCATCGCGACGTCGAGGAAGGAGGTGGCGCCGAGGGCCGTGGAGGATTTTCTCAGGGCCTGAAATCCGAGCCAGGCGTGGCGGCGCATGATCGCCGCCTCTTCGGCGCTGAGGGCCCCGGGCTTGAGGAGGATGCTGTCGGGAATGCCGACCTTGCCGATGTCGTGGAGGGGGGCCGAGCGCGAAAGGAGGTCGACGAGGCGGGAATCGATCCGACCCGCGTATGCGGGCAGGCGTAGGAGCCTCTCGGCGATGATGCGCACGTAGTGCGAGGTGCGTTGGATGTGATTGCCCGTCTCCGGATCGCGGAATTCCGCGAGGGTGCCGAGGCCCTGGAAGGTGACGGCCTAAGTGAGCTCGACCTCCCTGGTCCTTTCGACGATAAGGGCCTCGAGGTCGTCGCGATGCCGCTTGAGCTCGAGGTGGTTCCTGATGCGGGCCAGGATGATCGCCGGCGCGAAGGGCTTTGAAATGTAGTCGACGGCGCCGAGGGCGAGGCCCCTCGATTCGTCCGCGGCAGCGTCGAGGGAGGAGAGAAAGATGACGGGGATCCCCCTCGTCCCCGGGTCGGCCATGATCCGCGCACAGACCTCGTAGCCGTCCATGCCGGGCATGACGATGTCGAGGAGCACGAGATCCGGGGCCGCGGCCGTTCTGAGCCTTTCGATGGCCTGCTCGCCGCTGGTCGCCACGGTCAACTCGAAGTGCGACTTGAGGAGTTCGACGAGGATCCTGAGATTCGAAGCCTGATCGTCGACAACGAGGATTCGTTGCCGCTCTTCCCTGTCAGACATCCTCAGAACCTCCCCACCCGAGGGAAAAAACGTGAAAGGTCGAGCAAGGGTCAAAAGTACATGCTGCCAAAGACGGCGTCAACCACGGCCAGACGGACAAAAAAGGGGACGACCGTCCCATGACGATCGTCCCCATCCCTGACGGGAAGGTCAGCGAGGGATCAGCCCCTCGAATCGACCTTGAGCTTGCCGGTAACGATGAGCTGGGTGTACTTGGCGATTTCCCTCTCGATGGCGGCGGAGAGGTTGGGGTTCTTGGCCGGGAGGCCGACGCCCTTGGACTTGAGGTCGAAGACGAGGACCGTGCCGCCGGGGAACTTGCCGGCCTCGGTCATCTCGGAGACGTCCTTGGCCGCGACGTCGACGCGCTTCATCATGGAGGTGAGGACGGCGGACTTGCCGGGGGCGTAGACGCCGTCGGCATACTGGTCCTTGTCGACGCCGATGGCCCAGCGGATGTCGCCCTTGGCCGAGCGCTCCTTGGCTTCCTTGATGACGCCGTTTCCGGAGCCGCCGGCGACCTGGTAGATGATGTCGGCGCCCGCGTTGTACTGCTTGGCGGCCATGGCCTGGCCGATGCCGGCGTCGGTGAAGGAGCCGGTGTAGTCGACGAGGATCTTGGCGTTCGGGAAGACCGCCTTGACGCCCTGCTCGAAGCCGACCTGGAAGTTCTCGATGAGGGGGAACTGCATGCCGCCGACGAAGCCGATGGTGTCCTTCTTGTCGGCCTTGGCCTTGAGGCCGGCCGCGACGCCGGCGAGGAAGGATCCCTCGTTGGCGGCGAAGACGGCGTTCGCGACGTTGGCCACGTTCTTGCCGGCCTTGTCCTGGACCACCGAGTCGATGATCATGAACTTCTGGTTGGGATACTGCTGGGCGACCGTCAGCATGGCCTCGTTGAAGAGGAAGCCGGGGGCGATGATGAGGTCCATCTTCTGGTCGGCGAAGGTGCTGAGGTTGGGGATGTAGTCGGCGTCGGCGGTGGACTGAAGATACTTCACGTCGGTGCCGATCTTGAGGCCGCGTTCGGCCGCGTAGGCCTTGACGCCTTCCCAGGTGCCCTGGTTGAAGGACTTGTCGTCGATGCCACCGACATCGGTGACGAGGCCGACCTTGATGGGCGCCGCGAAGAGGGCGGTGCCCGCGAGAAGGGCGAGAAGCACGAGAACGACGTTCTTCTTCATCATCTCTCTCCTTGAAGTGGCGCGTTTCGAAACGCGCGTTTCGTTCAATACTAGCCCCAAAGGGCCGCGCTTGCAATCGGATTCAACGCTCGGGCGCCGCCGCGCGGCGGATCTCGCGCCGTATCGTCCGGCTATTTCGCCGGCTGAGCTGGTCTCAGTAGCCGCCGCCCGCCAGGCTATCGGTGACAATGGCGACGCTCGAGCCCGCGCCGATGCGGGAGGCCCCCGCCTCTATCATCGCGAGGGCGGCCTTCCAGGATTTGATGCCTCCCGATGCCTTGACCCCCACGTCCGGCCCGACGATCCGGCGCATCAGGGCGACATCGTCGACCGTGGCCCCCCCCGTGGAGAAGCCCGTGCTCGTCTTGACGAAGTCGGCGCCGGCCTTGCGGGAGATCTCGCAGGCCCGGATCTTCTCCGTCTCGTCGAGGAGACAGGTTTCGATGATCACCTTGAGGAGGACGCCGGGGCCGGTGGCGGCCCGGACGCTGCGGATATCGGCCTCGACATCGGGGAGCCTCCCCGCTCGAAGCCAGCCCACGTTGATCACCATATCGATCTCGTCGGCCCCCGCATTGACGGCCTCGCCGGTCTCGAAGGCCTTGGCGGCGCTCGTCATGTTCCCGTGGGGAAAGCCGACGACGGAACAGGTCTTGACCCCGCTGCCCTTGAGCTTTCCAGCGATCTGGGCCACGCGGCTCGAGGCCACGCAGACCGAATAGAAGCCGTACTTCATGGCCTCCTCGCAGACCTTGTCGAAATCGGCGTCGACGGCCTCGGGTTTGAGAAGGGTGTGATCGATGAATTTCGCGAGAGCTGCCGCGTCCAGTCGCGTGCTGGCCATGCTGTCCTCCTGGCTTTCAGTGGGTGGAAATGAGGTTGAGATATTGCCTGCGCGTCGAAACGAGGTCGCGGAGCTCCGCGGCCATGTCCGCGTCGACGTGGTCGGCGATGGGGAAGATGAGGGCCTCGGTCTCGTCGGTGTAGCGGCGCACGAAGGCTATGTCCGTCACGTAGCCGAGGCTGATCATGTTGGAGATCCGGTCGGCGCACTTGAGCACCTTGGCCCTGGTCGATCCGAACTCGAGGATGCGACCGAGGAAGTCCTGCTTCGTCTCGACGGGGCGTCTCGTCACCTCGAGCACGAGCTTGTAGACCTCCGAAGCCTCGTCCTCGATGGAGAGGATGGTGTCGGGATCGAAGTCCGGCACGTCCTCGACGAGGTCGTGGATCACCGAGGCCTTGAGGAGGATCGAGTCGATGTAGCCGTAGTCCATGAGGATGGCCATCGTGTCGATCTGGTGGCGGAACATGTTGCCGCCGGAGCGTCTCCGCTTGCCGATGAGGGCGGTGGAGAGTTGGATGTAGGGGGCCAGATGCATCTCCTTGAGACGGATCATCGTGCCCTCGTCCATCGGGATGTCGCCGGATTCCTCGCCCGATGGCGAATGGATCGAGGCCGAGCGGAGGGACTCGGCGCGCGGGTCGCCGCCGCCCCTCTGGGGAAGGGGACCGCCGGACCGCGCGTGGGAGCGCCCCCTGCGCGACCCGCCGTCGATCATGCGAGTTCCTCCGCGTACTGACGAAGCCGCGCGACCCGTCGTTCCGCCTCGGCGAGCTTCTCCCTCTCCTTGGCCACGATGTCGGCGGGGGCCGACTTCACGAAGGCCTCGTTGTCGAGCTTGGCCCGCGTCCGCTGCACGTACTGGTCTTCCTTCTCGGCGTCCTTCCCGAGCTTGGCGATGAGCTTGGGCAGGTCGACCGCCTCGCGGACGAAGGCCCAGGCCTCGAAGCCCGTGCCGGCCAGGCCGACCGCCCCGGAGCCCTTCGTGTCGGTGGGCTTGGAGACGACGAACTCGGGGGAGGGCCCATTGACGAAGAGGCCGACGAGGGCCGCGTTCGACCTGAGGAAGGCGGCGCCGGCGAAGTTCGCGTCGAGTTTTACCGCGAGGCGCAGCGGCGTCTCGGGAGCGATCTGAAATTCGGCGCGGAGGGTCCTGGCGAGGCGCACGAGGTCCTGGAGGGCGCCAAATCCGTCCTCGACGGATTTGGACGGCGAGATCGTTCCGATCTCGCGCCCGCCGGCCTTCGCAGTCTTGCCACCTTCGGCTCCTGGATAGGCCTGCACGATGAGCTTGCCGCGGGAATTGGGCAGCATGCGGTAGATCTCCTCCGTCACGAAGGGGAGGAAGGGATGGAGGAGGCGGAGCGATTCCTCGAGGACCTCGAGGAGGATGGAGGTCTGCCGATCCATTTCGGCGGCATCCCCGCTTCGGAGGGCGAGCTTTGTGCCTTCGATGTACCAGTCGCAGAAGTCGTCCCAGAAATAGGAATAGACGGCCTGTGCCGCCTCGTTGAAGCGATATTCAGCGAGGGCGGCGCGGCTGGCCGCGGCGGCCGCGGCCAGCCTTCCCTTGATCCAGAGGTCGAGATCGCGCAACTCGGGCGACTCGACCAGCTCGCGACCCTCGAGGTTCATGAGTATGTAGCGGCTCGCGTTCCAGACCTTGTTGGCGAAACGGGAGCCCATCTTGAAGGACTCCCTGTCGAGGAGGACGTCCTGGCCCGCGGCGCAATTGTAGGCGAGGGTGAACTTGAGGGCGTCGGCCCCGTATTCGTCCACGATCTCGAGGGGATCGATGCCGTTCCCGAGGGACTTCGACATCTTGCGGCCCTGCTTGTCGCGCACGAGGCCATGGATATAGACGTCGCGGAAGGGACTCTTCCCGGTGAACTCGAGGCCCGCCATGATCATCCGGGCAACCCAGAAGAAGATGATGTCGTAGGCGGTGACGAGGGTGGAGGTCGGATAATATTTGCGGAAGTCGGCCGTGTCCTTGGGCCAGCCGAGGGTGCTGAAGGGCCAGAGCCAGCTCGAGAACCAGGTGTCGAGGACGTCTTCGTCCTGGTAGAGGTCCGTGCTCTTGCACTTCGGGCAGATCGTCGGTTCCTCGCGCTCGACCATCACGAGACCGCAGTGGCGGCAGTACCATACCGGCACGCGATGCCCCCACCAGAGCTGGCGGCTTACGCACCAGTCGCGGATGTTGGAAAGCCAGTGCTCGTAGGTGTGCTCCCACTTGGTCGGGAAGAAGCGCACCTCGCCGTCGCGCCAGGCCTTGAGGGCCTTGTCGGCCAGGGGCTTCATCTTCACGAACCACTGCTCCGACAGCCAGGGCTCTATGGTGGTGCCGCAGCGATAGCAGTGGCCCACCGCGTGCACGATGTCCTCCTCGGCCTTGACGAGGCCGAGGGCGCGGAGATCCTCGAGAACGAGGGCCCGCGCCGCCTTCACGTCGAGGCCCTGGTACTTCGAGGGAACGTTGTCGTTGAGGAGGCCCTTGGCGTCGAGGATATTGATGCGGTCGAGGTCGTGCCGGTTGCCGACCTCGAAGTCGTTGATATCGTGGGCCGGGGTGATCTTGACGAGGCCGGAGCCGAAGGCCCGGTCCACGTAGGAATCGGCGATGAGGGGGATTTCCCTGTCGGCGAGGGGGAGCCGGAGCTTCCGCCCGATCAGGGCCCCGTAGCGCGGATCATCCGGGTGGGCGGCCACCGCGACATCGCCGAGGAGGGTCTCGGGCCGGGTCGTCGCTATCTCGATGTAGGCCTTGCCTTCCCGCGTCATAATGCCGCCAGAAGCCGGAACGGCTTCCGGCCCGGCGGCAGCGGCATCGCCGGCGGCGCCGGCGATGCCTGCGGCGGGCAGGCGCGAGGCGGCTATCTCGTCGTCGCTGGCTCCTCCGACGAGTTCGTACCAGATACGCCACATTTTGCCGCTCTCGTCGTCCTTCTCCACCTCGTCGTCGGAGAGGGCCGTGCCGCATGAAGTGCACCAATTGACGAGATATTTACCCTTGTAGATGAGGCCCCGCTCGTGGAGGGTCACGAAGACCTCGCGCACGGCCTTCGACAGACCCTCGTCGAGGGTGAAGCGCTCGCGGCTCCAGTCGACCGAGTCGCCTATCTTCGCGACCTGCTTCTGGATGAAGGCCTTGTGCTCGTTGGCCACCTTCCAGGTCTCCTCGACGAACTTCTCGCGGCCGAGGCTGTGGCGGTCGGTGCCCGCGGGATAGCCGGGCTGCTTGCCGGCGCGCAGGCGCTTCTCCACGACATTCTGGGTCGCGATGCCCGCGTGGTCCGAGCCCGGGAGCCAGAGCGTCGGTCGCCCCGTCATGCGCTGGAAGCGCACGGCTATGTCCTGGAGAGAATGGTTGAGACCGTGGCCCATGTGGAGGACCCCCGTCACGTTGGGCGGGGGAATGACGACGACGAAGGGCTTCTTTCCGGGCGCGTCGCCGAAAGACCCGCCAAGGGCAGGCTGGGGCTGGAAGAGTCCACTGGACTTCCATTCCTCGTAGATGCGATCCTCGAAACTCTTGGGATCGTAGGCCTTGGCAAGCTCGATGGCTTTCATAAGGGAAGAGACCTCCGTCGTCGCGTTGGCTATCGTGCAAAGAATAGCCGAAAACTCGGAGACTGAGGAAGGGGCGGTGGCGTGGCGGCGACTCCTTCGGTCATCGCCTTGAGTAACAAGACATGCGACATCATATCGGCGGTCCGAAGCCTCGAGACGCCGGAGTTGTTTCGATGCAAGGTTTTTAGTTATAATGACTTAACACGACGATCGAGGCTCGGCCGAGGGCCTTCGCCTACCGGGCCGATCACTGCCTTCTTGACGAAGTCCACTCAACATAGTAATTTCGCTATATTCGAATATGATAGATACTGGCGAAGCCATGCCAGGTCTGTACAGCCCGAGCAAGGAGCCATCATGACCATCAGCGCGAAGGATTCGACGAGGACCGCCATCCTCGCCTCCATCGGCCGATTCCACCGCTACGACGAGGGTCTCGCGGCGGGGGCCCAACCCACGCCGGAGCAGCTCACGGCCCTACGCGACGAGGGCTTCGAGGCCATCGTCAACATCTCCCCCGCGAGCACCCGCAATGCCCTTCCCGCCGAGGCGGGCATCGTCGAAGGTCTCGGCATGGACTACGTCCACTTTCCCGTCGATTGCTCCAACCTGAGGCCCCTCCATTACGCCACCTTCCGCGGCGTCCTGGCCGGCCTCGATGGCAAGAGGGTCTTCGTCCATTGCGGGGGCAATATCAAGTCCTCCAACCTCGTCCATATGTATCTCGTCCTCGAAAAGGGCATGAAGGAGGAGGAATCCCTCGCGATACTCAAGACGATACAGGACCCCGAGCCCAAGTGGTTCGCCTATTTCAAGGCGACGGGCATGCAGGGTCTTTCCTGATCCAGATTCGATAGAAGCATAGGGAGGAATCACGTGAAGAGAACAAGGCTCGCGGCCCTCGCGGCCCTCGCCATTTCAATTTCGGCCTTCTCGTCCCTGCAGGCGCAGGTCAAGGGACCGACGGTCGACAAGATACTTTTCAACGCCAAGTCCCAGGAGGACCTCGGCCTGATGGACGTCGCCTCGGGCAAGAGCGACGTGTGGAATTACGGCACCGACGGCAGCGTCTTCAAACGCCTTCCTTCGGACATCCAGTCGAAGCTCGAGGTCTACAAGGTGACGGGCGCGAGCTACCTCGGCCTCCTCATCAACCCCTACCCGAACGCCGCCCCCTATCTCACCGACGCCACCAAGGACGCCTCCGGGAAGGTCCAGTTCAACCCCCTGGCCATCCGCAAGATCCGCTACGCCCTCAATTGGCTCATCAACCGCCAGAAGATCGTGGACGAGGTCTTCGACGGCGCCGGCGCCCCCATTTACACGCCCGTCGTGCCCGGCCAGCCCAACGCCTCTCGCTTCGACCTCGTCGCCGCCAAGCTCGGCATGGTCCCCGCGGGCAACGAGGCCCAGGCCCTCGCCGATATCGACGCGGCGATGAGGGAGGCCTCCGCCCTCCCCGAGCTCGCGGGAAGGCTCGTGAAGGCCTCGCCCTATTGGACCT
>Ga0307375_10006549_pt1 | contig 10743 bp, 10 predicted proteins | sample TR1MG_FD_202531 | JGI IMG/M metagenome (GOLD analysis project Ga0307375, IMG submission 202531) | Soil microbial communities from Risofladan, Vaasa, Finland - TR-1 | ecosystem: Environmental > Terrestrial > Soil > Coastal area > Acid sulfate soil | place: Finland: Risofladan, Vaasa | collected...
CGGCGGTCTGAAATCGCGAAATCGCCATCCATCCAAATGCCATCATCAGCACGACTATCAGGCCGACAGCCAGGACGATCCAGATCGACTGGCGACGGTATATGGAATTGGCGATAGCTGCCTTCATAATCCGAAACGTTGATATTACGGAGATAGGCCGACTACATCATATGCTTCAAAGTGATCTTGCACTAGGCCAGAGGTGGCCAGGCCAGAGGTGGCCATGCCTAAGCAGCCCTCTTGAAGTGACGCTGGCCGCTCAACGCTCCGATCGAAGATTGCATCACGGCCCGTCGGTGTCCGGGTGCTGTAACTCACAGGACGTCGCTACTGACCGCAATACACTTCGAACCTGTCGCTCCAAGCGCAAATATCGTTTTGAGCATTTCGAAAGACTGCTCTCAATTCTTCAGCGTTCGCCGCGAACGACCGCCTTCAATCCGTGCCACTGCTGACGGGTTTGGGTCGTGGGGTGCATTGACCAAATCAAATTCGCTGCCGAAAAGCGGCCATTGAATTTCAGCAGCCCGGAAGCTGACGCTGGTCAATTCGTGCTCCCGGCCATAAGCGGAAGTTGAAGCCGGTGGCAGAAAGCGGACACCTGTGGAGCAAATGCACGTGCGTGCCCTGTGGACTGATAAGAAATCCTTGATCACTATGCCTTGCGCCCGCCGATCACTTCAAGCAGGATGACCACGATTGCGATTACCAGCAGAACGTGAATGAACCCACCCATGGTGTAGGAGCTAACCAGGCCCAGCAACCATAGGATGATCAGAACAACAGCAATGGTATACAGCATGGAAATTCTCCTTTCCTGCTTTGCGTCAGGTGCTCTGACGCGCGCGGCCTAAAATTGCAGTGGTTACGGTGTCCTTGTCTTACTTGCCGAAACGCGCCTTCGCCTCGTTCAAACAATTGGTTTTCGCGTCGCCGGCAAAGGCATCGCACTTTTCCTTCGCCACGGCGTAATCGGCATCGCGCTTGTCCGACGCCGCGTCCTTGCGCGCATCAGCGCTCTGTTGATTCGCCTTGCTGCTTGCTTTGGCAGAGGTCTCTCCGGCTGTTTCGTTCGCCTTGGCGCTCTTCATCTGTGCCTTTGCGTCGGCCTTGGCGGCAACCGCGGCGGCCTTGGCTTCTTTCACGCAGACGTCCTTGACATTGCCGGCCGCGTCATCGCATTTTTCCCTGGCCACTGCGTAATCGGCGTCCGCCATGGCGACGCGCGCCTTGTAACGGGTATCGACCGAGGGCTTGTACTTTGCTTCCAACTCCGCCTTCGCGACCTTCTCTTTGCCACTGGCCTCGGCCTTGCATATGTCCTTCGCATTGCCGGACAAGGATCCACACGCCGCCTTGGCGGACTTGTACTCGGCCGCAATCCCGTCCTTGCTGGATTTGTATTCGTCTTTCGACATGGTTTGCGCCATCACGCCGGCACTGAAGGCGAGGCCGATCGCCATTGCAATCGCGTAAGTATTGAACTTGTTCACGGTCGTTCCTTTATTTGCTGAATCCGTGGGTGGCGCGATTGCGGAACCGCCCGCTATCGCGCCCGCTTCCACGCCGCCTCACTTGACGTGAGCCATTTCCTTCTGGCGCTTTTGCCAATCGGCGAGCTGCTTCTCCGCTACATCCTTGGAGATGCCATACGATTCCTGAATCTTGCCGGCAAGTTTATCGCGCTTGCCCGCAATCACGTCGAGCTGGTCATCGGTGAGCTTGCCCCACTGCTGTTTGACGTTGCCCTTGAATTGCTTCCAGTTTCCTTCGATTTGGTCCCAGTTCATTTCTATCTCCTTTAGGGTGACGGAAGATCGCCACAGTGCAAGCACCGCGCTTGCCGCTTATCTTCCGTGTGTAAGTTTGGGCGGTATGCCTGCCGTCGTCTGTCCGCCAGCGCACCTAACTTCGTCGTCGCGCTTCGTTTGGGTGCGCGAACCGGATGTCCCGCAGAATTCGGCCCGCCGCTTGGGCCGGAATGGACCTCAAAACCCGTCCGCCGTGCGCGGTTGGCTTCAGGCGCCTGATGGTCAATGCGATGTCCACTGCCAGGTCTTGAATTACCGAGCATTTATGTCTGGCGTACTTGATTTTGATCAGATCAGATGTCTGCAACCGGGTTTAGAGTTTTATTGTTATCGCCATCATTTCAACCATGTTGATTCAGGAACTGACGCGACAGGAGAGTCTGGAGGTGCTGGCCCGTACGCACCTCGGTAGATTGGCGTGTGCCCGCGGGATGCAGCCCTATATCGTTCCCATCCATTTTGCGTACCACAATAACTGGCTTTATGGCTTTTCCGTGCTCGGACAAAAGATCGATTGGATGCGCGCTAACCCGTTAGTGTGCGTTGAAGCCGACCAGATGAGGCGTGAACTATGGGCTACGGTTGTCGTCTTCGGCCGCTACGAAGAGCTTTGCGATACGCCCGAATTTCGGGACGAACGCGCGTTCGCCTTCAGTCTATTGCAACACAGATCGATGTGGTGGGACCACGGGGGCGCGAAAATAACGTCCGGTAGCACGCTGGCGACGGTTCCCGTTTTCTACCGTATCAAAATCGAACAGATCACCGGGCGCTGCGCCGCCTCTGAACAGGAGGTGCTTGACACAAACCAGGCCAAGGCCGCCCCGGACGAGCAAGAATGGCTGCATAACATGTTGCGACGTGTCCGGTGAACTTATGCCGTCTTCCAGCAAAAACTCGAAGCTCAGGTCAAGGAGTGGGATACAAAGCTAGAGGAATTAAAGGCCAAGGCGCGAGACGCGAAGGCGGAAACCTTGGCGGATGCCATGCGGCGCGGGTTCAACCGCTATATCGAGTGCCGCCGACCAACACTTTCTGAAGGCAATCGGCATGCGAACAATCCTGATCCCGTGCGACGGTTCGGACAATGCATTACGTGCGGTGCGATATGCAGCATCTCTGGCGAAAGAGCTCTCCGGTGTGCAACTGGAATTGCTGAATGTGCAGGATCCTTTGCCGCAGAAGGTGCACGCCGCCTTGTCCGAGCAGGAAATCGCGCGTTGGCAAGCGGGCGAGGCCGACCTCGTTCTGCAACCGGCCAGGCAGATTCTCGACGCCGAAGAAGTTCAATACCAGGTACGCTCCCGCGTCGGCGCACCGGCCAACGAAATTGCGCGGCATGTCCAGGAAATGCAGTGCGACGCAATCATCATGGGAACCCGTGGCCTGGGTCCGGTAGCCAACTTGATGATCGGTTCGGTCGCCACCAAGGTTATCCATCTGGTCGAGGTCCCGGTGACTCTGATAAAGTAAGCGCAGCGCGCACGACCGCACTTGCGCGACATGCTAATCGAGTGACCACGTCAATGTCTGCTTCCCGAACAGGTCTGCTTCCGCTTAGGGTCGAGGTTGTGTGAAAACCCTGTGTTGAAGTAATCGAGAATGGACGGTTGTGCGTTGATATCAATGGAGTGACATTGATTGAGGCGACAGCATGACGAGATACATTCAGGGGGAGGACAGGAGCCAGGTAGAGTTGCTGCCGGAGTGTCTAGAGGACTTTATTACCGAGGACAATCCGGTGCGAGTCATCGATGCCTTTGTCGATGAGCTTGACCTGTCGGGGCTTGGGTTTGATGGTGTCGTGCCGGCGGCAACCGGACGGCCGGGTTACCATCCCTCGGTGCTTCTCAAGCTTTACATGTACGGTTACCTGAACCGCGTGCAATCGAGTCGACGCCTGGAGCGGGAAGCCCAACGCAATCTTGAAGTGATGTGGCTGATCGGGCGGCTGGCGCCGGATTTCAAGACGATCGCCGACTTCCGCCGAGACAACGGCAAGGGCATTCGCAACGTATGCAAGCAGTTCGTGGCGATGTGTCGTGAGCTGAACCTGTTCAGCCAGGCCATCGTCGCCATCGACGGCAGCAAGTTCAAGGCAGTGAATAACCGCGACAAGAACTTCACTCCGCACAAGCTCGAGCAGCGGATGAAGCAGATTGACGAAAGTATCGAGCGCTACCTAAATGCGCTGGATACCGCGGACCGGACACAGGCGTCTGAGCCGGAAGGAAAGACAAAGCATCTGCAGGAGAAGCTGCGCAAACTTAAGAGGCAAATGAAATACCTTCGGGAAATCGGCGAGCGCCTGGAGCAGCAATCGGATGAGCAACTATCGCTGACCGATCAAGACGCACGCTCGATGGCCACCAGTGGTCGAGGCACGGGCATGGTGGGCTACAACGTGCAGCTATCCGTCGATACCAAACATCACCTGATCGTTGCGCACGAAGTCACCAATCTAGGTCACGACCGGACACAACTGGCAAACATGTCCTTTCAATCGAAGGATGCAATCGGGGTGCAGAAACTGGACGCGATTGCTGACCGCGGCTATTACAAGGGACCGGAAATCCTGAAGTGTGTCGAGGCGGGCATCACTCCTTTTGTGCCGAAGACGATGACCTCGGACAATAAGGCCAAGGGTCTGTACGACAAACGCGATTTTGTCTATATCAAGGACGCCAACGAATATCGCTGTCCTGCCGGGGAAAAACTCCCCTATCGTATGTCGTCGATAGAACATGACATGAAATTAGGTGTGTACTGGAGTTCAAACTGCCCGACGTGCGCTCAAAGGAGCCAGTGCACTACTGGCAAGGAGCGTCGCGTCAGGCGCTGGGAACACGAAGATGTTCTGGATACGATGCAGAGTCGTTTGGATGCGAATCCTGGAAAGATGAAACAGCGCCGGTGCACTGTGGAACATGTCTTCGGTACGTTGAAGTTCTGGATGGGGTCGGCTCACTTCCTGATGAAGAGACTCAATAATGTAGGTACGGAAATGAGCCTGCATGTCCTCTCCTACAACTTGCGGCGGCTCATCAATATTCTCGGTGTCGAACAAGTGATGATGGCTATCCGGAGGAGGGCAGTTTGAGGGCATCTGTGCCCTTTCTTGCCCAAAGTGACTCGAATTAGGCAGCCGTCAGAGCCTCCAAGCGCGCCCGCAAGACCCGATCAACGGAAATTTCCACAATTCCAGCAACGTCGTGCCCTCTGTTGCTCTTTGGCGCGCGAGCAATTTCGTTTTCACACAACCTCGGTCGGTAGGGTGCATTGACCAAATCCAATTCGCTGCCAAAAAGCGGTCACGTCAATTTGGTACACTGCCAGCTCTCAAAAAGGGGCTCTACGATTGCTAGGTGGGCGGGCGGGTGGAACATGAGTTCGATTGCGCAACTGGGGATCGAACTCCTGACCATCTAGGCATCGACAATGCTGCTTGCCGACATATTCCCCCTATGACAGCGTCATAGGTAAAATACCTGGACGGACGTACTCACATCACCTCACGCGACCGCAGTGCGAGGTTGTGTCGGGTCGCCCCCGCACCACCACTTCTCCATAGGTCAGACGCGCTCTCGCCTTTTTTCGCACCGCCCGGAACGCCAGTACTGGCGCGGCTCCGCGGTTTTGTGCGAAAGTGGGGCCCCGCTGGAAAAACCGATTTTCGGCTTTTTTGGCCCTCTCTGCGCTCTCCGTTCTCTGTTTGTGCGAAGGCCCCTTTCGCACAGATACGATATTAATCAGCAGGTTGAAAATTCGAGTTTGAGCGGTAACTCGGGTGTCGGCGGCGACAAGTTCAAACTTGGTCAGCTACGTCTGGGAACGGTGTGGCCACCACGATCATGCTGCGAGGACGGTCGCTGCTTAATGGGGATGTTGTCAGCACAGCCGGTTGGAGCGTCCGGTCCCGAAAATCGCCAGTGCGTACTAACGACCCTGAATTGCCCTTCGTCTCGCTCTACTCTGAATGTCCGAAGTCGCTGTTTTAGCGGTCGCTTAAATTTTCAAATCTTAAAACTGAATCAAATTGCACCCTATCTCTTTGGCTTGATACATCACCGCGTCCGCCCGCTTTTCGGACGTCTTCCTGGCTGGTTACATGCTTGCGAAATAACGCCACGCCGATGCTCGCTGTCCTCCGCGCAGACAACAGTTAGTAGTTAGTAGTTGGCTTACTACTCACAACGCATCACCCGCCCGCTCTCGGCATCAAAAAGATGAATCGCGGAGGGTTTAGGCTGAAGATGAATCGTCTCCCCGGCGGCAAACGCGTGCCTCTCCGAGAACACGGCGCATATCTGAGTGCCGGCCATTTCAGCGTAGACGAGTGTATCTGCTCCGGTGCGTTCCACCAGACTTACACGCGCAGGCAAGCCACGATTGTCGGCAACCGCTAGATACTCTGGTCTCACACCGTAGATTACTTCTTGCCCGTTGCGTCCTGGGGCCTCGGCAGCGAGCGGCAACACCGTTCCATCTAGGGTTTGCACGGTCATTTCATCACCCTTGCGGCACAGGACGCCAGAAATGAAGTTCATCGCCGGTGACCCGACGAAACCGGCGACGAAGATATTATCCGGGCGATCATAGATTGCGAGCGGCGTACCGATCTGCTCGACGCGACCCTCATGCATCACGACAATCCGGTCGGCCATAGTCATCGCTTCCAACTGATCATGAGTAACGTAGACTGATGTGGTGCCCAAGCGCTGGTGAAGAGCTCTAATTTCTACGCGCATCTGCACGCGCAGCTTGGCATCGAGATTAGAAAGTGGTTCGTCAAACAAGAAGGCCTGCGGATCGCGCACGATGGCGCGTCCCATGGCGACCCGCTGGCGCTGACCGCCCGATAATTCCCGTGGATAGCGATCGAGAAGGGAGACCATGCCGAGAATCTCCGCCGCCCGATTCACCTTAGTGTCGATATCGTTCGGCAGTACCTTGCGTAGTTTTAGGCCGAAGGCCATGTTGCCCCGGACAGTCATTTGCGGATAGAGCGCGTAGTTCTGAAACACCATAGCTATATCGCGATCCTTGGGTGGCAAGTTGTTGACCACCGTACCGCCCAGCACTATTTCGCCGTCGATGATGCGCTCGAGACCCGCGATCATCCGCAGCAGCGTCGACTTGCCGCAGCCAGACGGTCCGACCAGCACCACAAACTCGCCGTCGCCAATATTAATATCGACACCGCGCAGCACTTCGATGATGCCGAAGCTCTTCTTAACATTGCGAATTTCAACTGAAGCCATGGTCTACTCTATTTACCCCCTAGGAAAATCACGCCTTTGGCGCCGATACCTTGCCGAGACGCAGCCCCCCAGAATCTCCCTTACCGCATCGGTCCTCGTCCACGACCAATGTTTGCTCGAAAAACCTACTTGACGGCGCCGGCGCCCAAGCCGTGGATCAATTGACGCTGCAAGAACAGGAAGAGCACGGCCGGCGGAATGATCGAGATGATTGCACCTGCAGCAATTTTGCCCCACTCGATGCCAAAGTCAGAAACATAGAAATAGAGTCCCACCGAGATCAGCCGCATTCCCTGCTTGGAAGCGAGGCTGACGGCGATAATAAATTCGTTCCAAACGTAGACGAAAACGATCAATCCAGCGGCAATGAGGCCGGGCGCGAGTTGCGGCAGAATCACCCGCATGAACGCACCCACTCGCGTGCAACCGTCGACCAACGCAGCTTCCTCGAGTTCAACCGGAATTGCGTCGAGATAGGAGCGAACTAGCCACAACGTTCCTGGCAGTTGCCAAGCGGCGAACACGACAATCAGCACCTGGTACGTATTCAGCATTTGCAGCTTCGCCGCGTAAGCGTACAGGGGCACAAGCACGGCAATCACTGGAGTCATCGACGCCACCAGCAGTCCGACCATCGCGACGTCGCGGCCGCGGAAGCGATAGCGTGAGGTAGCGTAGGCACCAAGACATGCACAGGTTAGCGTGCACAGTACAGTGATGGCCGCGACAACTGCGGTATTAAAGAGATATCGTCCCATCGATGATTCGAACAACACCGCTGCGTAGTTATGCAGCGTGAATCCGCCACCCGAACTGGCCACACCTCCGCTAGGATCAAGCGAAAGCAGGAACAGCCACACCAGAGGAAGCACAGCGCCAAAACTGGCTAGCAGCGCCGGGACGTACATCCAGGGAGATACGTTATCGCGAAACACGGGGAGCGTCCTGCAAGACAAAGCGGCGAATGTAAAAGGCGCTGAGGGCGAGATTTAGCAGGAACACGACTACGCCAGTCGCCGCCGAGTAGCCAAAATGGTAGTTCGTGAACGCCTCGCGCCAGATGCGCAGCGAGAGCACATAGGTCGCTTCGTTCGGCCCGCCCCCCGTCATGACAAACGGGAGCGTCACCAAGGTGAAGTACTCAAATGTGAGCAGAATGAGGACGACCGCGATCGTACGGCCGGCCATCGGCAGTGCTACATACCGCAGTTCCGCCCACCGCGAAGCACCGTCGAGACGCGCCGCTTCGTAGAGTTCGGATGGAATTGACTGCAGCGCAGCCAGGATAAGCACCAATGCGAAAGGATAGGATCTCCATACATTGGCCATGACCATCGCCGCCATCGCAGTTGTCTCGTCACCGAGCGGAGCTACGGTCCAGCCGAACATGGATTTGGCGAAATGAGCAATCGGACCGAAATTAGGATCGAGAAGGGCCTGCCACAGGAGGGCCGTGACGACGAGAGAGACGAGCCAGGGCACCATGATAAGTGTGCGCAAAATCCCGCGGCCGCGCAGCGGTGCCTCCAAAATCAACGCAAGAAAGAGCGCGATGGAGATGGTGAGGACATCCGACGAAATAACGAAGATGGCCGAAGCCAGAAACGACTTCGCTCCGCTCGCGCTAAACAGGGGCGCGAAGTTGGCTAAGCCATTGAAGGCGCCGATCTGAAAGTAGTTGGTCGAATGAAATGCGATGTAAAAGAGCTGGATGATTGGATAGACTGTGATCGCCAGCACAAACGCCATCGCCGGAACGAGTAGCAGATAAGGCTGTGCGGCCTCCCACAAAATACGCGGTAGGTCGCGTTCCGCCGCAGGCATTTCAGGCTTTGCGCGCCGTTTCCCATTCATCAGCGACATCCTGAAGCGCTTGGCGCACGGGATGTCCAGTCATCATCTTCTGTGCCGCCAGGGCAATTCGCGTCTGCAAGTAGTCCGTGCGCTTCGGGTACTTGAACACGTGCGGGCTTGCGGACATGTAATCGAGCGCAAATTTAAGGTCGGCGGCCTCCGGCGTCGAGAACCATGGGTCCTTCACGACCGATTTCCGTGCGGGGATTTCCTTGGCGATCTTAGCGTTGGCAATTTGCGCCTCCTGCGATACTAAGGCCTCGATGAAAAGTCCGGCCGCCTCCCGCTCCTTGCACGACTTGGTCATCATCAAGAATTTGCCGCTTGCGAAGGCCGAGCACGGCCCGTTCGGGCCCGGTTGCTTGGCAAGCCCCAGTGCATTGCCGAGGGAGGCGCGCGCCGGCGAAACGATGTTGCTTGTCAGGATCGTGGATATCGTCTTCCGTCCCTTAATTGCATCAAGCACGTTGTCGCGAGTGAGCGAGATTATCGAATCCGGTGTCATCTTGTATTTATGTATCATTTCGAGTAGCCACTCAAACGGCTTCGCGCCGTTGGCGTTGGCGAATCCGACCGCGCCGCTTGGTTGCACGTAGTCTGCGCCGCACGCCCAAAGCGCCGGTATGAGCCAGTCGGTGAATTCGATGGCGTTGCCTTGTTGACTCAATCCGGTGAGAAAGCCGGGCACGCCGTACTTGTCGGCCGCTGGCTTTAGGAACGCGGGGAGGTCGTTCCAGTTCGTCGGCGGCTCCCCATTGACGGTGTCTTTGAGATACCAAAACTCGTTGTTGAGCAGCGAATTCCAGTACGCGGCCATTTTCTGGCCATCATAAACCGTGTTGTCCCAAGGCAGAATGAAGTCGTCTTTTTGCGCTTGCGACCACCCTTTGGCGAAGAAATCGTTGAGGGGCGCTGCGGTTCCGGCCCCGACCTGGTCGGGCAGATTCGTTGTGGAAAGCTGTGCGACATCCGGGCCGGTTCCGGCCAAAACGGCCTGGATCACCTGCTGGCCCATCACCTGCCAAGGTACTGGTTGAACCTCGACCTCAATGTCGGGATGCTGCTTTCTGAAGATTTGGATCATCGCCGCTTCGCCCTTCGAACGGGCGTTGTTTCCCTTGGGATCAAGCGGGCTCCAATAGACGATTTTTGTTTTTTTCGCGATAGCGGCCGTCGGCAACCCCAGGACGGCGGCGGCGGTGCCCAATGTAGCGGTCATCACGAATTTCCGGCGCGAGACGCCGGTACGGTTATCAGGTGACAATGTGCTCATCGATCCCCTCCTAGCTAGGTTACTTTACATATGAAGCAGTGCTTCATATAATGCTGACCGCTGGTGAATCTACTGTCAAGTATTTTTTTGTATTTTTTATGAACCACAACTGGCTACGGCGAGCGAGGGCAAGCGACGATGGCAGATACACCCATGGACCAAGGCCGCTACATTGTGCCCGCGCTACGGCGCGGTCTGGCGGTGCTTCGTCTTTTCACGCGCGATCGGCACACGATCTCCGTCCCGGAGATCGTGCACGAACTCGGTATCTCGCGCGCGACAGCCTTCCGCCTCGCGTACACGCTCGAGGCGGACGGCTATTTGCAGCGTGTCCCACATTCGAGCGCTTTCCAGCTCGGGCTCAACGTCCTTTCGCTCGGATTCGAGTATCTTGGCTCGCTCGATCTCATCCAGGTGGCGCAGCCCGTGGTCGAAAATCTGCGCGATCGCGCTGACGCCTCGGCGCATATGGGCGTACGCGATGGGATGGAGGTCGTTTATGTGCAAAAAGCGCCTTCGAAGCACCGGCTGCGCAGCAACGTCA
>Ga0307375_10006551_pt1 | contig 10742 bp, 9 predicted proteins | sample TR1MG_FD_202531 | JGI IMG/M metagenome (GOLD analysis project Ga0307375, IMG submission 202531) | Soil microbial communities from Risofladan, Vaasa, Finland - TR-1 | ecosystem: Environmental > Terrestrial > Soil > Coastal area > Acid sulfate soil | place: Finland: Risofladan, Vaasa | collected...
GATGAACTTGCGTATCCACGTGGATCCTGGGTAGATTTCAGAGACCACCCCGCCCATGTGCATCCCCATCGCCGCAAGTTGCGTGAGCGCAAATACCGGTAAGATCACGTTGGCGATCCAGTTCACCAGATTCATCACCGCCGTCCAATAGCCGTCTGCGCTCGTGGGTCCGGCGTTCTGGACAAAACCTTCAAGGGCGCGCAGCATTCCCGAACACATCAACGACGCAAATCCTCCATAGAGAAGTTGCTCGAACTGTCCGCCCTTGCTGTAGCGATAGACCGCTCCGGCAAAGAACGCGCCGGCCATCGTCGGCATCATGACGTTCCCGGCCCAGGAGGCAAGGTTCACAACCGCACCATCGAGACTCATCGCATTCTCCTCATGCTGCCATCACCTGAAAGAGCTTGAGCAGGCCAGTCACGCAGAGAAATCCTATCGCTGAAAACACAAGTCGCGTCCACGGCCTGTGCCGCACATAGTTGATGACCGCGCCAACACACGCCAGGCCCGCCGCCGCGGGCATGATCTGCCCCACAATGTAGTTCCAGAGGGAGCCGAGCATATCGGTGGTTGCGTACTGGCCGCCGGAGTTCCAGCCCTGAAACAACTGCATCGTTGCCGAAAGCGTCATCAGAAACAGAGCAGCAATGATCGAAGCCAACGGATTCTCGCCGGCAGCTGTATCGAGCGTTGCCTTGAGAACGAAGTAGCCGGCCAGGACCGGCACCAGCTTGGCAACGACAATCTGGTTCACGAAGTTCTTGAAGACCGACTCCATGCTGGCAAGCCAACTCGTCGCCACCGATCCGCTTGCCGAAGGAACAGTGATGCCCTGCGCCGCAATCCACGAGAGAAGCTGCGGTAGTGTCAGCAGAATCACAGTCCATAACACCCACTTCCCGGTCTTGCCATTGATGTGGAAGTTGGTGCCTCCCTCATGCCGCAGGCTCACGCCTGCAGCAGCCAGCGTGCAGAACGCCGCTGGCACCGCAAGATCGAACAGCAGTTGAAGAAGATCGGAGAGGAATTGCGGCACAGGCATCGCGTTGACTCCCTACTGAATGCCCTGAGCTTGCGTGATAAAGCCCTCGGCCATGCGTCCAAGTCCGGAGATCACCAGGAGGGAAACACCGGTGACCCCCCAACCGAGATAGCCGCGGCCACTCTTGAAATGCCACCCCGCGACGCCGAGGCACGCGATCGCGATCACCGGGGCAATCACGTTGCAGCCCCAGTTCACGATGTTGAGGACCGTTCCCTCGACCGTGGTAGCCTGCTGGCCCTGAACTGCCTGGCCGAACTGTGGAGATGTGCCGAGGTTCTGTGCTGTCGCTACCAGGGGCGCGGCGAGATTGCCGGCGAGAACAATCCCAAGCGCGAACAGCAGCGAAATACGTGTCCAGTTGATGGCTCCGGGACGCTGATAGGTTGATCGAAGTGCAGCGGGTGCAGTCGTGCCCCGCCAGAAGGCCAATGCGGTTTTCATGACTCTCTCTCCTGGACGCGGCTGCTCGGGGCATCCGTGTCGAAGGAGAACATGAAGCCTAATCAAGACTCGGTCAACTTGCCGAGCTTATCTTGAGCGGGTTTCCGAGGCGCTCTTCTATATAGGTGGCAGGTTGGCAGAATCGGAGGCGCAGCCTGAGCAGAGTTGCGTGGTTACTTCTCGTGAGGGAGAAGCGGAGCCGTGGGCCGATTGCTCTCGGCTCTTCAGCCGAAAAAGCAGGCCAGGTTCTTGCGATGGCAGTGCAGACCCTCGAAGACGGCCCGATCTGCCGTCATCCAAACGCCAGGTATCCTTGACGAGAATTAGTCAAACGCACACTGACATATCCGGAACGATCATTGGTCAAACGCACTTCGACCAATTTGCGCTCCAATTGGTCAAACGCACAATGACACAACCGGAACGATTATTGGTCAAACGCACTTTGACATATTGGAAGCGATGACTGGTCAGACGCAGCGCAACCTTGCCAAAGCGCATTTGCGCGAATCATCTGGCACCGACCGGTCTTGAGGATGGTGTTCGGCACTGGCGCCGAGGAAGGTGTATCGAAACACTGAACTGGGAAGGCTGGTTTCAATTCCGCCACTCACTACAACGGAATGCCGCCACCTTCGGCGTACACCCATTGTTGCCGAGAGAGTGTGCAAAGTATCATCCGCGCCGCAGGCGTACGGTGCCGAGGTCGGGGTTCTGCCAGGACCATGTCTAGGATTGGGCTCGGGAAAATACGGTGCTGCTTGCCGACCAACCGTGAAGTGCATCCCTCCCGGTCACAACGGCGTTTTCCGCTAGGAATCCGTGATCGGAGGGGCCATCACCGCTCGCTCGCGGCCGACTTGTGCTGCTGGCGATATCAATTCCGGTGCAGAATCTCTATGCTACCGCTGCATCGATACTCTGCCGCGTAGCGGTGTTTCCCAAGCAGTAATGAACTGCTTTCCTATGCAAGGGTTACGCAGGTTCCGGCCTGGACCTTCCACCAGCGATTCATAGTTTTGTCGTCCGCAGTCTCAGGGCATTGCCGATTACCGAGACGGAGCTGAAGCTCATTGCGGCCGCTGCGATCATCGGGTTCAGAAGCAGTCCGAAGGCCGGAAATAGCACCCCGGCGGCAAGCGGCACCCCAACGACGTTGTAGACGAACGCGAAGAACAGGTTCTCGCGGATGTTGCGCATGGTTGACTTGCTGAGATGACGGGCGCGGAGAATGCCGCGCAGATCGCCTTTCAGCAGTGTGATGCCGCCAGCTTCCATAGCCACGTCGGTGCCCGTCCCCATGGCAATCCCTATGTCAGCCTGGGCAAGCGCGGGCGCATCGTTCACTCCGTCTCCAGCCATCGCGACGACGGAGCCCTTCTGTTGATGCTCCTTGACAACCTCCGCCTTCTTTTTGGGCAGTACGTCGGCCTCAAACTCGATGCCGAGCTTATCGGCGACAGCCTTGGCTGTGGTCGCGTTGTCGCCCGTGACCATGATGATCTTCAGACCTGCTGCCTTGAGCTCACGAATCGCGTCCGGCGTGGATTCCTTGATTGGATCGGCGACGCCCACGATGCCGGCCGCTTTACCATCCACGGCAACCAGCATCACCGTCTGGCCCTCCTTGCGCAGAGCTTCAGCCCGATCAAGCAACGGGGCAGGATCGACGGATAGGTCGCGAAACAGCTCAGCGTTGCCAACTGCGATTTGCTTGCCTGAGACGGTTCCCTTTACGCCTTTGCCGGTTGTCGAGTTAAATCCGACCACATCGGACAGGGTGAGCTTTTTAACTTCCGCTCCCTTTACGATGGCTGCCGCCAAAGGATGTTCGCTGGATCGCTCAAGGCTGGCGACTAGCTGCAGCAGGTCGTTTTCGTTGATGCCCAACTGGGGAATGACGGCGCTCAGTGTCGGCTTGCCTTCCGTGAGGGTTCCCGTCTTGTCGATGATGAGTGTGTCAACCTTGCCGAATATTTCTAGCGCCTCCGCATTGCGGATGAGGATGCCGGCGCGAGCCCCGCGACCGGTGCCCACCATGATGGCCATGGGAGTGGCGAGTCCGAGAGCGCATGGGCAGGCAACGATCAGAACGGCCACAGCATTCACGAGTGCGTGTGCGAAGCGCGGTTGCGGCCCGATAAGGTACCAGACGATGAAGGTGATAACGGCCGAAAGTATGACAGCCGGAACAAAGTAAGAGGAGACGCGGTCCGCCAGCCTCTGAATCGGCGCTCGTGACCGCTGCGCTTCGCTGACCATCTTTACGATTTGCGCTAAAAGCGTGTCGGCGCCAACGCGCTCAGCACGCATAACGAATCCGCCGGTTCCGTTCACCGTTCCGGCTGTCACTTTCGCGTCCTTGTCTTTCTCTATCGGTATGGGCTCTCCGCTGATCATCGATTCATCGACGGAGCTGTGTCCTTCAAGAACAGTCCCATCGACGGGCACCTTCTCTCCGGGCCGGACGCGGAGCCGGTCGCCAACTTGGACCTGATCGAGAGGCACGTCGGCTTCGCCGCCCTGGCCGTCAAGCCGCTTCGCGGTCTTCGGAGCCAGGCCAAGCAGCGCGCGAATCGCGCCGCTGGTCTGGCTGCGAGCGCGCAACTCCAGCACTTGGCCAAGGAGAACCAGGGCGACGATGACCGCCGCAGGCTCGAAATACACATTAATCTGTCCTCCGACTCCGCGATGCAACGCCGGAAAGATTTGGGGAACGACGGTAGCGAAGACGCTGTAAACATAGGCCGTGCCCGTGCCAATGGCGATCAGCGTAAACATGTTGAGGCTGCGATGCAACAGGGATTGCCAGCCCCTGACGAAGAACGGCAACCCGCACCACAGGACCACCGGTGTTGCCAGCGCGAATTCAATCCAGGTCCACACTCTTACCGTGAACATGTGCTGCATGGGCATGGAAGGGATAAATGAGGAGATCATTAGCGCGAGCATCGGCAACGCGAGTGCGACGCTGATCCACAGGCGCTTCGTCATGTAGTTCAGTTCGGGATTCGACTCTTCGGCGGTGACTTCCCGAGGTTCGAGCGCCATGCCGCAGATCGGGCAACTGCCCGGTCCGGGCCGCACGATCTGCGGATGCATTGGACACGTATATTCGGTGTGCTTTGCTGGTGCGGTGACTGTTACCGGTTCCAGCGCCATGCCACACTTCGGGCAGCTACCCGGACCCGTTTGCTTAATCTCCGGATGCATGGGACAGGTGTATTCGGCATGCGGCTCGGTCTTCGCCGGTGTGTAAACGGGAGCTTCCTCCGGTTTGGTCGGCGCGTACTTCTCTGGTGCAGCGCGGAACTTCGCCGCACAGCCCTGGCTACAGAAATAGACAGTTGTGCCCTGATGTTCGACGCTCGTCGTCGCCTTCGATGGATCAACCTTCATCCCACAAACGGGATCGCATTCTACAACACAGGGCATCGTACGATTGTCTCCTTGTTCACGCAATTCAATCTGTCCCTTTCTGCTCATGGAACGAGCGCATGGGGAATAGATGCCAGGTCAGGCTTAAGCTATTCCGGTCGTCTCGCCGGGATCAGTACATAGCCGAGAGCGCCGTCACGTGCAGCTTGAAGAGCGGCCTGAGCAAACTGCTTTCCGGCGGCAAAGTCCACGCCCGGAAGGTCGATCTTTTTGAGCCCTGCCATAATCTCCGCTCCGAGCAGCTTCGCCTGGATTTGCCGCACCATATCTACCAGTGCATCATTGTGATCTTCAATGTTGTGGACTTCAAACCCTGCGTGCTGCAAGATCGCGACGTATCGCTCTGCAGGCAGCGCGTCCCCTATGCAAGCTATCCAGGAGAGCAGACCTTCCAGTCCCAGAGGCGTCTTCTCCGTTCGAGTCAGGTCACTGAGTCCCAGTTGACCGCCTGGTTTGAGCACGCGAAAAAACTCCTGTGCTGCAACCGGCTTACTGGGAAATGTGCAGAAGGCGCACTCGCAGATGATCGTATCAAAGGTCTTATCACCGAACGGCAACCGCTCTGCATCACCGAGTTGAAAGCTGATCTGTCCTGCCAGAACGCGTTGCGACGTTTCCGCCGCGGCCAGACGAACGTTCTCTTCACTCAGATCCACGCCGATGACCTTGCAGCCAAATGACTCCGCGAGGTGGAACGCGCTCGTTCCGCGGCCCGAGGCGACATCGAGGACATGAGTTTGGCTTGTCAACGCAAGCAATTGCCCGAGGCGCTCAGTGAGCCTGGTACCGCCGGGATGAAAGCTGTCACCCAACAGCATGCGCGCGAAGTCACTGCCGTAGAACGTGGCGCAACACTGCTTGACGCTTTGTTCTTCCATGGACACCTCTAGAGTGACTTGACTTCATCGATCTGCAAAAGCGACCCCACTTCCATGCGCTCCGTGCCTGCATGGAAGTCAAAGACGACGGGCTCCGGGCGATACGGCACACCTTCGCGGCGCGCCTGTTTACGCCTTGGCTCCATAGCGTCCAACTGCGCGCGCGCCTGCTCACGATAGCCGACCGAGTTGTAGGAGCAGAACGGAATCTGCTTGCCACCGGGCAGCAGGAATTCCTTGCAGCACTTCATCAGGTTCTTCTGATTAAATGTCCACGGGTCCATGAAGTCCTGCAACATGATCATGACCATGTTCTTCGCGATATCCCCGATGGTGAGGCTCTCGGAAAGTCCACAGGCCTGGCAGGAGATGGCAAACTGTTCCGCCGACTTCTGCGAACCTGCGAGAGACGAGGATGACCACAGACCTTCCAGCGCCTTTTTGATCTCCAGGCTGAAATCAGGCATGACCCGGTTGGTAATGTAGTCGAGATAGTCGTAGACATTGACGATTCGCGAGAGAGGCGTGACCTTGTCACCGTCGATGAATGCGTAGGTGACCGAGTTGCACGACGGAAAGCAGCACGGCACGGGGATGAAGTCGCTGGCCACGAACTTGCCCGTTGTCTGCTCCTCGATGAGCCGGACGATATCCGGAATCGTCATCCGCTGCATTGGGTCGTGATGCATGTGGCGGCCCGCGTGGAATGCAGGCTGAAAGTTGATGCCACGAATCGCCGGATGCTTGATGGCAAGGTCGATGATCCTGCCCACTTCGTGGTCATTCACGCCGCGCTCAATGGCCGGAACGAGCGTGACATTGAGGCCAATAGATGCCAGGCGATCCAAGGCAAGCAACTTCTCCTCAAGGATGTCCGACTCGCCGCGAATGATGCGATAGGTCTCGCGGTCGAAACCGTCGAATTGGAAGTAAATCGAAGGGCGAACCTCGGCGAGCTGTTCGAGGAAGCGGTCATCGTGTGCGATGCGCTTCCCGTTCGTGTTGACCATGACAAACGGGATGCCACGCGCACGGGCTGCCTTCACAAAGTCGATGATTTGCGGATGAATCGTGGGTTCGCCGCCTGAGAACTGCACAACTTCCGGGTTCCCCTCGGTGCGGACAAAGTCATCCAGCATCGCCTCCACTTCTTCTATTGCCAAGCTGAAGCCTGGCCGCGCGTCGGCAAAGCAGAGCGGACAGTTCATGTTGCAGGCGCTGTTGACTTCAATAATGCCCAGGCAGGCGTGCTGCTGGTGGTCCGGACAAAGGCCGCAATCGTGGGGGCAGCCATCTTTGATCTCCGTACCATAGGCAAGCGGAATCGTGCCCGGCTTGTTGAACTTGCTGAAGTTTGTATAGGCCTGGGCGTCGCCATAGACGAGCGCCTCGAAGGGACCGCAGTCAGGACAGCGCTTGGCCATATAGACCTTGTTGTTGCGCAGCAGAATCTTCGCATCGATCACCTTCCGGCACTGCGGACAGATGCTACGTGTGAGTTCATAGAAGACGTAATCTGCGTCCTTCTTCCGTTGTGGAGGCGATGGAGTAGCGGTGTTGCGCGGTCCGTTCAAAGTGTCCAAATCTGTCACCATTCTTGCAGAAACAACTCTACGACCCCAATGTCTGTGCCATCAAACTAAGGCTCGTCTATTCACGAGTTCTCTCCGACAAAAGAGCTATAGACGTCGCCTTCAAATCTCGCCTGAAGCTGTTGCTGGCTCCAGTTGCTTTCCATTCACACTCCATCGGTTGGTGAATGTCCATTTTCCAATCAGCCGATCCAAGGAGAATAGTCCGGCGCCAAAGATCAGGATCGTCATGGATGCAAACAGAAAGGTGTACGGGTCGGCGACATAGAACTTTCCTGGATCGCTGAATATCGACCTCAAAGCTTCGTGGTCTGCTGTCCAGTAGGCGACGAACATGTTGATGGAGAGTACGAGACCCGTGAACCGCGAGAGCAGACCCAGGATCAGCAGGAGGCCACCCACGAACTCAACCCAGGCTACAAACGCCGCGGTGAATGCAGGAAACGGAAGATTGAGAGAAGTGAAGAAGCCGGCAATCTGCGTAAGGTTGTGGAGCTTTCCCCAACCCGTCTGCGCAAACTGCCACCCCCAGTACAGCCGGACCAGCAGAAGGAACGGCGACTGAGCGAAGGATGCGAAGTCTCCGAAAGACTTATAGCAGCGGAACATCGTGGCGGGCAGCTTTCCCGAAATCATTTGAAATCTCCTAATCGTACGGTTTCTTGAGCGGGGGGCTCGCTCTCGCAAAGCCAGCCGAGAACAGCCCACTGATGAAAACATTCCTGGAGAAAGCCGGGGCGGACTGCCTCGTCCATCGAACTGTTGGTAAAAGCCGCTTCGAAGGCTACCCCGAGTGCGGCGCCGGACTGGATTGCCGTGAGCATTCGATACTCTTCCGGCGTCAGGCGCTTGTAATAGACCGTGAACTCCTGCCGATGTGCGGCAAGCCATATCTGGACCGGAGGAAGTTTTGCTACGCGCCGAACGGCACTAACCTTGCGGGTCGCGGCTGCGTTGTTGCTTGAGGTGTCGCTGCTTCCCGTCCCCTGGCGCACCGCAATCAGGAGTTCATCTACAGGATAGGAAAGGTCCAGGAGGCGCACGCTCGGTTGCAGTTGAAAGACTGTTGCTTCAGTGACGTTCGCGAGGAACTCGGAGGCAGGAGTGGGCGTGGTGGCAGCGTCGTAGGCTTCGATATGAGCCCACTCCAGAAGCGCAATATCCTCGGCGAGCCGGCTCTTCGGTGCGGTCAACTGCTGATGTTCGGTCAACCAGAAGTGGAGACGACTGCCTAGATCACGAAGCGTAAACGATATCGAAGGGCAAGCATCGAGATAGGCACGCATCACGCGCTCGAACTGCCTGCGCCCCAGCACGGCCTGAAGACCGGGAAAGTCGTCTTCAAAGCTTGAATACAGCCGGAACCAGTACTGACGGTTATAGATTTCCAGCCGTTCTAGGGAGCTAAGCGAATCGTTCGGCTTGATAAAAGACGCCGCTTCTCGCTCCATCACCACTCTGTCAAGTCGAACCCTCCGCGTGGTTTCATTGCGCGTCAGGGGCTCCATCACCGCGGTGGCCATGCGCTTCTGCAACTCAAGTAAGGCCGTGCTCATCGTGTAGCCTCCTCAAGAGTGTGTTGCGTCGTGGCAGCAACGAGTGGCAACAACTTTTCCTGCTTGTGAAGGAAGCGGTTCGCCTTCAGAGCTTCGCGATGGACTTCATCGAACGACGGAATGTTGTCGTCCCACTCAAGAAGCGTCGCGGTGGGGCCACAGCGTTCGATCGCGCATTCATAGAGTTGCCAGACGGGTTCGACGACGGGATGGTCGTGCGTGTCAAGGGTGTACTTCTGAAACTGCGAGTGGCCGGCGATATGAATCTGAGCGACACGCTCCGCAGGAACACTGTTCACATACTCCAACGGATCGAATCCATGATTGCGTGACGAGACGTAGATATTGTTCACATCGAGGAGAATGCCGCAGTCGGCCTGTTCAACCACTTCATTGAGAAACTCCCACTCGGTCATTTCGGAGAGATGAAACTCGGCATAGCTGCTGACGTTCTCGACGGCGACGGGAATCTCGACAAAGTCTTGAACCTGGCGGATCTTTTCGGCGGTCAGGCGAGCAGCCTCGAACGTGTAAGGCATGGGAAGCAGGTCATGGGTGTACCGGCCATCCACACTACCCCAGCAAAGGTGATCCGTGAGCCAGGGGGTTCTTGTCCTGCGGACAAGGCTCTTTAGTCGCCGCAGATGTTCGCGGTTGAGCGGCTCTGCCGAGCCGAAGTACATCGAGACGCCGTGCTGAACCACGCGATACTGTTCGAGAATCCGATCCAGCACATGGAGCGGTCTGCCGCCATCAACCATATAGTTCTCGGAGATGATCTCAAACCAATCGACGACGGGCTTCTGCTCGAAGATGTGCTGGTAGTGAGGTATCCTCAGGCCGATTCCAACGCCGTAGTCGGCAAAACCGTTGAATCGATTGGCGGGCATAGCGCTACTCCGTGAGGGAAGTTCATTTGCGACGATCACTAAACTTTTGGGGTAGGAAAAGATTGCGGGGGTAGGCGTGGGGCCATCCCCGCAGTCTGAAGCGGGGCAGGTATTACATCTTGGGCATTGGCGGCTTTGAGCCGTCGGTTGCGCAGCTGCCCTTACCCTTGCAGGAGTTCTTGCCGTCGGCTCCCTGGCCCTTGCAGTCGTTCTTGCCCTTGCAGGAATGCTTCGGCTTCTGGGGATCGGTCCCGTAGGAGGATGCGCCCGCAATTGCGCTTGAGACTGCGAGGTTGGCACCGGAGACGTGACCGGCTATTGGCTGGGCATGAGTAAGGGTTGACGCACCGCCGAGCAGCCCGGCTACGGCAGCTGCTAGACACAGGGACTTCATGGAATTGGTCATTGGGGAATTCTCCTGATTCTGAAATGGCTTTCCGTCCTGTGGGGGCGACGGCTGGGCACTAGCCTGAAGATTGCAGAGAGGGGGGAAGGTTACAGGAGTGGAGGAAGTATTTATTCGGTCCTTTTTTGGGTAACCTTTGACAATTGCGAGCATCGTGACGAATAGCGGTCAAAAAGATACAGCGTGAATCCAGTCTGGACCGGATGGTTGTCCCTTGGAGCGTGCGATCAACGTGATATCCGATATACCCAATGAAGAAGCAATGATCGCTCTCGTATGTGAGGGCGAGAAGGCGTACTTTCACGAGTTGATTCGCCCCTATGCGCGCATCATGTTTGCCTCCGCTCAGGCTGTGTTGCGGAACCCAGCTGACGCGGAGGATGCGGTGCAGGAGGCTGCTCTGAAAGCATTCCTGCATCTGGCACAGCTTGAAGATCGGCGGCGGTTTCGCGCCTGGCTGCTACAGATTGTCGTCAATGAAGCTCGGATGCAC
>Ga0307375_10006552_pt1 | contig 10742 bp, 5 predicted proteins | sample TR1MG_FD_202531 | JGI IMG/M metagenome (GOLD analysis project Ga0307375, IMG submission 202531) | Soil microbial communities from Risofladan, Vaasa, Finland - TR-1 | ecosystem: Environmental > Terrestrial > Soil > Coastal area > Acid sulfate soil | place: Finland: Risofladan, Vaasa | collected...
GAGAGAGAGAGAGAGAGTGGGAGAGAGAGAGAGAGAGAGAGAGAGACATAGATCTTCCAAACTCAACACTCAAGATGCTCAAACACCAATCCAACCTCTACCATGACCTCAATAGACATACCGCTGCTCTCTCTCTCTCTGTCTCTCTGTCTCTCTCTCTCAGAGGGACTTGGCGTTCTTCTCGATTTGAGCGAGCACTTGCTCTGCGGCGAGGTACACCTTTGATCCGGGGCCGAAGATGGAAGCGACTCCTACGTCGTATAGCGATTGATAGTCCTCTTGAGGAATGACGCCACCACAGACGACGACGATGTCCTTTGCGCCCTGTTGTTTGAGTAATTCGATGAGTTGAGGGACGAGTGTTCTATGTCCTGCTGCCTGTGAGCTGACACCGATGCAGTGCACATCCGCGTCGATGGCTTGGCGAACGACCTCCTGAGGTGTTTGGAAGAGTGGTCCAATGTCCACGTCGAAGCCGAGGTCGGCGAATCCAGAGGCGATGACCTTCGAGCCACGATCGTGTCCGTCCTGACCCATCTTGGCGACGAGGATGCGAGGTCTTCTTCCATACTTGTTTGCAAACTGAGTAATCTTCTCTTCGATGCGGGATAGTTCAGCACGATCGCCAAAGGCAGAGACGTAGGCGCCGGAGACGGCAGCGGAACGGGGCGCGTATCTTCCATAGACATCCTCCAAGGCGGAAGAGATCTCTCCTAGAGTGCAACGAGCACGTGCGGCATCAATAGAAAGGGCGAGAAGGTTGCCAGTGTTGGTCTTGGCGGCGTCCGTGAGCGCCTGGAGCGCGGCCTTGGCCTTCTTCTCGTCTCTCTTGGCCTTGGTTGCCTTCAGTCTTGCGATTTGCGATTCTCTTACCTTCGAGTTGTCGATGACGAGCACATCTACGCCACCATTTCCAGGTTGAGCAGAAGAAGAAGACTTTGAAGATCCAGCCGCAGCGTTCGACGCGTACTTGTTCACTCCTACAATCACCTCCTTTCCGGAATCGATGCGCGCCTGTCTTAGGGCAGCAGCTTCCTCAATTCTCAGTTTCGGCATGCCAGTTTCGATGGCCTTGGTCATGCCACCGAGCTCCTCGACCTCTGCGATGATCTTCTCCGCCTTGTCGCACAGTTGTTGCGTGAGTGCCTCGATGGCGTGGGAACCACCGAAGGGATCGACAGTGTATGGGATGCCCGTCTCTTCCGCAATGATCAATTGAGTGTTGCGAGCGATCTTGGCGCTGAAATCGGTGGGCAAGCCGATCGCCTCGTCGAGCGCGTTCGTGTGCAGCGATTGCGTACCTCCCAATACAGCCGCCATGGCCTCGATCGTGGTTCTGACGACGTTGTTGTAGGGGTCTTGCTCGGTCAAGGACCAACCAGAGGTCTGGCAGTGCGTGCGCAGCAGCAGTGAGCGCGAGTTCTGCGGGTTGAACTTCTCCTTCATCAGCTTCGCCCAAAGCTTCCTCGCCGCCCTGAGCTTTGCAATTTCCATGTAGAAGTTCATGCCAATGCCGAAGAAGAACGAGAGGCGCGGTGCGAAGTCATCGACGGACACACCAGCCTGCATACCGCAGCGCACGTATTCCAGTCCATCCGCGATCGTGTACGCCAATTCCAGCGCCGTATCCGCGCCAGCCTCCTGCATGTGGTAACCGGATATGGAGATGGAGTTGTATTTCGGCATCTTCTGCGACGTGTAGGCAAAGATGTCCGCGACGATTCGCATCGACGGCTCCGGCGGGTAAATGTACGTGTTTCTCACCATGAATTCCTTCAAAATATCGTTCTGAATCGTGCCAGCAAGCTTCTCCTGAGCCACACCCTGTTCCTCTGCAGCCACAATGTAGAAGGCGAGCACCGGCAGGACGGCGCCATTCATCGTCATAGAGACCGATACGTCACCCAATGGGATGCCATCGAACAGAATCTTCATGTCCTCGACGGAATCGATTGCCACACCGGCCATACCAACATCGCCTTCAACGCGAGGGTGATCGGAATCGTAGCCGCGATGAGTCGCCAAATCGAACGCCACCGAGAGACCCATTTGACCTTGGGCCAAGTTGCGTTTGTAGAAGGCATTCGACTCCTCAGCAGTAGAGAAACCAGCGTATTGGCGGACAGTCCAGGGACGGTGAGTGTACATTGACGCGTAGGGGCCGCGCACGTAAGGAAACTCGCCCGGCAAGGCCGGCTCCTTCGGATTCCAAGACGGATTATCGGCCTCCGTATACAGCGGCTTAATGGGAATACCCTCAGCAGTAAAACGAACCAGCTTGTTGATATCCGCGCCCTTCAACTCCTTCTCCACGGACTTGCGCCACTTCTCGGGCAAAGTTCCGGCCACTGCTGACGCATCCTGCGTTCTACGCGTCGCACTCGCTCCTCGAGACACCACACTACTATTGAAAGAACGTGACGGCACAACTGACAGCTAAGAGAGACCACAGGGGCCACCACGGACGCACGGACGCACGGGAACACACACACAACGCAAAAGTGGCGCAACAGACACAACACAGACACAACACATCAGTATAGACCGATAAAGACACGCAACTCAACTCAAGGCACCTCACACAAACAAGAAAACACAAGCAAGGGAACAACACAGGGCAAAACGGAAGGAAAGAGGCACTCGAACGCGAACAGGGCCAACAGAGATGGCCAACAACAGGACTTCAAAGGCAACTGATGCCTACGTACAGCACGAGAACTCTTTCCTCCAGTGCGAGAGAGGATCGACGTAGACTGCAACATGGTGAAGGTGAGACTGACGAGCTCAAAACTCAAAGAAGCAAGCAGCGAAGAGAGAGATCGAGGCCGAGAGAGAGAGGAACTGAGAGGAGGACCTGGAGAGAGAGAGCGTTCCGTTCAGAGAGAAACGATCGAACCCACACACCGACACACGCGGCCACTCAGCAAGGGGAGGAACTTTGCAACGTCCATTCTGGTGCTTGGTTTCCATATGATCTCTGCCGTGTTCTGAGGAGTCCTGTTGCCTTTGCTGCATAGAGCGTTATGGATAGCTCTGTGGGCGCCGAGTCGTCTGCTGGCGTGGAGAATGAAGAGTATTCTCCTCCCCAATCCACCGTGATCACTACGAACGCTCTCTTGACTTCTCATGCTACTCCATGGACCATTAATGCAGGTGCCTCGATCGCTGCCATGTCCTCGAATCCGAGCCTGTCCCAAGTGGTTGTTGCAGGTAGAGAGGTGTTGAAAGTGTTTTCCACAGATACTCTCGCTGAGGTCTTGAATATCCGATTTGGTCGTGTTAATATGTTGTATAGTTCGAACGACATCAAGTGGAATCCGAATGAGTCTCATTCGAATCTGATTGCAACTGCTGCGACGAATGGTCACATCGTGATTTGGAATCTCAACTTGAAAGGCAAAAAGCTTGGTATGTGCCCTTTCATTCTCCCTGTTTGATGTGTTCTGAGCATATTCTCCATGTCTTTTGTCTTGGACCATGTCTTTTGTCGACGTTTCGTTGTTGTTTGACGTCGTTGAAGGTGAGAAACTGACGATGAAGCTTTGCTCTTGGGTTTGGCTCGACTAAAATCGCTCAGAACGGTCCATGCCCGATCATACGCGTACTGTGAATAGGATTTGTTGGCAGCCCCGTGAGCCTAATAACCTCTTGTCCGGTTCTCAGGATGGTTTGATGAAGTTGTGGGACATTCGCGACCCTTCTAAGTGTGTGACTTTCGACGCCCAATCCGAGGTCCGCGATGTTCAGTTCTCTCCCTTCTATCCATACTATTTTGCGAGTGCTTTGGAGAATGGTAATATTTTGATTTGGGATATGCGCAAGCAGCAACCGGAGAGGCGATTTGCAGCGCATACTGGTCTGATTGGCGCGTTGAGTTGGCACCCTGCGGAGAAGAACACTTTGGCGTCTGGTGGCCGTGATCGCTTGATTAAGACGTGGGATTTGACTGCTGGAACGAAGCCCTCGTCGACGACGCAAACGATAGCCTTTGTGGGCCGATTGACGTGGAGACCGTCGAGCCACGGTCGGCCGTGGCACATGGCCTCCTCTGCCGGTTCTTCCGACAATGCCATTCACATTTGGGATACCAAACACCCGTTTGTGCCGTTGGCTTCCTTGCAGGGCTCTCGAGACGTCACGACGACGCACATTTGGACCGAGAACAACAACATCATCGCCTCCTCCAAAGATGGTTACATTCGCATCTTTGACCTCGCCAAACACTGCTATTTGCCCCATCGACACATGGCAGCGACTTCCATTAGATTCAACGTCAGAAACCACTTGGCACTCGTGCACGAAACAATCGACAGGAGAGCAAATCCAGTCGCGATGGACGCACCGAAACCCGACCCTCAGGCCACCTTCGCCTCTGGACCTGGATTCATCCCCATAGAAGCCAATCTCTCTCCCATCGCTAGATTCAGCGATTTCAAGCCACCACTGTACAGAGACACGTACGAAGACGACCACAATGCAGCTCTGTACGGAGAGGAAGACGAGGATTCTCCGTCATCATCATCTTCTTCTTCAGTTCTTCCGCAAACCCTCGGCAATTCACTCCAAACAACAAATCATCAGCACACGTCGAAAAGAGGCAGGAACACTCAATCAGTGGCACTACTGGACGAGAAATACGGACTCGACCCCGCCGTGTTTCAATTCCTCGCTGAGAACTACAAGTACCACAAAGACCCCGTTTCCGCACCCACTACGAGCGCTGATTCTATCCTTCACCCATCATCCATGTCTGCGAAAGAGGAAGAGCGTAACACCATGTTGGAACTTTGCGCGCACAATGCCTCCGCCGCCTCGCTCGCACATCAACATCACTTGGCTCAAATGTGGACGATGATACAAATGCTATTCACTCCCGCTGATCTCTTCCTAGATACCTTCCAAACAGCGTCTGGATATGGACATCAAACTTTCACCTCCCCGTCCGCTTCCGGTCAACCTCAAGGTGGAGAGGAGAAGCTTGCCGGTGGTGGAAGTGGGTCGAGTTATGGAGTTGGTGGAGGAATGGATGGGGCGACTTCGTTTGCGATCCCGATCGAGGTCTCCGCTGCGCATTCCGCTGGAAACTCTGGTGCTCCGTCGCCCGGTGGTGGTGGTGGTGGTGGTGGTGGTGGTGGTGGGTCGAAGAGCGCGGAAGCGTTCTCTCCAGTACCGGACGATTGGGATTTGCATCTCCTGGACGTTCCTACTGCGAATGGTCATTTGCACCCCCACCATCATCATCATACCCACTCTCAGCATCATCTTCATCAGCAGCAGCAGCAGCAGCAGCAACAACTTCTTCACTCACATCTCCTTCCTCATCAATCAGCGTCTGGAGGTCCATTGGGTTCAAATGCAGGCAGCAGGGGAGAGAAGAACAGCAGCGGCGGAGCGCTTCGACTCGATTATTTCGGTGGCACCTTCGATCACCCGTCTGGTTTCACCGAACAAGACTTTGTAGAGGATTTCGACAACCCTAGACCCTTGTTGAGGCCTCTATTAGGAGAAGACGAGAATGGAGTACCAACCATGGCGATGGGAGAGGTTTCGACGACTGACGACGCTTCCGGCGTTCATGTGTTCGGTTCTGGCTTCGTTGCGCTTCAAGCAGCTCGCGCACTGGAAATTCAACAAGAATGGGACGTATCGCCTGTGATACACGAGATATTGAACTACTATGAGCACAATGGAGACGTACAGACGTGCGTGTTTGTGAGCCTCGTACTGAGAGATTTGGTACACGTGGAACCGAGACGCATCCTCGCCTGGATGATCGCCTACATAGACCTACTACATCGCATGCAACTTTGGAACTGCGCCAATAGCATTGCAAAGCATTGCCACCTCGACAGCATCAGAAACCTCAGCAAACAAGGAACCACAGTATACACCAAATGCGCATCCTGTTCCAAGGCAATCCTCGGCAACTCGGGCGTCTATTGCGAAAACTGCAAGAAACCAACCTCATCATGCGCGATATGCAGACTACCGGTCAAGGGATCACTCGTATGGTGCGCAGGCTGCGGACACGGAGGACACAGTCAACACATGAGACAATGGTTCGCCGCAGAATCCGCATGCCCCACTGGATGTGGCCACATTTGCGTACTCACTACCATCCCAACATCTTCTTCTGCAACTACCACATCAACAGCTCAACCGACGAAGAAATAAGCGGAGAGATTTGTAACCATAGCAGCCTAAATGAGAGATCTGATACTGCTCTCGATTGTGGAAAGGATATGTTAACTCAATGTACAAAGCTATGTATTCCACATGATGGTGATTGTGCTTGACTGGGACAGAGACAAGGGACAATTTCGTCACTCGGTTCATCTCATGTATTCATTCCATCAACTCCGTTTCCTGAAGAATCGCTTCTACACATCAGTTCATCTTGAAATCCTGCAGCCAAGCGGGTTGAAACCTTGTCGAAGAATGCTGGAAACAAAGTACGGTTTTCGAGCCCTACCCTGAAATCGTTGCGGATGTGCAAGAAGAAATGACCTGGTGAGTTTCGGACAGACGAGTGTAAAGTCCCAAGATGGGCACCTGTTCAAGAGGAGTACCCATAATCTGATGCAAACGAACAAGAACAATGGGGGTTTCCAGTTTCAGGGGGATTCGTGACATCGACAACCCCCGGGGAAGCAGAGGAGTGGGCTCTGGCCCTTCGGGAGAAACGAGAAGCCCCGCAACCCCCCTCCTCGTGTTCAGAATCTGGTATTCGGTTCTTGAGAGCACTTTGCAACTATGTTAATTCTCCATTCAAAGATCGCGTTTTGAACCTCATTTGGTTCATCATCTGTCACCTTCGGCTCATTTGCACGAAACCAACGGCCCGGGAGTTTACGTTCCACAATGTGGCTATGTGCCCTCATTGTGCTTAGAATGTTCGTCCTCTATCTTCTGCGTCTTCTATGCGGAGGAATTTAGGGCGATCAAAGAATCTGGGCGCGTTGCTGGATGCTCTCTCCTTTGGATTCGTGTTCTTCCCCGTAATCTTGCCCTTAATCTGCACCGCATCTCCTTGTTATGACTCTCATCCACTTGCACTACGTAAAATGAAGCACATGAAGTACGATTGACGAATGAGAGAAGCGCACACACACATCCTCGCCTCCAACCTGGAAATTTCCGGTCTCAAATCCGCTTCTGTGTGTTCGACCGTCTCCGCATCTGTTCACGTCAGCCTTTGGATCAGTGCCCCCTGGACTTGCCTTCTCCCCTCCGAATCGTGATCTCTGCACCGTCTACTACCATTGTACCTCTCTTTTGGCTTTCTTACCCCACAAGTACGTCCGAAACGTTCGGTTTTGATTCACCAGCGCCCCCTCCCATTTCCGCACCCCCTCCCTCCCCTCCTTCTTGCTTCTTCAAACCCACTCCCCACTTTCTACATGTAAATGCACTTGTTCTATGTGCCTGTCGATCTTCACTGGTCTGACCGTTTTTTGAAGTCTGTTAAGCCCGATTTCTGTCCGACCGTCAACCGTTGAGCTTCAAGATGCAAAACCCCTCCAATCCCGTCTCTCACGGCCCACACCCGGCCTTATCAAGGTCTATCAACACTCTTGAGCTCTTTTCTACAAGTCCAGCGGTAAGATTTCGAACTACACCGGTGCAAAGCGCTGAAACGTGCGATTCCTTCCGCTCCCGATTCAAATGTTGAATTCCTCTCTTGAAGTCCTCATACTCACCCTCTCTCCCTTCATTTCTTGTTGTATAGGCTTCTTTCCTTCCTGAAAAGGGCGACTGGCGCCGAAGTGGATTCATTGAGGATGACAGTGATGATTGCGACGTTGAGCCGGCGGTTCTCCACTTCTGACCTAGATTACGGCGTAAGTGAGATCACATTTCCCTCTTTTCCCTCTCACACACATGCCTCTACTTTGGATCATCTCATTGTCATCATTCCTAAGGCGTTCCTCACCCTTAATAGTGCAAGCGAGTCAGTTTCTCCCATTCCCACGCATTTGCCCGCTATTGGTCTTCTCTCGAGGTCTATCTTGCAAGAATTGTTGAATTCATTGCACTCGGTGTTGCCAATCTTGGATATACTGGTTTACAAGCTTCCACGTTTGATTTGGATGCCAGAATCGGACGAAATGCGATCTCGTTTTCTTCCCGCTCAACGGACAATTGGCGACATCTCCCCGGACCAAGACTTGGTGAAACTGTGCGACGAGTCCGATGAAGTGTTTATAATGGCATTAGAGCCCAGGACGTCTTGGTTGAAACTCTGTGGCGAGACAATCGTCCGCGAGCATTTGGCCGAGCTCTCGCGCATCACCGCCTCGCCTCGTGCCCCGCTCTCTTGGAAATTCCTGGAGTATCCCACCTACACTGTTCAACTTTCTACGAAGGAGTCATTATCAAGTCGTCTACTGCAGGAAATGTCGCTTTCATCTGCGCCCGCCTCGAACAACAATCGATCGCTTCTTCAGTCTGTCTACGATGTCTCCGCGGACGCACATCTACACATATGCAACACCTTCAATGCTTTGGTTGCGAAAATGGCTAATGCGAGAGAGGATGCGTGGACGTGGGCGAAGAATCGCGAACGAATGGAACAAGAAGCCGAGCTTGCACTGGACTACGAGCGCATGAAAAACGCCAAATTGGTGGCTGAACGGTTTCATAGAGAGATGGAATACATCAAAACATTCACGAGGAGCCAATATCAGTTCAATGAGGATGTGGGGAGATGGTTGCCAACGGAACTCGCACTTCTCTATTGGTCTGTCCTCATTCGGCCCTCAATTGGCCAGTCCCTATCAGTGTCACCTTCCTCATCATCAAGCCCATCTTATGGCACGATGGCAGGCGAGAGTGCAATGGAGAAGGGCGCTTCTGAGGGGCAGTTGGAGTTCTTCAAATCGGAAGTGAGTCGGTTGCAATTGGAGTTGGAAGAGAAGGAGAAGGAGTTGGAGGAGAAGGAGAGGGAGTTGGAAGAGAAGGAGAAGGAGTTGAAGACGAAGGAGGAGGAGCTCAGCCTGAAGGAGGCGCAACATGTGCAGCTCACGGACGAAGTCGAGCTCTTGCTAACAAGCAGCACAAGACGGCGTATATCGCCCAAGAACACCGCAGCTGGCTCAGTGTCGCCATCGGAGCCAGCGACCAAGAAGGAGAGGAGCAACAACAAGTCAAAGGACGTTTCGTCTTCGATCCCCATCGTCTCCAGTCACGAGTCTTCATCGTCGTCTAGTGCCACCAGTTCAAAAGACAGTGCTCCTAGAAAGCGTTCTTCGAGTACGAAGTCGAACCAGAGGGTGGAGATGAGCCCAACGTCGTCGAGCTGCCGCGGATCTTTCTCTGCCGTAAGTGCCGTAGTGCCTCATCCCAATCTCGAAAGTGCCCCTTCCTCTGCAATTCCTATAAGTCCATGGCGAACAATCAAATGGACATCCACTTCGTCACTCGTCACTACTGGCGCGGAGGCCGTGAGGGCCAATCACAAATCGCCGTCGTCATCTTCTTCGTCGTCTCGAGATCGTTCCCAGGTTCATCATCGAAGGGAACACACCTTCTCATCCTCCTCTTCGCCCTCGTCAAAAAATCGTATGGTGGTATCGCCTTCTTTGATGTGATGAAGTAAAGACACGCGTTTAGCGAGTCCCGCACTCGACGTAAGTGTACCAGTTTTCTCTGTCACTTCCTCTATGACTTCCGATTCGAATGGAGTTCCTATTTCAGATTTGATTCGTACATTCGAGGAATGGGTTAATGGTCCTGCTGGCATCGTTCGTTCGAAGGAAATCAAGATTGTTGCTGCGTCGGATCCGAATCACGGTCTGATTGGAATTTTGGACCTCTCTGGCGGTAGGTCGGACGCTAAAGATGATTTTTCGTCTGAACCTAAGGCCAAGCGTGTAGTTCGTACCTCGGTTTGTCGTTTGGATCATGTTGAATGCCTGTGTTTGCCTTGGCAGTGTTCTGACACCTTGTGTTCCGTTTTCCTCAGGCGCACTCTCTTGTTACTCATGTCTCTGTACCCAAATTCACACTCCTAAGTGCCTTGTTTCACGAGGACGACCCGTTGGTTCAAGATATGCGCGCACGACTCGTGAATTACAATCCGAACTTCTTCTCCGACGACGATCTGCCTGATGAGTCTATGGGTCCTCCCTCTGGTTCCTCCTCCTCCGATTCCGACTCCTCAGATGGTATTCGTGTGCATCCAAACTTTGGGTTGACTCTTTGGTACACGCTTCGTCAGTTGCGCGATAAAACGTCGTTTTGGCGTCCGTACCTCGATTTGCTCCCCAAACGCATCCCTACGCCCCTCTTTTGGTCCGAAGCGGAGCTCGCATTGGTGAAGGGCACGAATCTGTATGAGGGAGTACAGCAACTGAAGAGGTTGCTTCAGAAGGTGTGGAATATGTTGCGTCGCGTGGATCCTGCTTCAACGTTCTCGCTTGAGGAAGTACACTATGGATGGACACTGTTTTCGTCGAGAGCCTTTACGGTGAGCACAGATACGAGTCAGAATGAGGTACACACGCACATCATGAAGTACAATCACGCGGAACGCGAAACTTTGACTTCATCCTCCTCTCTCGTCGAGCCCTGTCTCGTTCCCTTCGCCGATATCTTCAATCATTGCACCACGGCCCGCGTACAATATCGCACCAATAACACGGCAAATACGTTCAACTTGGACCTAGAAACACTCGCTCAAAATGGACAAGAGATCTTCAACAACTACGGACTGAAAAGCAACGAAGCACTCATCATTGGAT
>Ga0307375_10006553_pt1 | contig 10741 bp, 9 predicted proteins | sample TR1MG_FD_202531 | JGI IMG/M metagenome (GOLD analysis project Ga0307375, IMG submission 202531) | Soil microbial communities from Risofladan, Vaasa, Finland - TR-1 | ecosystem: Environmental > Terrestrial > Soil > Coastal area > Acid sulfate soil | place: Finland: Risofladan, Vaasa | collected...
TGCGTGCATCACCCTGCTTTGCCTGCCGAATATCGGCACCATCCTCGCAAACCGTCATCGACCGGAATTTCCATACATTCACCACCTCGCCCTTTAAACCATACCGCCTCTGCTTGAAAAGTGCCGGACCCTGCGAAGTGAGTTTCACCGCCAAGGCAATGACCAGCATCGGCAATCCAATAACAGCCAGAATAACAGAACCCAGAATAATGTCCTCCATGCGCTTGACCCACCCGTCCACGCCATAAAACGGTGTTTCATAAATGCTGATGATCGGCATGCCATTAAAACTGATCCAGCGCGCATTCATCAGTTCAAATACAAAAGAGTCGGGCAGCAAATACAACGAGACCGTGGTATCGGCAAAACAGTTTGCCAGGTCGATGATGCGCTGTTCATCCTGCATCGGTAGTGCAATATAAACAGCATCTATTTTTCCGGCATGCGCCTGTACCAGCAATTCCGACAAGTCACCCGCCAGCACGGAGGATGGATCAGGCGATAGCCGTTCAACGGAAAGGTCATCATAAAAACCTTTGAATACCAGCCCTGTCCAGGGCATCGCTTTGATATTTTCAACCATCTGGCGGGCCACACGACTTGTCCCGACGATTGCAACTGACCGGGTATTTCTCCCGTGGCGGCGCAATTCGTGCAGCAGCATGCGCACCGACAATCGCGTTACAACCAGCAAGAAAGGGGAAATTATTAGCCAGGTCAACACGACACGTCGCGAAAAATTTGCCGATGTCTTGGTAATGAAAGCCATGACCAATACCAATACAAACGCAACCATCCAGATTAAAATGATTTCGACGATCTCGCTTTTGATGGTACCGATGCGCCAGGAGCCATAGATTCCTCGGCCCTGCCCGACCACATAAAAACAAAGCGCGGCAATAACAGCGAATCCAATCTGATATTTTTCGAGGGGTACATCATAAAACCACGCGATAAGATGGAAAGATCCAATTATCAGAAGCGCATCCAACAAACGTTGTAGTGCTGATATTTTCGGGGTATGAGAGCGAATAAATCCGTTAGTCATGGTGACACACATCCCAAAATGATTCGGCATCATTGCCGTTAAAAATCAGCCTCATTTTGGGAGAAACCTGCAAGTTCCATCTGCCAAAGCGCGGCTTGCCCTTCAAGTAATTGGCAGAAAAAACAATTCGCGCAAATTGATTCATGAGACATTAACCCTATCAAGTAACATAAGTCGCTAATGATATTACCCTGAACAACAGGACAATAAATTACAGCCTTGGCAAGGCAGGATTTTACGAATTTCAGTTTTTATATAGTTGGCGGTTTCAAGCACCAAGTGCAAAAAGAGCAGCGTGATGCTGCCTAAAATCAAATGCGTCTGGCGTGAACAACTGCGCAGGACATTTGAACCCGAGTGACTTGCGTGGACGAGTGTTCAATTTCCACGCAATCGCATCCAACTCTTTTTGTGAGAACACGCTCAAATCGCTGCCCTTAGGCAGATACTGACGCAACAAGCCGTTGGTGTTCTCATTGATGCCTCTTTGCCACGGACTATGCGGGTCGGCAAAGTAAACCCGAATCCCGGTTTCTGCTGCCAGTTGTTGGTGCCCAGCCATTTCACGGCCTTGATCATAAGTCATCGACAGCCGTTTTTGCGCCTCGATACGGTTGAGCACATGACCGAAGCCATCCACCGCAGAAGCTGCGCTGGCATCTTCCATCTTGGCCAACACCGTGTACAGGGTGGTGCGTTCTACCAGTGTGCCCACCGATGAGCGGTTATGCGCCCCCTTGATGAGGTCACCTTCCCAGTGCCCCGGTATCAATCGCTCTTCAATTTCCGGGGGACGATCATGAATGCTGACCATGTCAGGAATACACCCACGACGATCTTCACCCCTGGCACGCGGTCGGCGCTTGGCATGGCCAAAACGAAGCCAGCCTATCACTTCAGTGCGCAGCTCTCCTCGCGGCATCGCATAGATCGCAGTGTAGATGGTTTCGTGGGAAGCCTGGAAGGTGGGAGTGTCGGGATGCACGGTTTCCAGTGTGCCAGCAATCTGCTCCGGCGAGTAACCAACTTTCAGATACTTCGTCACCTGTTTCCAAAGTGCAGTCCCCGGTTGTAACTTGTGGGGTACGCGTGGCTCAACAGTACAAGCGTTTGCACGGCTTTGCGCGGCATCAGCCCGATATCCACCCGACAACAAAGGCCTGCCAACACGACGAGGCAATTTCGGCCGCGTCCAGCCGTTACGTTTTAATTCTCGGCTCAATGTGCCCGCAGAGCGGCCAAGCTCTTGAGCAATCTGCCCCGGTTTGAATCCCATTGATAACTGTGTTTGAATCATTGCCCGTTCTTCAATGCTTAACTGCGTGTAGATTTTTCCCATGCAACATTATCTTCCAAAAATGTTGCACTTGGTTTTTGAGCGCGCTGTTTTAGTACTGTTGGAAGAGCGGACCATAATTATCAACGGGTCCACGCAACTCACATTTAGTTTGTTGAGTGCGGCCATTCACATGGAGAACTTCTCGGCATGCAGGAAAGGTTAAATGGGAGTACGCTCAAATTCCCCTGAAAAGTAATTTTGCATAAAGCTGGTGAATATCTGAAAACATTCTATCGGAAGTGAATAAAAGCGTGAATCTGGAACGGCCAGCATTTCCCATTGACTCTAGCATATTGCGATTAAAATGCCGTATTACATTTGCAATTGATGACGCATCATTTGGTTCGACTAATATCCCAGTTTTTCCGGCCTCCACGATTTCAACAAGCCCCCCAACTGCGCTGGCAATAACCGGTAGGCCTGACCTCATTGCCTCTACCGCCGTCAAACCAAAACCCTCCCAACGCGAAGGCATAACTAAGACATCTGCGGATTGATAAAATGACTGAAGTCTTTCTCGAGATTGCCAGCCAACGAGGGAAATATTTATTGGAATTGTTGGCAAAGGTTCGCCGCCGATTACTGGTGCCCCAATTAGATATGCATACGCAAGATCTTCAACTTGACTCATTGCACCGATAAAAATATCAACACCCTTTTGGTGATCAAAGCGACCTACAAATAATACTCTAAGCTTATCATTAGGCCATGCTATATTCTCTGCGGAATATTTAAAATCTGGCGATATTCCGTTATAGATGACATGCAAACGCGAAGCAGGGATACCAATTAGAAGACCAGAATCATATTCATGTTTCGAAATACAGATTATCGCGTCACATAGTCGCGACCATGCTAACTCAACAAGTTTGACCATTTTGGTAACAAACCAAGAGGTGTCCCGACTAAATGCCCACCCATGGGGGCAGTATACAATTTTCGGGCGCCCCCGCCGAAACAATGAAAGTGGTCGAACCGCAAACCCAGCAAAGGTAGAATGAATGTGAATCACGTGTGGTCGAAAATCACGCAATTCCCTATTGACTTGTTTTGATAGTTCCCATGTATTAATGAGCCTCCCACTATGACTGCTAAATCCACTAATCTATTGTGATGGAACCTGCTTAATTTCTGCAACATGTGAATCTGGGAGTATCAATCTTACAGCGCCAGTGCCATATGCCTTGATTTGCAATGGCAATAGCTCATCAAGATAGGAAGCAATTCCCCCAATCGCCGTTTCTGTGACGTGCAAAACGCGAAACCCAGCAGGAAATTCTTTATCCAAATTGGGTGGAGTCCCCATAAAAGTCCTATTATTAATCTGGTAAGTAAACACCAAAGTACACTACAGCGTGAATGCTTGAACTAACTAAATCGTAATTTGATTAATAGAACGGCTTCGTCGTTTGTGGAATCACCAATAGATAGATCCAATATTTTACTTTGCCGAAGCCAATCAATGAATAAACAAGGTAGAAACTAATTTGTTCTGAATTAAATACCTTTTATCATTTGACAAAAAATAGACCACACTATAAACAGCCGTAAATAATTACATTTTCATTTTCCTATACCGTCTATCCCATGATACTGGTGTAGCAGCTTATAAGTTCCTTTGCATGATTGTCTATCGTGCACGGATTACTCCAATACTGATCGTAAGCCTTGTTGCCAAGACTTCTAGCCAATTGTGGATTGTTCTGTAGAAGCGTTAACTTTGCTGACAAATCACCGGGATCACCCGCACGAAACAACAACCCAGTCACCCCATCAACAATAGCATCTGTTGCTGCACATCCATCCGATACAATGGCTGGGACACCCAGCGCGGCCGCCTCTAGCACGACCAGACCCTGCGTTTCATGCAACAAAGACGGGAAAACAATAGCTCGACTGGATTGAATGGCCCGGATAACACCTGCGCGATTCTGCCAACCCTGAAGCTCAGCATCCGGATTCACAATTCGAATATTATTATCCTCGTCCCCGCAACCTGCGAAAACTGACCTCACTCCAGCCAAATGTGCTGCAAATGCAAATAACGAACCGCCCTTCTCTGGCGATAAACGACCAATAAAGGCGAATGATTGGTTACTGCCGACATCCGGTGGAACCAATTTTGGAATATCAATTGGGTTTCTGACGTGAAAAATTTTACTAGTCGCTGGTAGCCAAGGACGCAGAAGTGACTCAGAGTAATTTGAAACCGAAATAAAATTTTCGATTCCATCCGGAATATGCCCGAACTTGTTTTGTACCACCTGGCGTACGACCCGCCATAACTTTTGTCCATAATTGCGAGAATCACAATTGCTCGTGATACATGCAATAGACATCGGTTCTAATTCGCACAATTTTGCTTGCTTGTAATTATAGAGACCGCCGTTTGGACAAACCAAAAAATAGTCATGTAACGTACAAACGATCTTGAAGCCCCTTTTAATTGCCAGACGCACTACGCTGGACGATAAAGACTTTATCCATCCATGCAGATGAATGACGGTATTTTTTGGATCAAACCCCTCCAGCACTTCGTCAAAACAGGCTTTAGCACTTTGATTCCAAATACCTCTGATAGCAGCATCAACTCTTGATGGATTGTTCAGTAGATCAAACAACCCAAAATTGACGACTTTAACAAGGTTTCGGTTAATAGCCGGATCGACTGGTCCGACACACGAAACAAAGGTCACGTCTATGCCGGTGACTGCAAGTGCATGCAAACTAGTAATGGCTACTTGGGACGCACCGCCATTTATGAAACCATAATCATTCAGCACAATTACGCGCATTATGAGTTTTCCTCGTTAAGCCCAGCTTTCGAAGCACAGCGATAACAAGGAATAGCCACTCTAATAGGTGGAGCAAACAGTGGAATATTCATTTTTCGGCTTGATATTCTTGACGCCCCCCACGCAATCCGCCAAAACATCAAGCCGTCCCCAACTTCTAGATAAAATCATTGCCAAAAACAACCAGTATCCCCAAACTTCATAACCATCTAGTCCAAGGCTCGCGACGAGCAACGCAATGATGGATGCTCGGCCAATACGACTCCGTAATGCATCTTGCAGAACACCAGTGTAAAAAAGGTATGCTATAGCAATGCAAAAAGGAACAACGCCGTAGTCTAGGATAAATGTAAGCAGTGATGCAAATGTGGGCGCGTCAAAAGTTGTTCGTCCAAGATGATACCAAGCTGGCATTTCGCTGGACAATGCAGAAAATCCGGGATAATAATTGGTCACCCAGTACCCAGCCATTCCAGGACCAACACCAAACACATAATTATTTGCTACAGCGTAAATACCTGCCACCCATGATGCAGCTCTTGTAATAGTGCTCACAAAACCAGTCCCATAAATATCCAGTAATTTTAGGTTGCTATGAGATGAAAGAAAATACGTGGATAAGGCAGCAAATATTATTAGTATGCTAACCATAGCCATAAACAATTTAACACCTTTTAGTTTATAGATAATAAAAAATGTGCTCGCAGCTGCAAGGCCAGTCAAAGAAGTACTAGTAATCAAGCAAACCATCCAAGCAAAAATATTACGAAGTCTTCTTCCGCTTATTGGATCTGCCACCAAAAATGGAAGGCAAATAATTAAAAATACTCCTTGATAGCTAGGTTCAAATGCCAAACCTCTAGTCCTGTTCGGTGCGATATCACCTATCCTCAAATGAAAATAACCTTGCACAGAGTTAAGTAGTCCAGGGCTAGCGTAGCCTAAATAATATGGAATATAAGAATTTATTAACTCAAGCAATACGTACAAGAATGACAGGTAAAAACCTAAACGTATAAATCTGCTGATACGATTCATGCTTTCAGTTCTAATCAGATGTATAAATCCCAGCAACAGGCCCAGCCTTACTGAGATTCCTAAACCGGCGCTCATCATTCTTTCCGCACCGCAAATGTTTACCCCGCAGACCGATCCAGACTTATTTATATTACAAAGCACACTGATCCAAACCAATATAATAGAAACGAGTACAAAATAGATATCTGGATAAGTTATCTTTAAATATTGCTTCGGCAGCAAGCATTCAAATAACAAAAACAGTCCAGCCAAAGAAAAGAATGGTGTTGATAAATTTCTGAATGATTCAGAAATTTTTATTAATAAAGGGAAATCATTAAAAAATGGGAGTGCCATACAACCCAACAAGAAAAAATAAACAGCAGGAGTAACCACACGCTGGTTAGTAGGAGTCCCAGTTATTTTCAATGGATAATCCTTATAAAATGGGCATTGTGTTAACGTGCTTAAGCTAGAAAACAGCGTATTTAAGCTCACCGCTTTGGGAATGAATATTTGCAGTGCGGCAGTTGTATACGTCTCATGTTTGACAGTTAATGTAAACAATGATCCTGAACTGCTACTTTAACCCAGCCAATAGTCTAGCAATCTTCAATAGTCTTTTTGTTTTCAGCTCCACACCGGACAAATGATTTGCGCGATAAAAATATGTAAGTGCATCGGTTAATTTTCCAGCACTATATAATACCGAGCCAGCCAAATAGAAAAACTTACTTTTTGCCTGTTCCTGTTCTTTCTTATCCAGAAATGAAAGGTATTTATCCAAAACAAGTTGATTGCGTGATACTGTTCGATCAGCGTTCGCACTGATGCCGGTTAAACTCATCCAGTAGAAGCCAAGCGATTTATTAATAAATATAAAAGTACGCCTATTTTTAGCAAGCATTAGCCAATAATCAAAATCTTCCACAGAAACAAGTTCAGGTGATTCATTGATCCCACCAAATATTTCAAAACATGACTTTCTGATAACCACCGAAGAATTGGGCAGCGCATTACCATAAGTCATAAGACTCACGAATGGGTCACCAGTCATTTTGTGACCAAGTGATTTTTTTGACCACCACCTAACGTAGCGATTGTCAGAAATTACTTTTAATTTGTGATAAAAAACATCACATTCAGGATTTTTCTTTATAGCACTACACACTTCAGCAATTCTTGTGGAATACCACCAGTCATCCGAGTCCAGCAGTGAAATCCAAGTTGATAATGATGCTTGTACCCCAATATTTCTTGGCCTGGCTGGCCCGCCTGAATTTTCAATTCTGATGAATTTCAGATTCAACCGATCTGCGTAATCATCCGTGACTGACTTAACATCCGCGGTAGATCCATCATCTACTACGATCACCTCAAAATTATTCTCTGTTTGCTCCGTTAAGGACAAAAGTGTCCGCGCCAAATCTTCGGGACGGTTAAACACTGGAATAACCACCGAAAGAAAAGGATTTGCCATGAGAACTACTTGGGCTGCCAAGTGGTAACTTGATTACCATCTGCCAGTATCTGTTCAAAATAGGGAATTGTGCGAGCCAGACCATCCGATAATGCAACTTTAGGATGCCATCCTAATTCACGCTGCGCTAAGGAAATATCTGGTTGTCGCTGCTTCGGGTCATCCGACGGCAAAGGGAGAAAAATCAATTCTGATTTAGAACCTGTCATTTCAATTATAGTATTGGCCAGTTGGAGAATCGTAAATTCATTTGGATTGCCTAAATTGATCGGCCCGGTTATTTCTATTTCGCTATTCATAAAGCGAACAAATGCCTCTATCAGTTCATCTACATAGCAAAATGAACGGGTTTGGTCGCCTTTGCCATAAATAGTAATTGATTCATTTCTCAGTGCTTGGACAATAAAATTTGAAACTACACGTCCATCCCCGGGATGCATACGCGGTCCATAAGTATTAAATATACGTGCAACCTTAATTGCTAATTGATGCTGTCGATGGTAATCAAAAAAAAGTGTCTCTGCGCACCGTTTACCTTCGTCGTAGCACGAGCGCATACCAATCGGATTCACATGCCCCCAGTAACTTTCAGTTTGTGGATGGATCAATGGATCACCGTACACTTCACTTGTAGAGGCTTGAAATATTTTCGCACGTGTTCGTTTCGCCAAACCCAACATATTAATAGCGCCATGAACAATGGTCTTTGTTGTTTGCACCGGATCATATTGGTAGTGAATAGGCGATGCTGGGCAGGCCAAATTGAAAATCTCGTCAACTTCCAAGTAAATGGGGAAAGTCACATCGTGGCGCAGCAACTCAAAATAGGGATTCGGCAGCAAATGTGCAATGTTGTCCTTACTACCGGTAAAAAAATTGTCCAGGCAAAGCACATCATGGCCATCATTAAGCAACCTTTCGCAAAGATGAGACCCCAAAAATCCGGCACCACCCGTTACGAGAACTCTTTTACGTACAGCATATTTACGCATAAACATTCCTTCATAATTCGCCTATATCTTAATTATTCATCCGCGCCGAATAAATTTGAACTCGGTTTCTTGATGAACAGAGTAATTATTCCATCCACGAAATCGCGCATGGTCAATCGCTAGCCCTTCGTTCCACTGCTGAAGCAGATCATCTTGGTGGACCGCACCGTGCAGATTAGCTACCTCATTCTGTACTTTATTTGCCGGGATATTGACGATCCTAGACTTTCTATAACTCATGCCTCGTTTACTGTTATAAACAATCTTTAGCTTTTGAAGAGCACCTTCAAATGAACTGGGGCTCGAAAATTCCAAATGTTTTATCCAAAGCAACACCTCAGCAGTTAAAAAAATATGCCCATCCACTGACATCGGATAACCCCAATCAAGAGCTCCCTCGTTCCAATTCCAAACCAAATAGTCACCTTGTGCAGCCAACGTTTGAGGCAAAGGCTGCCTTTTTGAAACCACATAAGAATAATTCAAATGCTCGCCCATCCTGATGCTGAATATGGTATTCGATAAATCTAACTCAGCCAATTTTTGATAATCAACTTTCTCTGTAAAAACAATGTCATCAACCAGAAAAAACATCTTGCCATTAGGCAAGCCTGACACCATCTGCGATAAACAATTCTTTAAACTTGAGAATGTTCCTTGATCCACAAACTTGACCCTATTGTGAAAAATCGCAGCCACCTCGTCATATGCTTTTTTATGAACGCCCGTGGAAGCTGCATAAATCACAATAATTCCACACTCGCCGATTTTGGTGTCGAAAAAAGAGGACAGCAATGAGTGTAACTGCATGGCACGATCTTTGGAGAAGACTATGGTGCTCATTTCGGGCGTGGATTTGCTTCGCCATACCTGTTGAATTTGATGAATCAACGAGTAATGCATAATGCCCCACAGATTCTGGTTTACAAACGATTTGACTCGGTTAAGTTGCATAATATGCAATCACTTATGAGGAAAGTTTTGTCAATTCAAAGATTCCACAACCATACTCACAACCAAAATTATCATTTACCGATGTTTCAGAAAGTGGTGCATTTTCATGTAAATCGCCGTTGTCATCCACATAAGAAAAATGCTCTATAAGATATTTCCCCTTAAATAATTCCATAAGATATTTAACCGAAAAAATTCGGTGTGCGTTAAATTCAATTCTTTGATTTCCAATGGGTACGGACAAATATAACGTTCCTCCCTTCTTCAATAATCGGTACAAATTATCTAGCCCTAAAACGTATCCATCATAATCGACTGGGTCTCCATATCTTCCCAACCCAAAATGCTCTAATGCATGCAAGCAAGACAATGAATCGCAGCAACCAATTAGATTTTTTGAAATAGGAACCATCATATTGGCTTGCATAAATTCAACCTTTGGAATTGAATTCAAAATAGGACGAATATCAATTACTTTAATTTCTCTAAATGCAGCAACATGAGCCACAAAACCATCAATTCTGGAACCGACATCGATATGAATCATCGGGTTGCTTTGATGGATTCTTCTAGCCACCAGCAGATCTTGATGAAAATAATGCCCTTTGGCGATACAGCTCTGCTCAAATCTATCTTCCAAACAAGGATAAGATGAGCCAAAAGGAAAGTCACTCACCCCCAACGAACGCTGGGCCTTTAGTGTACGAAGATCTCTGAAATATTCAAATAATCCTCTAAATGCTCTTTGCATTTTTAGTGGATCAACGCCAAAACTTACCGACCATTTATAAATAAATTTTGCTAATTTTTTCATATTACCTTGGCATCATTGCTGTGAAAATTATGGTATCAATGAAAAATTACAATTTCTAAACTAGTCCTTGCCAAACAAATCACGGCTGTAAATCTTGTCTTTCACGTCCCGGATGTCGTCGGTGATGCGGTTGGCAACGATGATGTCGGACTCCTGCTTGAATTGCGCCAGGTCGTTCACCACTCTGGAGTGGAAAAACTCCGCTTCCTTGAGCGCGGGTTCGTAAACAATGACCTCGATCCCCTTGGCTTTGATGCGTTTCATGATGCCCTGGATGCTGGAAGAACGGAAGTTGTCGGACC
>Ga0307375_10006557_pt1 | contig 10736 bp, 3 predicted proteins | sample TR1MG_FD_202531 | JGI IMG/M metagenome (GOLD analysis project Ga0307375, IMG submission 202531) | Soil microbial communities from Risofladan, Vaasa, Finland - TR-1 | ecosystem: Environmental > Terrestrial > Soil > Coastal area > Acid sulfate soil | place: Finland: Risofladan, Vaasa | collected...
GGTCGCGAATGGCCGGAGTGACGTACTCGGCTAGAAGGAGTTGGACGCGGCTACAGTTCATGGTTTTCTCGCGTTAGCGATCCGACTTTCACTACTCCTGAATGACTTTCGCGGGCAAAAGGGAACATCAAATTTGAAAAAATTCGGGAAATCTTTGCTCGGGTTACCATAAGTCGTGTTCTCACAATACGATACAACGTTTCCGATTTTTTGCGGAGCTACGGTGCGTGCGAGCTGACCTTAGCAGACAGATCACCCACAAAGCTTTTTTCTACAAGGACTTATGTGCCCAAAGCCTCTACCGCGGTACCCGCAAGCGCGGCCGGCCGGTTCGAGGGCGTTTGTTGCTGACTGTCGCCCAAAATCCGATGGCCCCTCGTCGATCCCCCGGGTCGGTCCCCCAGATCGAGCACATTCCACAGGCGTAGCCAACCCCACGGTGGACCTTCCGGCCAACGACGCCCTGGCCCTTGCACCAGGCGCCCCGTGCCGGCCGACCGTGCCCTGTGGTATGGCCCGGGCGCATGGGTCGGGCCCAAGACGATCAGCATGATGGGCTTCATGGCCAACGGACTCCCCCTTGTGATGGGTGCGTTCGACGGTGAGCAGGCGCTGTGGCCACCGGCGAAACCGTGAGAGAATTGGCAGGCCGGGATCAAAGGCGCGGGAGGTCGCCATCGCCCTTGGTCGGCAGTTTCGTGTGACCAACCAGATAGCGGTCGACGCCGCGTGCAGCCTCTCGCCCCTCCGAGATGGCCCACACGACCAGTGACTGGCCTCGGCGCATGTCGCCCGCGGCAAAGATGCCGGGCACCGACGTCATGTAGCTCTCGTCGGTCTTGACGCTGCCTCGCGGGTCCAGTTCGACGCCGAGCTGGCCGATCATGCCGTCGGTTTCCGGGCCCAGAAAGCCCATCGCCAGCAGCACGAGATCGGCGGGCCATTCGCGCTCGCTGCCGGCGATCTGCTTCATCCGTGGCTGCCCGCCGTTGGTGGGGGGCACGAACTCGACGTCGATCGTTCGAATGCGCTGCACGCGGCCGCCGTCGCCGAGAAACTCGGTCGTGGCGATGCTCCAGTACTGTTGGCAGCCTTCCTCGTGCGACGTGCTGGTGCGGAGCTTCACCGGCCAGAAGGGCCAGGGCTGATGCGGCGGTCGGTCTTCCGGCGGGGTGGGCAGGATCTCGAACTGAGTGATCGACTTGGCCTTCTGGCGGTTGGCGGTTCCGATGCAGTCGCTGCCGGTGTCGCCTCCGCCGATGACGATCACGTGCTTACCTTGGGCGGTGATGGGCGGTGAGTCCCGGTCGGTGAGGCGGTCGCCGGCGACGCATCTGTTCTGCTGCGTCAGGTATTCCATGGCGAAATGGACGCCGTCCAGATCGCGCCCCGGCATGGGCAGATCGCGCGGCTTGGTCGCGCCGCCGCACAAGACCACTGCGTCGAATGAGCGAAGCTTGTCGGCTGGATAATCTGTACCCACGTGGACGTTGGTGCGAAAGACGATCCCTTCCTGCTCCATCAATTCCAGGCGGCGTTCGACGACCGATTTTTCAAGCTTGAAGTCGGGTATGCCGTAGCGCAGCAGGCCGCCGATGCGATCGTCGCGCTCGAGGACCGTCACGTGGTGGCCGGCGCGGTTGAGTTGCTGGGCGCAGGCCAGGCCCGCCGGCCCGGAGCCGACGACGACCACGCTCTTGCCCGTGCGGCGCTCGGGTGGTTGGGGGATGATCCAGCCGGCCTCGAACGCGCGTTCGACGATGGTTCGCTCGATCTGTTCGATGGTCACCGGCGGCTCGTTGATGCCCAGTACGCACGCTTCCTCGCACGGGGCGGGGCAGATGCGGCCCGTGAACTCGGGGAAGTTGTTGGTGGCGTGCAGCATCTCGATCGCGCGCCGCCAGCGATTCAGGTACACCAGATCGTTCCAGTCGGGGATGATGTTGCCCAGCGGACAGCCGCTGTGACAAAACGGGACGCCGCAATCCATGCAGCGGGCGGCCTGCCGTTGGAGTCGGTCCTGGGGGAAGGGCTCGTAGACGTCGCGAAAATCGCGGACGCGCACTGGAACGGCTCGCTTGGCGGGCAGTTCGCGTGGGTATTCCTTGAATCCGGTTGGCTTGCCCACGTTACACCTCGTCGAGCACGGTTCGATCGCCCTGGCTGGCGGCTTGGACGGGTTGCAGGCCCTGCTGCTCCCGCGCCATCCGCTCCAGCGCGCGGCGGCAATCGACCGGCATGACCTTGACGAACCGGCTTAGGATTTCGGGCCAACTGTCCAACACCATTCGAGCCCGGGTGCTTGCGGTGTACCGATAGTGGTTCTCGAGAAGCTCGCGCAGCTCGGCCACGTCGTTCGGACCGGTCGGCTCTTCCAGGTCGACCATTTCGCGATTGCACCGCGCTTCGGCGAAATCGCCCGCCTCGTCGAGCACGTACGCGATTCCGCCGCTCATGCCCGCGGCGAAGTTGCGGCCGGTGGGTCCCAGGATCACCGCTCGCCCGCCGGTCATGTACTCGCAGCCGTGGTCGCCGACCCCTTCGACCACCGCCTTGGCGCCGCTGTTGCGGACGCAGAACCGCTCGCCGGCCACGCCTCGGACATACATCTGTCCGCCCGTCGCGCCGTACAGGGCAACGTTGCCGATGATGATGTTCTCCTCGGGCACGAAGGTGCACCCATCGGGCGGTCGGATACTGATCTTGGCCCCGGACAGGCCCTTGCCGAAGTAGTCGTTTGCGTCACCGCGGATGTGGAATGTCAGTCCCTTCGCGCCGAACGCGCCGAAGCTCTGGCCGGCTGACCCGGTGCAGTGCACGACGATCGTGTCTTCCGGCAGCCCGTCATCGCCGTAGCGCTTGGCGATTTCGCTGCTGAGCATGGTGCCCACGGTGCGGTTGATGTTGCGGATCGGCAGGTTCAGTTTCACTCGCTCACCCCGCTCCAGCGCCGGCTGGGCCCGGGCGATCAGCTCGTGGTCCAGTGCCTGCTGAAGTCCGTGGTCCTGCGGCTGCATGCAGTAGGTTCCGACGTGCGGAGGCATTTCGGGCTTGTAGAGGATCCTGCTGAAATCCAGTCCCTTGGCCTTCCAGTGGTCGACGGCTTTGCGCACGTCGAGCATGTCGACGTGGCCGACCATTTCGTTGATGGTGCGAAAGCCGAGTTCGGCCATGATCTGCCGCAGCTCCTCGGCGACGAACCGGAAGAAGTTGACGACGTACTCGGGTTTGCCGGTGAACTTGCGGCGAAGCTCAGGGTCCTGCGTGGCCACGCCGACCGGGCAGGTGTTCAGGTGGCATTTGCGCATCATGATGCAGCCACAAACCACCAGCGGCGCGGTCGCAAAGCCGAACTCCTCGGCCCCCAGCAGGCAGGCGATGGCCACATCGCGACCGGTCTTCAACTGGCCGTCGCACTCGACGACGATGCGGCTTCGCAGATCGTTAAGCACGAGGGTCTGGTGCGTTTCGGCCAGGCCCAGCTCCCACGGCAGGCCGGCGTGCTTGATGGACGATTGCGGCGACGCGCCCGTCCCGCCGTCGTGCCCACTGATCAGCACGACGTCGCTCTTGCCCTTGGCGACGCCGGCCGCCACCGTGCCCACGCCGACCTCGGCGACCAGCTTGACGCTGATTCGTGCGTCGCGGTTGGCGTTCTTCAGATCGTGGATCAACTGCGCCAGATCCTCGATCGAATAAATGTCGTGGTGCGGCGGGGGGGAGATCAGTTGCACCCAGGGTGTGGCATAGCGCACCTTTGCGATCCAGGGATATACCTTCTCGCCGGGTAACTGCCCGCCCTCGCCGGGCTTGGCGCCCTGGGCTATCTTAATTTGCAGCTCCTTGGCGTTGACCAGGTAGTTGCCGGTCACGCCGAAGCGTGCCGAGGCGACTTGCTTGATTGCGCTGCTGCGGGAGTCACCGTTTGGATCGGGGACGTACCGTGCGGGGTCTTCGCCGCCCTCACCGCTGTTGCTTTTGGCGCCCAGGCGGTTCATGGCGACGGCGAGCGTCTCGTGGGCCTCCTTGCTGATCGATCCGAACGACATGGCGCCGGTCTTGAACCGCTTGACGATCTGGGTCCAGGGCTCGACCTCGTCCAGCGGCAGGGGCTTGCTGTCGGATCGGAACTGTAGAAGCCCGCGAAGGGTGCCCAACCTGGTGGACTGATTGTTGATGATCTCGGCGTATTCGGCGTAGGTTCCCGCGTCGTTGGCTCGCGTCGCCTGCTGGAGCTTGGCGATGCTGAGCGGGTTGAACAGGTGGTGTTCGCCACCGCGCCGCCATTGGTATTGGCCGCCTACGTCCAGGTCCAGCACCTCGGGCACCTTGACGGGTGGGTATGCATGGGCGTGGCGCGCCAGCGCCTCTTCGGCGATGACGTCGAGCCCGACGCCTTCGATCCTGGAGGGCGTCCACGTGAAGTACTTCTCGACCACGCTGCCGTTGAGGCCGACGGCTTCGAATATCTGCGCGCCGCGATAGCTGTGCAGCGTTGAAATCCCCATCTTCGACATGGTCTTGAGCAGGCCGCCCTCGACCGCTTTGACGTAGTTGCCGATCGCATCGTCGACATCGATGTCGGACAGCACGCCTTGGCGCACCATGTCGGCCACGGTTTCCAGGGCCACATAGGGATTCACCGCGCCCACGCCGTAGCCGAACAGCAGACAGTAATGCATTACCTCGCGCGGCTCGCCGCTCTCGAGGACCAGGCCGCAACGCGTACGCTGGCCTTTGCGGACCAGGTGATGATGCACGCCGGCTACAGCCAGCAGGGCGGGAATAGGCGCGTGCTGCGGATCGACGCCGCGGTCCGACAGCACAAGGATGGCATAGCCGTCCTCTACCGCCTGCGACGTTGCTTGGCACAGGCGATCCATCGCCTTTGGCAGGCCGGCGACGCCCTCGCTGGCGGCAAACACCATCGGCAGCGTCGTCGCGAGGATCCCATCGACGTCGGCCGCGCGAATTCTCTCCAACTCCTGGTTCGTGAGGATAGGCCTGGGCAGCTTGAGTTGACGGCAATGTTGGGCCGTCTCCTCGAAGAGGTCCTGCTCGGTGCCGATGTTCGTGACAAGGGACGTAACCAGCTCTTCGCGAATGGCGTCGAGAGGGGGGTTGGTCACCTGGGCGAAAAGCTGCTTGAAGTAGTCGTAGAGCAGGCGCGGGCGATCGGAGAGCACCGCCAGAGGTGTGTCGTTGCCCATCGAGCCGACGGGTTCCTTGCCGCTTTGGGCCATGGGCCCGACGAGAATTCGCAGGTCCTCCAGCGTGTATCCAAAGGCGCGCTGAAGCGTATCGAATTGGCCGGGCTCCATCCGACGGGGTTTCTCGCCGGGCGGCAGATCATCGAGATTGACCAGGTTCTGCTCCAGCCAGGCGCGATACGGCTTACGACGGCAGACCTCGGATTTGAGTTCCTCGTCGTCGATGATGCGGCCCTGGTCGATATCGACCAGGAACATGCGGCCCGGCTGAAGACGTCCCTTCTGTGCCACATTGGCCGGATCAATCTCCAGCACCCCGGTCTCCGACGCCATCACGACGTACCCGTCCTTGGTGACGGTGTAGCGCGACGGGCGCAGTCCGTTGCGGTCGAGCACGGCGCCGATGCAGTGTCCGTCGGTGAATGGGATCGACGCCGGCCCGTCCCACGGCTCGGTCAGACACGAGTGATACTCGTAGAACGCCCGCTTCTCGTCGGGCATGCGTTCGTGATTCTGCCAGGCCTCGGGGATCACCATCATCACTGCGTGGGGCAGACTCCGGCCGCTGTGGTAGAGCAGTTCGATGGCGTTGTCGAGGATGGCTGAATCGCTGGCCCCGGGCGTCACGATCGGGAACAGCTTGCCCATGTCGCCGCCGAACAAGTCCGACTTGAACAACGACTGCCGGGCGTGCATCCAGTTGATGTTGCCGCGCAGTGTGTTGATCTCGCCATTGTGGCATAGAAAGCGGAACGGCTGGGCCAGGTCCCAGGTGGGAAACGTGTTGGTGCTGTAACGCTGGTGTACGAGGGCCAGCCCGCTGACCATCGTCGGATCGGTCAGGTCGGGATAGAACGTCTCGATCTGGTCCGCCAGCAGCAGCCCCTTGTAGCACATCGTCCTGTGCGAGAGGCTTGGGATGTAGAAGTATGCACGCTCCGGCATATCCGACTCGCGGATCGCGCGCTCGACGACCTTGCGGACCACGTAGAGCTTCCGTTCGAACGCGTCCGCGTCGGCCATGCCCTTGCCACGCCCGATGAAAACCTGACGAATGACCGGCTCGACGTGTTTGGCCGTCTCGCCGATCGGCGCGTTGTCGGTCGGCACCTCGCGCCAGCCGAGCAACTCCTGCCCCTCGTGATGTATGATCCTCTCAAACAGCTCGACGCAGCGGCGGCGTTGTTGGGCGTCACGCGGCAGGAAGACCATGCCCACGCCGTATTCGCCGGGATCGGGCAGTCGGATGCCGAGCTGACCACACCGCTGCTTGACAAACGCGTGGGGTACCTGCATCAGGATGCCTGCGCCGTCGCCGGTCTTGGGGTCACACCCACAAGCGCCGCGGTGGGTGAGGTTTACCAGGATCTCCAGAGCCTTGTGGATGACGTCGTGCGACTGCTCGCCGTTCAGCCGGCAGATGAACCCCACGCCGCATGCGTCGTGCTCAAAGCGGGGGTCGTAGAGGCCCTGCGTCTTCAACGTCGCTGACCTACGCATGCAGCACCGCAGCAAGTGAAAAACTACGCCGGCAGACCACGTCACAGAACGCTTTAAGTGTCTCCAACGTCATACTATGACGCACCTTTGGTCATCTCTCACCGCTAGCAGTGTATTCAGTATTTCCAATTTTGCAAGAGCGAAGTATTAGAGCATCTAATAAAATTTGGCGCTGAGCGGCGCCCTTGTGGAAGGCATATTCCTATAACCCGTTGCTAAAAAGAGAGTTAAGTGGAATAGTGGGTCATGGGCCACAGGTGGCGCCCTGGCTGCAGGCTCAGCGGCGCACGAGTGTTGCATCGGATCGGACGCTGGGACAGGACGGCCTGCCAACCCGACTATAGGACCCCGCCCACTAAGGCTTTACAGGCGTGCGGCTCCCCATGTGGGCCTTGACGACGCTGTAGTCGGCGGTGGTGACGCGGCCGTTGCCGTTGAGGTCGCTACGGCCATCGGTGTACTGCCCCATCTGCCCCTTTACCGCGGCGTAGTCGGCGGTGGTAACGCGGCCGCTGTTGTCGGCGTCGCCGCGCAAGGTGCACAGGTCCAGCACAAAGGGGGCTACCGCAAAGGCGGTTGCCGGGCTGACGCCATACCAGGTTTGGTCGGTGAGCACCGCGCCCTGCTCGACCGCTTTGAGGGTTACCCCATCCGGTTCGACGCTGTAGGTGAAGTTTGCGCCGAGATCGGAGCCGCCGGCCAAGGGCACAATCTGCAACGCCGCAGCACCTCCGCCCGGCAGGGCGATGGCCGAGCTGAACGTCAGCAGAATCACGTTGTTCTGTGTCTTGGGTAGGGTGCCGTCGGCGCCCGGTTCGCTGGAGGCGAGCGTAGGCAGTCCGGTGAACTGCACGGTGACAGGTGCTCCTGCGGTGATGGCTTCGAAGGTTCGCCCATCGGGAAACTGGCTGCTGGTGTACGCAGCATCCGGATCGCCCAGAGAGATCACGACCGTTCCGGAAGGCTGGCCGGCGAAGGTCAGCTCTTCGATGAGCACATTCGTGCCGACGGCGATTCCGTCGCCTCCGTTCGGGTCGGCGTCGAACGCGACCTCGCGGAAGCTGCCGAGCGCAGCGGGCAGATCTTCCTGGCCAGGCGCGCTACCAACGTAGGTCAGCGGCGATGTCAGGCTTCGGCCGGTGAGTGTCGCACTTGTGTCAGCTTGCAGCGTGTAGGCTGCGGCTGCCAGGCTCTGCCCACTGATGTTGGCCCGCACCTCGAGTTGGAACGGCTGATTGGGCGAGATCTGAAGGGTCTTGCCGCCGCCGGGCGCGAACAACTCTACATGCACCGAAGCCGATCCGGACGCGCCCGACCCGCCGGTGGTATCGAGCGACCGATTGCGGGCGAACAGCAGATCCTTTACATCGAGCGAGCCGTCTATGAACACGTCGAGCGGGGGGTGATCCTGAGCCGGTTCGCCCAAGGCATTGCGGACGTCGGACAGGTCGGCGGCATCGATGGTGAAGTCGCGGTTGGCGTCGCCGACGGGTCTCGGGCCGTATTGCGGGCGTGGCCGACCATACTCGAGAAAGCCGATATCGGGCAGGCCGTCGTCCACGAACGGGTCGTTAATGTTGGGCAGGACGGCGCCGGCGTCGATCTCCGGCGCGCCGGCGGCGAGCGACAGGTCGAAGTCGGCCAGCTCAACACCGGGCTCCTCGAACACAGCCGGTGGGATGGCGTCGACCAGATCGGCGTAGGTGGCGTCCATGCCATGGGTTTCGACGCCTTGCGCGGCCGCGAGCGACGCGACGGAGTAGTAGTTGGCCAGGTTGAACCATTCGACGACCACTTGCCCCGCGCCGGCACGGTAGGCGTTGTGATCCCAGTCGTTGACGCTGTAGTCGGGCGGCAGGCCGTCGTCGGTGCCGCAACTGAACATGATCAGTCCGCGCGTCGAGCCCATGATGATGTTGCTGCGCAGGAAGGAGTTCTGAAACATGCAGGTGATGAAGGCCTCGGCGTCTTTGCTGGAGGTGTTGTGGATGAGAACCGTGCCGGAGGCGCCGTTGTGCAGCTTGTAGGCCGAGCCGGTTGCCACTCCGGGCCCGGCGTCCTGCAAGTAAAAGATCTCGTTGCGGAAGGCGTAGGCCGGCCCGCCGAACAGCGGTTGATTGCTTACGCCCATGCGGCAATTGGTGACCGCGTTGCGCCAGGTGCGGGCGTTGGCGACGACGTGATCGACCTCCAGACCGTCGTCCCCGCAGCGGGTGACGTGATTGCCGAATGTGTCGTAGCAGTTGTTGTTGGCCCCGTAGGGCGAACTGGTGGTGCTGTACGTGGGGTCGATCGAGACGCCGTCGGCGAAGCGTTGAACGATGTTGTGGGCCACGATGGCGGACGTTCCGTGAATCTGAATGCCCTCCGTGCCGCCGATCGTGGACGCAACCCACGGTTCATCCCCGACGACCTCGTTGTCCATTACGGCTTGGCGAAACTCGTCGCCGTAGCTTCGCCGGTTGACGTAGCCGTTCTGGATGTTCTCGAAGACGTTGTGGCGGAACTTGACGTGCTGCACGCGCTGGGCGTCGCAGGCGTAGTCGGCGTTGCGGAGCGTGAGGCGTTCGACGATCCAGTGGCCACGCAGGGTCGAGTTGTCGCCGAGTTGCAGGGCTGCGAACGCGCCGCCACCGTCGATGACGGCTGACCGATCCGGCGGGCCGATCCAGCAGATCGGCTGGGTGGCCGTGCCGCTGGTCGTAAGGACAAATGGCGGGTAGGTGCCGCTGCCCAGATAGAAGATGTCGCCTGGCTGGGCCGCTGCGTGCGCGGCGCTAAGGCCCTGAAATGGATCGTCGGGCGAGCCGGTGCCGCCCCCGCTGCCGGGCACGACGTAGAGCTTGCGCCCGGTCGCGCTGGGTGCCATTTCCTGCCACGTCGTGGTCACGAGCACGACAGGGTTCGTCCCGACCACGCCGTCCGGATCGGTGAGGGTCAGCTCGATTTCGTAGGTCTGGCCGGGCTCGACCCAGAAGACCGAGCCGGCAAAGCGGTTTTCAGCTTTGTAGGCTGAATTACTGTTGTTCCAACCGTCCTCGGAGGGGCTGACCCACGGATGGAAGCGCCAGGCATCGAGCGCGTCGCTCCAGGTGGCGTCGCCCTGTTTGCGGACGCGGACCGAACACGAGGCGTTGAGATTCTCGTCGCCGTCGATCATCCAGCGGTAGCCGATGTTGATCTCGGCCGGGTCGGCGTAGGCGGTCAGGCCCTCCGCGGTGTTGGCGGCCGACGCCGGGCCAGCCGGCAGCAGGATCGACACAATCGCGCATACGGCGAGAAATGCGGGCAGGCGGAGCATCTTTCTTCCTCCGTTGACGAATCGTGGTTCGTCCCTGGCGACGCCGTCGGGTGATAGGCCGACACACCGCCGTCGCCTATAGCCATTATACAGGCAGCGTGGGGCCGAAGCGATGGCGTGCGGCGCGCGGCGGAGCCGCTATGGTGAGGCAGCCTTACGCGGGTGGTCTTCGACAGGCCTTCGTCCCGAGCGGCTCGACTGAGCTTGCCGAAGTCTCAGGCCGAGGGGCTCAGACCAAGAGAACCCGTCCTGCAAGCACTTATCGGAACCGGTCGCGTCGTGTGGCACCCTCAAGCGGAGCGAGACGTAGCAGTCCGGCGGGTGGAACCCGCCCTACGCGATCCGATTCGGGGCGCTCGGCCCCGCTTGAAGGTGCCCCACCGGAAGCGACCTAGGCCACCTGTCCTTCCTTGAAGTTCTGTGTAACCCGCGCCTTTCGTCGTGAATCGGGAAGAGCGGAAAAAAGTTGACGGTGAGAGGGGCCGTTTGCACTCAGCGGAGCGCTGGAGTAGAATGTATTTTGCGTCCAAGTGTCTCATCGGGGTGTGTTTGCTCCCGGGGATTGAGTATAGGCGGCTGACCGGCCCGGGCTGTGCGGGCGGGCGGCTCACTTACGAAGAGGCCTGACGTCCTGGCGGACAGCGGCCATAGGGCGGGAGAGCTGGCCCGTTCTCGGACGAGTACGACGCGCCGCCCGCCGCCGCCCGGCAGACGAACCCGGACGC
>Ga0307375_10006559_pt1 | contig 10734 bp, 7 predicted proteins | sample TR1MG_FD_202531 | JGI IMG/M metagenome (GOLD analysis project Ga0307375, IMG submission 202531) | Soil microbial communities from Risofladan, Vaasa, Finland - TR-1 | ecosystem: Environmental > Terrestrial > Soil > Coastal area > Acid sulfate soil | place: Finland: Risofladan, Vaasa | collected...
GCCCTGTCGCGCATTTCCTTTGCGGCCTTGTTGGTGAAGGTGACCGCCAGTATCGACTCGGGCTCGAAGCCCCGCTCGCGCACGAGCCAGGCAATTTTCGTCGTAATTACGCGGGTCTTTCCGGAGCCGGCCCCCGCCAGGATGAGGAGGGGCGAGCCCTCGTGGCGCACGGCCTCGAGTTGCTCGGGATTGAGCGAATCGAGCCAGTCGCTCATGTCGCCAGGCGGGTTTCCGCTTCGGCGAGGACCCTGATCGGCTCGGCGTCGAGATCGACGCCGGCGACTCCGAGGACCCGCGCGAGGACGAGGCTGCCTGGCTTGAAGGAGCCGCGCAGGACCGTCAGTCCGTCGACCTCGGGAGCCTGCATCCAGGCCCGTCCGATGGAGAAATCGTCCTCGCCGTCCTCGAGGGGCTCCTCGACGATGACCTCGATCTCCCTTCCCACGAAGCGGCGCAGTCTTTCTCCCGTGATGCGCTCCTGGGCTTCCTCGATGGATGCCCGTCGCGCGTCGACGATCTTCTTGGGCACGCGACCCTTCATGGACGCGGCGGCCGTGCCGTCCTCGCGGGAATAGGAGAAGGAGCCGAGCCAATCGAGGCCAGCCCTTTCCTGGAAGTCGCGGAGAGCCCTGAAGTCCTCCTCGCCTTCCCCGGGAAAGCCGAGGAGAAAGGTGGAGCGAAGCATCGCGTCGGGGAGGATCTTCCTGATCTCCGCGATGAGCTCGAGATATTCGGCCGCGCCGCCGTGGCGGTTCATCCGCTTGAGGAGGGGGGCCGAAGCGTGCTGGAAGGGGATGTCGAAATAGGGGAGGATTCGAGGATCGCGGGCCATGATCGGAAGGATGGCCCGGGGGAAATTGTCCGGATGGATGTACATCACCCTGAGGCGGAAATCGCCCTCGAGCGCCGAAATGGCCTCGAGGAGGGCGGGCAGGAGACGGCGATCGGAGGGGAGGGGAGTGCCTTCCATCACCTCACCCCCGTCCTTGCCCGGCCTATCCTTGCCCGGCATATCCTTGCCGAAGGATCCCAGATCCTGGCCGACCAGGACGAGCTCGCGGATGGCCGGACCGGGTCGCGTCGGCGAGACAAGATCGGCTATCTCGGCGACTATGTCCGCGACAGGCCTCGAACGGAGCCTTCCCCGGATCAAGGGAATGGCGCAAAAGCTGCAATTGTTGGAACAACCCTCGGTGATCTTCACGTGGGCGGTGCCGGGCCAGTCGAGAAGGCGGCGCCTACGCACCGTGCCGATGCTCGCCGCGGCCTCGGGCACGATCACGGGCCTGAGCCCCTGTCCGAGCTCGGCCACGGCGAGAGGGAGGGCCCCGAGATCGGCGTTGCCCACGATCCCGTCGGCTTCCGGCAGATCCTCGGCGAGCTCTTTCGCGTAGCGTTGGGCCAGGCATCCGGCGAGCAATACCTTCTTGCCCGGCCATGCCTGCTTGAAGCCGAGAACGGCGTCGATGGATTCCTTCTTCGCCGACTCGATAAAGCCGCAGGAATTGACGACGACGAGGTCGGCCTCCTCGGCCGACCCCACTTCCTCGTGACCCGCGTCCTCGAGTCTGACGATGATTTCCTCGGCGTCGACCTGGTTCTTCGAACAGCCGTGTTCGTCGAGGTAGAACTTCATGCTTGTTAGTCGACCTCGAAAAGCGAGAGCGTGTAGCTTCCGTTATCGTTCTGCACCCATGCGATGCGCTTCACGGCTATTTCGCCCGCTCCGCCCAGGTCGATCGAGGCAGACTTTCCGCCCGAGGCCTGCACGATCACGGCCGCCGACTGGGCGTTCGAGGCCCAGATCTTTACGGCGTTGTTCGCGTTGATGGTGACGGTGTCGCCCTTCTGGTAGTAGCGCTCGTCGCGATCCTTGCGGTCGACCTCGTAGCGGAACATGCAGGAGGCCCTGAAGGTGACCGACACGACGAAGGGATAGGAGCTCTTCTGCCCTTCGAAAATGGCCCCTTCTTTCGTCGAACTCGTGTTCTCGGGCTTCAACTGGGCCGTCGAGGAAGTGACGGAGACTCCCGTCGCGTCAGCGCTCTGAGCCTGGTCGGCTCCCGCCTGCGCGGCGATATCGGGAGCTGCCGGCGCCGAGGCGCCCGCGGAACCGGGGCCGATCGGCGAAAAGCGAATTTCCGCTCCCTTGTCCGCGTTGCGTTTGTCGATGTCCGCGAGGAGTATCTTGAGGTCGGGTTGGCTGTCGCCGTTGAAATCGATGACCGTTTCCTCGCCGAGGCTCAACCTCCGCTGGCCGAAAGGCGTTTCGAGAATGGCCCCGTCGCCGAGGTTCGCGACCTTGATCTTCCACGAGTCCTGGCCGAGGCTGAAGACGACAGAGTCGCCCGTCCAAAATCGCTTGTCGAGAGGGACGGAATCCACCCGGTATTCGGTGGGATTGTGCGGAGTCGAAAGGGATTCGCTCGGCGACCCGGGTCTTCCCCTCGTGACGAAGAAGGCCGCGATGCCGACGGCGACGACGACGATCGCGGCGATCGCGATCAGGATTCCGGGGCCGCGCTTCTTCGCCGGCAGGAGCTCCTGGATGGGAGCGGGCTGCTCCTGGATTCTCTGCATGTTGAAACTCGCCGCGAGCTCGGCGGGGTCGAGCCCCAAATATTCGGCGTAGTTCCGGAGGAATCCGATCGCATAGGGATCGCCCGGGAAGACCGAGAAATCCTCGGCCTCGAGGGCCGTGATGAAGCGTTTCGCGATCCGCGTCTCGTCGGAAACGCGATCGAGGTCGAGCCCCTTCTCCTCGCGGGCCCTTCTGAGGCTTTCGCCGATGGCAGTCATGTTCGTCGTCCTTCGATCAATTGCCGGAGCCGGCAGAATTGAAAAGGAAATTGTTGTAAACGTTTGCGGATGCGGGTGAATCGTAGATGAAACGATTCTCCGGGATGTTCTGGTTCAGCTTGATGCCGACGAAATCGAAGGTGAAGGTTTCGCTGGCCAGTGTCGTCCCTTCGAGCCGGCGGATGAGTTTCGAGTCGGCCGACACCGATACGATGATGGTCTTGAAGCCTTCCGCGACAGTCTTCCGCGTCAGGATGAGGCGGATCACCTTTTCGGTGGTGCCGGCGAGGATCACCGGATCGGGGCTGGTCTCGAAGGCGATGCCGTAATTGCGCTTCATCATCTTGAGGCCTTCCCGCGTCGCGAGGCCGGCCCCCGCTCCGGAGCCTCCGGAACTCGCGTCGACGCTCTGGGAAAGCACGGCCTGATATTCGGGAATATAGACTTGGAGGGTCTGTCCGTCGAAGGCTATCACCTGCCCGGCCGGCGAGGAAAAATCGATCCTGAGCAGGGAGGGGGCCCGGTAAATCAGGTTGCCCTCCATCGAGGTCTTGGCCGAGGTGATCGACAGTTTGCAGGAATAGTCCTTGATCTGTTCGTAGCGATCGGAAACCTGTTGAAAGTATTGATCGGCGGTGGTGATGTTCGAGGCGGCTTCCTGGGCGGCTGTCGGCGCGCTTCCCGTCGTCGTGGCGGGAGCCGTGCCTTGGGCCGAAAGCGCGGCGAGACTCGTCAAAATCGCCATAAATGCGATAGCGAAAAACCGACGGTGAAGAAAAGCTCTCATTGGATCCGGACCTGCCCCTTCGACGCTGGCCCCGCGACTGCCGGGGCAGGCCAAAGTTTACCGTGAAGCGAGGGATTGCACAATATAGCGTCTGGTTTAGCCCGTCCCTCGGTTTCTCATAGCCTCTCGGACCAGCCAGCGGAGGCGATTGTCGGACAGCTTGAGGAATTCCCCGTTTTCGGGGCAGGTGAAGCGATTGTCGACGAGCTGCTCCTTCGCGCAAGCGATGCAGTAGACCTTGCCGCAGGTAGGGCAGGAACCCGCGGGCGCCTCGTCGGGCGGCATGCCCCGAATATTCGCTCCGCTTTGGGCCGGCAGATCGCGCGGCACTCGCCAGGTCCTTCCGCAGGAAGAGCAGGCCAGGCTGTCGGTCGAGGCTTCGAGGATTTCCCTTTCGAGCCTGAGGGCCGAGGATGGGGAAGTAGCTGCGAGCTTCGAGGCGCAATCGCGGGCCTTCGGCCAGTCGCGGCGAAGCACCCAGAGCCTGCCGAGGGCCGTAAGGAGGCCGCGATCCCCGGCAAAACCGTCGAGGCCCACGCGGTAGGTCGCCTCGGCCCGTGGCCAGTCGCCGAGCCTTTCCGCGAGGTTGCCCGCAAGGAGATAGGTCCTGGGACCGGGCGATCCGGAGAGGATGCGCCGCAGTTCCTCCTCGGCATCCGTCCAGCGACCGAGTTCGACATAAAGGCTCGCGAGGTTCTCACGGTACTCGCCCCTATCCGGTTCGAGGCCGATCGCGGCACGGTAGTCGCGCTCGGCGGCCAGGTAATGGCCTTCGGCGGCTTCTTCCTCCCCTCTCGCCCCGCATCGCTGTCCCTCCCGCGCGCGGACGTTGCCCGCTTGATTGCGCGCCTCGGCATCCTCGTCGAAGCGGGAGAGGAGGGCGAGGGCCTCGTCATGTCGCCCTTCGATGGATAGGAATTCGGAGAGATTGAAGACCGGCGCCTTTTCCGCGGGCAGGGCCGCTATAGCTGCCTCCAACCTTCCGCGAATGCGCTCGGCGAGGTCAGGCGTGTCGGGGTTCTCGTTCGGACCCTGCCCCTCGCCTCCAGATGGCGCCTGCGCCGCTTGTACCCGATCTTCTCTCGCCTCGGCCAGGAGCTCCAGGTCCATCCTCGCCGCGAGGTTGAGGGTCCATCCGTCCCCGGGGTGGCTGTCGAGGGCCTTTTCGACGACCTCGCGAGCCTCGGGAGAACCGAGGAGCCAGAGGTTCTCCGCGCGCCTCCAGGCGAATAGGGCCTCGTCGGGCGCGAGCCTGCATGCGCCTTCGTAATGGGCGGCCGCCTTCTCCCTCTCGCCCCTCTGCGCGCGGATAAGCCCCGCGAGATAGAAGAGGACGGGGTCCGAGCTTCCTTCCTCGATGAGGTCTTCGGCGAGAGCGAGGGCTTCCTTCGTCTTTTTCGCGAGAAAGAGGGAGCGGGCCTTGAGAGTCCCATGCCGGTTGCCGATGGGCAGGGACTTCGCAAGGTCGGCCTTCGATCCGGCCCTTCTCTTGTTCGCGGCCTTGTCGAGGCGGGCGAGGTTTGCTTCGGCGAGGGCCAATTCATCGCCTTCCTCGGAGGCGAAAAAACCCTTTCCGGCCTCGAGCCAGGCCGCGGCGGCAGCCTCGAGGTCGCCGGCCATTTCGAGGGCCCTGGCCGCGTTTTTCCGGAGCAGGGGCTCTGCGGGGTCGAGGTCGACGGCTCTCTGGTAGGCAGCGGCCGCGGCCGCCCAATCGCCGAGATTGGAGAGTGCGTGGCCGAGGAGGAGTGCTATCCTCGCGTTCGAGGCAAAGTCGAGGGGAAGGGCCTCGACAAAAGCCCTGAGCTCGGGAAAGAGGCTGCGCTGATAGAGGAGGTTGGCCTTTTCGAGCACGGCCTCGGCCCTGCCGCCGTCGAGGGCGAGCGAGGCGTCCAGGGTCTTCGCCGCGTCGTCGAGGAGGCCGAGCCTGAGTTCGATCTCGGCCTTGAGGAGGAGCTCGTCGGCCGAGAGGGGCCTCCTCTTGGCGATCTTGCCCATCTGGGTCGCCGCCGGCAAGAAATGACCAATTGCGATAAATGTTTCTGCGAGCCGTCTCCGCGCCCCGTCGTCGGGCGCCTGCGCGAGGGTGAACCTGCGCCGGAGCGCCTCGACCTCCACCTTTCGCGACTCGACGAGTATGGAGGTGAGGGAAAAGCGGAGGAGCGAGCCGTTCGCGGTCTCGAAGGTTCTCGCCGCGAAGGCGAGGCTCCCGACCTTGTTCGTCTCGTCTTCCGCCTCCGCGACCCACTCCCCGTCGACGAGGACGACGAAGCGGCTTCCCTGGGCGATGAGGCCGAGGGAGGCCGGCGCCCTCGGGGCTGCCTGTCGAGACGGTATCTCCGTCCAGCCCACGAGGGGTCTCGGGGTGCCGTTGAAGACCACATCGAGCCTGACATGGCCCTTGGACGAGAGGAGGAGGAGGTAGAAGTCGTCGTCCTCCGCCTGGCGGAACATCAATCCCGCGGCGACATAATCGTCTCCGGGAGGGAAGGCGAGCCCGATCTCCGCGAAAAAATCGTCGTATATATGAGATTCCTCCGAGGACCAGGCGAGGAGGCCGGCTTTCGACAGCTCGAGATCCAGCCGTCCTTCGCGCCAGGCCGCCTCCCAGGTCCCTCCCCGCTCGGAGGCGAAGCGCCCGGCCTTCGCCTCGAGGCGATCGGGGCTCCAGAGTTCCTCCACCGGGCCTTCCCCCGGCGCTCCGGCGTCTTTCGAGGGGCGGAAGAGCTGGCCGATCCTGCGGAGAATGGGCCTCAGGACCCTCATCGGGCTCCCTGAGCGCCCGACTTTCGCTCCAGCTTCAAGGTCTCCGTGACGACGTCGGCGACCTCGGCGGGCCCGAAATACTGGATGCCCCCCGGCACGCGGTAGTCCGAGGACTGGGCCCAGGCGTCGCGAGCCGCGGCGAAGGTCTTGAACGGCGCGCCTTCGAGATCGACGAGGGCCTTTCGGATGACGGGTTTGTCCTGGCCGTGGCGGCGCTCGATGTTCATCAAGGACACGAGGGGGAGACCCCCCGCGACCCATTCGGCGGCCGGGGCCGCCAGATTGCGCACCGAGGAGAGGTAGCCCGAGAGATCCGCGGCCACGAGGCCGAAGGCTGTATAGCCGAGGGAGTAGCAGTAGTCGGCGTCGAAATTGGAGGGGAAGGCGCAGCGACCCTCGTAGCCGAGGAAGTGCGTTTGGAAGTCGTACTTGCCCGAATAATCGCCTTCCTTCGTGTAGAGGGCGAGCCTCCTGCCCACCATCTCGGCGAGGAGCTTCTCCGTCTCGATACGCGAGAACTGCACGTTGCCGTGAGGATCGCGGTCCCAGAGGAGCTGGGCCTGGATGTCCTCAGGCAGGTGCTCGAAGACGGCCTTGGATTCGTGGTCGAGGCGCTCGAGGACGAAGGCGACGCGCTGATGGTCGTTGGAGAGGGCCTTGAAGGCCTCCTCGTCCGCGGCGAGGATTTCGTTCAACTCGTCGATGAGGACCTTGATCTCGGGTACGAACTCGAGGAGCCCCTCCGGTACGAGGACGATGCCGAAGTTCTCGCCCTTGGCCGAACGACCGGCGACCGAGTCCGCGATCGTGCCCACGATCTGCGAGAGGCCGAGGCGCTTCGCCTCCACCTCCTCTGAAATTATGGCGACGTTGGGCCTGACCTGGAGGGCGCATTCGAGGGTGATGTGGGAGGCCGAGCGTCCCATCAGCTTGATGAAGTGCCAGTATTTGCGGCCGGAGGCCGCGTCGCGGGCGATGTTGCCCGCGAGTTCCGAATAGAGTTTCGTCGCCGTGTCGAAACCGAAGGAGCTCTCGACCATCGCGCTCTTGAGGTCTCCGTCGATGGTCTTGGGGACGCCGATCACCGAGATCGCTTCGCCGCGGTCGGCGAAAAATTCGGCGAGGACGGCCGCGTTCGTGTTCGAGTCGTCGCCTCCGACCACGACCACGGCGTCCAGTCCGCGCTTCTTCGCCGTCTGGAGGGCTCGTTCGAACTGCTCCGGCGTCTCGATCTTCGTCCGCCCGGATCCGATCATGTCGAAGCCGCCGGTGTTCCTGTAACGGTCCACGAGGGCGGCGTCGATCTCCATCGACTTGTCTTCGACGAGACCGCCGGGGCCGCCGCGGAAGCCGATCATCCGCGAGGCGGGATTGGCTGCCTTGAGCGCGTCGAAAATGCCCGCGATGACATTGTGGCCGCCGGGAGCCGGACCGCCCGAAAGTATGATGCCGATCGTGCGAGCCTTCTTGGCCGACTCGACCTCGGCCTTGCCCGAGCCGAGCATGACGGCCGGCTTGCCGAAAGTCCTCGGAAAAAGCCCGCGGAGTTCGTCGCGATCCGTATCGGGCAAAGCCGGCGCGAGCCTATCGCAGGCGAGTTTCTCGATGGGGCCGGAGAGGGAAGAAGGCAGCTTCGGCCGATACGCGTAGCGCGTCTTCTGGAGGGGGGAGGGCTCCATGATGACTCCTTGAATGAATGCAGTTGGGTAGATTCGTCGAAAGATACTAGCAAGAAGGCGGCGCGAAGGGGAATAGCTCCGATCGTACCGAGGAGCTCCTCCTTGTCGCAGGCCGACCTTAGTGGCGAAGAGCGGCCATTTCTTCCTTCGCGAGGGCTCTCAGTATCTTCACCCCTTCCTCGGCGGTCTTGATCTTGACTTCGGTTCCATCGGGATTGACCGCCCCGATGATTTGCACGAGGGGAAACCTGGGGTTATCGGGCTGGGTGTCGATCACCACAGCCTTGTTGCCGTTGGACAACATCACGTGGCTGCCGATCGGATAGATCGAGAGGGTGAGGACGAGGGCCCTGATGATGGCGTCGTCGTATTGCTTTCCCTCGTTGCGGAGGAGGTCGAGGATTCCCTCGTGACTCTCCTTGCCTTCCCTATGGGGACGGGCCGCCGTCACCGCGTCGTAGGAACAGGCTACGGCGATGATCTTGGCGTAGAGCGATATGTGATCGCCGTTCATGCCCCGGGGATATCCGGTGGAATTGACTCTCTCATGATGTTCGAGGGCGGCCAGCTGGACGGCGAGCGGAACCTGGAGCTCCTTGAGCACCGTGTAGCCGAGCACCGTGTGGGCCGTAATCCGGCGCTTCTCCTCGACCGAGAGCTGGCGGTTCGTCATGAAGAGGTTCGAAGGCAATTTGACCATGCCTATCTCGTGGAGCACTGCCGCGGCGCCCAGCTCCATGAGGCGGGCCGTGGGCATCTTCAGTGTCGTTCCGACGAGAATCGAAACGATCGATGTGTTGACCGCGTGCGAGATGAGATAATTGCGGTTAGGCGGGATGAGGGAAAGGGCCCTGAGCACGAAGCGGCGATTCTCGGCGAGAATTTCGCAGAGCTGGCGCATCCTGTCCATGATGTCCGGGTATTTGAGTTCCGAGTTGGTGACGAAGCGGCTATAGAGATTGTCGACGAAGGAGATGTAGCCTTCCAGGTAGCCCTGCATCGAAGCCAGGACTTCCTTGTCGCCGACCCCCTCGGCGACGATGATTCCGCTATCCTGCTCTGCGCTTCCCGCGTCGTCGGCGTTCAGTATGTTTTCGACGAGGTCGCCTTCCGTGAAGACCTCTCGAAATCCCCATTTCGCGAGACGATTGACCATTTCCTGCGGGATTGGAGTTTCGGGAGACAGGAGAACGAAGCCCTTGTCGAGGAAGAGCGGCTTCGTGAAAAAGCCGTTCTGACGAAGATCCCTATGCGCGATTGACTTCATGCTTGAACCCATTGACCCCTCGATTGCCCTCGCCTAAACTCCGGTGATTCCGTGCCTGCTAGTATAGTATAGGAGCGAAGATAAATGAAATTTAGGACAATTTACCTTCTTTTCAACGCCATTATCGTCGTCTCCTTCCTCTTTGTCTTCTTCCTTCCCCTCGCCCTTCTCGGCTGGGACTATACCCTCGCCTTCTGGAAGGGATCCTGGTATCTCGCCCTCCTTTTCGTCGTCCTCCTCGCCGTGCTCAATGGCTTCTTCCTCGCCAACCGTAGGGTCTTCTCGTACTTCGAAAAGGAAGACTGGGATGGGTTGTCCGCCCATCTCGTCGAAAGAATCTTCGTCAAGCACCGCTATGGCAGTCTCGAAGTGCGCTATCTGGTGGACACATGGTTCATCCAGGGCGATGTGGACGCTTTCGCGAAGCTCGAGGACGAGCTCAAGGCTCGCAGGCCGAGGCTCCTGCGAAAGACCGCCGTCGTTTTCGGCTTCGTCCGCATACTGAAGGGCGAATCCGCCGCGGCCGAGGCGTTCTTCGCGCCCCTCCTCGGCAAGCGCGACGTGGACGACTGGGAATGGCTTCGTTTCGGCTACGCCTTCTCCCTCGTGCTTCAGCGCAAGATAATCGAGGCTCGCGCGCATCTCCTCGAGGGGGCCAGTGCCCGCGATCCGATCCTCGCCCTTCTCGCTGCGTGGCTCCTCGCCTCCATCGTGATTCCCTCGGCGAAGGAAACCGTCGACGATGAGGCGAGCGTCCTCATCGGCAGAGCGCGGAACGATATTCGGAGGCGCTTCCCCGGCGATCGGCTTTCCGCCGAAATCGACAAGGCGAAGGGCGAGTTCCATATCGTCGTCCTTTCGCGATCCATCGCCGAGGCGAGGAAGTGGCTTGATACCAGCGGGTAAACTTCCGATATAAACCTCAGGATGTCCTGCGAACCGAATACCTGCGCGGAGGGGCGCCGCGAAGCGTCGCCTCGACGAGCCGCCGCATTATGCTTTGCCCGCCGCGGGGGAGGGCAAAAAGCCCTGTCATTGGCCTTCTTCTTTATTGTCCTCGGGACTTCCCCCCTTCTCGCCGGAGAGAGTCAGTGGCATGTGATCGTGCAGGGCGAGACCATCTATTCGCTGGCTCGATCCTATGGGCTCAGCGCGAGCGCTCTCCAAGAAGCGAATGGCATCACGGACCCCTCCCTGCTCAGGGTAGGCCAGCGCCTGCTGATACCCTCCATCCATCGCGTCGCAAAAGGCGAAACCCTCTTCGGAATCGCCAGGGCGGCGAGTACTACGGTCAAGGAGCTTCGCAGACTCAACGGCCTTTCGGACACTGCCGTCATTCACGTGGGCGATATCCTCATCCTGCCGTCGGGCGCGGCCCCCTCATCGACCGGATCTCCGGGTACCGGCGCGAGCGCCGGCGCTTCAGCTTCTTCCGCTTC
>Ga0307375_10006561_pt1 | contig 10733 bp, 5 predicted proteins | sample TR1MG_FD_202531 | JGI IMG/M metagenome (GOLD analysis project Ga0307375, IMG submission 202531) | Soil microbial communities from Risofladan, Vaasa, Finland - TR-1 | ecosystem: Environmental > Terrestrial > Soil > Coastal area > Acid sulfate soil | place: Finland: Risofladan, Vaasa | collected...
CTTGCTGATCTCCAGCGCGTGCTGCACTTCCTGCGCGACGGCCGTGATCCGCTCGGCTTCGGCGCGCATGCGGGCGCGCATGGTGGCGTCATCCGTACGCGCACGGTTCAGGGCACGATCGAAGTCGTCTAACTCAGTCTGCAGAGCGGCGGAGGCGGCACGGGCCTCACGTTCGGCCGTCTCGGCGCTCTCCAGCGACTTCTGCCGACGCTCCACGGCCGGGAGGATGCGCTCCTCCAGCACCTTCAGCGGATCGAAGCTCGCCAGGGCGTCCTCGATGAAGGACTTGAACTCGTCAATCGACCCGTCCCACGCCATCAGCGCGTCCAGCGTGAGGCTGGCGACGACGGTAGACGTACACAGCGGACACCGTGCCTCGGCGCCCTCGTCGATCAGGTCTGCGGCGCGGTGGAGCGTCTCGGTCCAGTTGGCCCCCGACGCAGCGCGGGCTTGCTGATCGGCAACCTCCTCAGCGGCGGTGCCGACTACGTCCATGGCCGCTTCCAGCTTGACGAGGATCGCGTCCCGTTGAGACTTCTCCTCGGCCTCGCGCGCCTCACGGTTCGCGTCCGCTTCGGCAAAGGGCTTCTGCCGCTCACGATAATCGGCCTTCTGCTCCTCGATCTTCTCAAGACGCACGCGAAGCCCGGCCGCGTTCTCCCAGGCCAGCGCGACCGTGTAGGCCTCGCGCAGCTCGTCGAGCTGTTCGGCTCCAGCCGCGGTCGCGTTGACCTCCTCCTCGCGCGCAGCCAGGCTCTGCTCCAGCGCACGGAACCGCTTCCCGGCGTCGAGCTTGCGACTGTTCAGCTCCTGCTGGACGGCTGCGAGGATCTGCGCAGGGTCGGCGTCCTCTGCGCGATCCTTGGTCACGGCCTCGACCACGTCGTCCCACAGCGCCTTCTGCTCAGGTCGCAGCTTTCGCGGCTTGAGGAGCTTATCCCCCTCCCCGAATCGCTGCACCAGCGCACGGCGTCCGCGGTCCGGCCCCAACGTGAGGAGGTCGGCCATGCTGACGAGCGGCAGCATGCGTGCTCGCTCGTCGTCGCTCATTTCGAGAAACGCGCCGGTGCGCGTATGGACAGGTGTCCGCGCCTTTCGGCCCTCGACGTCGACCTTCAGCTCGCAGCTCCCCGAGGGGCTTTCGAGCAGCGCGAAGGCTCCGCCTATCCCCTCAGGGACCAGACGCATGATGTCCGACCCCTTGACACCGCCGTGAGAGGCGGCTGGCCCCTGCGCGGCGATCTTGACGCCGATGAGGCGCCCGGTCTTGCCGGTCTGGTTCTCGCCGAGCCACAGCGTGACCGGGGCGAGCGCCTCATCGAATTGGTTCTTGATGTTGCCCTTCAGGCGGGTAAATGGCTTGATACTCATATCGACCTCATGTCCAGTTATAACGACCAGCGCGCAGTGTCAAGCTCAGTCCTGACCCGACCACCGTGCGCTGGTGCCGGCTTCGGCGGGGAAGTCCACGCCCTTGTGATTGAAGAACATGCACTCCTCGATGATCCCCTCGGTCTCTTTGGCTCGCGCCTCCGGCACGTAAGCCCCGATGTAGTCGTGCACCTGGAGCACCACGCCTGACCATGGCGACCAGCCACGGAATGGGATCGCGTCGCAAAGACGCAGGAGTGCGCGGTTGGCGATGCTGGCCGCGAACCCTTGAATCGTCATGTTCGGGACCGCGTTGACCTTGGATACGCCGCCCAAGAAGTACCTCTTGCGGTAGTCGAGGCACGGCACGCCGCTGAACCCGTACTCCTTTTGCGCGGAGTGACAGCGCTCGTGCCACAATCGCGTTTCGGGATGAAGCGTGTGCCAGTTGTCGTGCCAGACCAGTACGTCATCCATCTTGAGGTTGGGGAACTCCAGCTTGCCGGTCGCCTTGTTCCGCAGTCCGGCCATGACGGAGTACAGCTTCTCCTTCTCGCCGCCGTAGATTTCGAGGAACGCGAACCTTTTTGCGACGGTCCTCCAGTACTTGCGGTACTTCTTGTCGCCATGTTCGACGCGCTCGTACCACGCTGGGATCTCGTCGAGCGTCTTCGCCAGGAGGCTCGCCGCGTTCATCGAGTGGATGTCCTTCCCATCCTTGATCGCTTGGAGGAGCAGGGCGTCGTTGGCCGCGACAGCGTAGATGCGCGCTTCGAGCTGAGCGTAGTCGGCCCCGACCAGCTTGTGTCCTGGCGGGCAGGCGACCATCTCGCGCATGTTCATCTTGCCGATGGCGGGCCAGTTCTGCACGGCCGGCTCAGTACATAGGCGGCCCGTCGGGATGATGTGCGCTTTGTACTGCGTGTTGAGGAGCGACAGGCCGCCGCGCACTGGGAGGATCAGCTCCTCCTGATACCGGTTGTTCTTGGAACTCCAGAGGATGGCGCTCACGGAGTCGACGTTCGGTACGTTCATCCCGAAGCTACTCCAATCGACCGGCCGAACCTTCAGCTTGTCGACGTAGGTGCCGCGGAGCTTGTCCCACGCGCGATACTCCAGCAGCCCGTCGATGAAGGCGATGTGCATTGGCCGGAGATCACGCTTCTTCTTGAGTTCCATTAGCGCCGTGACCGAGGTCGAGCCGACCTCGTCTTCGTCCAAGTCGCCAGCGGAGTTTTGAATCTCGAAGCCGTCGGTGTCGATGACGGGCTTGTAGCCCCAGTCTTGAAAGAGCAGCTCTTGGAGCTGGGGAACTGATCGCGGGTTGAAGGTCGGACGCTTGATCAGGTCGCGCAGCCTGTACAGCTCGCGCTGGCAGTGCCAGTTCAGGACGCCGCTGAACTCGCCGCGGCGCTTCTCGTCGATGACGAGCCCGAGGTCTCCCATACGCCGCAGCTTGGGCGCCAGCTTACGGTCGGTCTCGTACTGCATCGACGTATTGTACTGATAGATCTGCTGCCGAAGCGGCGCTAGGAGCCGCATAGTGACAAGTACGTCGCGCGCATTATAAAGATGAAGGATCTTGTTATCGACGTTGTCGACCGACTTGTGGCTCACGTCAGCCTTCCACATCGGGAGGTCGAAGAAGCGACGCGCGATGAACCCGAGGTCGTGCGGCAGGTCATTATCAGGCGTGTCGTGATGAAGTAGGAGAGTGTCGCTCCACGTCTTGTCGACGTTGGTCATCAGCCCGACGCGGAGCATGACGGCCGAGTCGAAGGAGAAGTTCTGTCCGGCGAGCGGATTAGTGTCCATCACGAGGCGCAGCTTCAGCGCGAGGCGCACCTTCGTCTCGTGGTCCCACCACGGCGTGCCGTCCATGTGATTGAAGGGGACCACCATGACCGTCTCGACACCGTCGATGGTGGCTCCCAAGCCCACGCAGCGGACCTGGCAGGACTGCGTGTCCGCTGAGTTAGTCTCAATGTCGACCGTCACCTCAGCGCGCGTCCGAAGCAGCTCGTCGCAGAACTCCTCGACTCGAGCCGGCGTCGGCTTCAGCTCGAAGGGCGGCTCGCTCCACTCGATGCGGCCGCCGTTCCGCGCGATGCGCGCCGCGCGCTTGATGTTGTCGCGGATGACGGGCAGGAACTCCTTCTTGCCGCGAGCGGCCATGGCAGGATGATAGGACGAGCAGAGGACCATGCCCTCTTCGAGAAAGATGGGAGCGCCGTGCTGCTTCTTCAGGCTGGCGCTGTAGGGCTGCCCAGGGCGCACCAGCACGTTGCCGGTCGCTACCCCGAAGTGCGTGTTGCAGGCCGTCAGAGCTTGCTTGCCGACAGCCAGGATGACCTGGGCAGCCGAGTCCGCGATGTCTCGCTGCAGTCGGCCACGGCACGCGTCTTGAGGCAGGACGGGCGGAGGAGGCGGCGCCGTCTTGTCACGAGCTGCGCGCCAGCACTCACGCCGGTACGTCTGAAGCAGCGCCTCGACCATGGTCGCGAAGTTGTCGCCTTCTGGCGGGCGACAGGCGATCACGTTGGTGACCGTACACTCTTCGCGGAGGACGCCGCCCTCAGCCAGCGCGGCGTTCAGCTCACCGCCTGACCAGCCGACAAACGGCTTGGCCTGGGCGACCTCGTGCTCGCCGGGCGCCTCGCCGACGACCGTGAGCCGCGCGTGACTACGGACCTCGCCCATGACAGGTCCTTGGCCGCAGCCAAAGAGCGGGCAGACTGCGCAGTTCGCGCCGCGCGCGATGGCCTGCGCGTGAACTTCGATGGGAGGCTTGGGAGGCTCAGGCGCGACGAGTTGAAAGGTCCAGGTTTCTGTCGTCACGAGGGCTCTCCAAAGGATGGGTGGGGTGTAGGCCGTTCAGCTCGATCCCTGAAACTGAACGGCCTACGCGCCGAACTACAACTGCGGAACGGGGTCGTTGCCGACCTGCGCCGGAGCAGCCACAACAGCAGCAGCGCCGCCGATGTTGGCCGCGTTCACCGTCGCCACGCCGTTACCAGGCGTCTGAGGCGCCGGGTAGCGCCGATTCGCGCCGATGGAGACCGCCTTGGTGTAGACGTCCTCGGAGACCCAGTTGGCGATCTCGGTCTTCTGCTGTCCCTGGAACGTCGAGTGACGAACCTCGACGTACCCCTCACGTCCGGCAAGGCCCGCGAGCGTGCTCTTGGCGTCGCCCTTGGCCTTGGCCTTCGCGTTGTCCTGAATCTGCTGCGGCGTGGTGCCGATGCTCATCAGGAAGTCCGCGAACTGGCGGTTGAGGTTCTTGCCGTTCTTGTCGAGACCCTTGTAGATGGGACGCGAGATCAGCGGGGTGCCCACGCAGTCCTCGTCGACGCAGACGACGTTGACCTTGGCCTGCCACTTGGACGGGTCGCGCTTGCTCTGCTCGGGCTCGGCATCCGAGACGCGAACCTTCACGTAGCCCTCGAAGGGGAGGAACCCGTGGCCTCCACCGGCCCAGGGGTTGTACTCTTCGAGGCCTTCAAACTCGATTGGCGGTGCTTGTGTCATCTTTTCTTCTCCTGAAATGCGCCGGAGCGCGGGTTATCGAATCGGAAACTCGCTGCGCAGCAACACGCCGCGCAAATCGAGCTTCTCGCGAGAATTGATTCGGAAGTCACGTATGCCTCCGATCCACTCCTCCGAGACTTCTGTGATGTACTCACGGATCAGCTTCGATCCGTTCGCAGCATCGGGCGACCATGGGTCGCTTTTGGGCGCCACCTCCACAGCCGGAGCTGCTGGCGCGACGACGCCGGGAATGCCGGGGATGGCGGCCGGCGGCGGTGCCAGGTCCAGCGCGCCCTTCCCCTTGGCCTCTTCGGCAGCGTCGGTAACCTTCAGCCGCAGCACGAGGCTCGCGGCCGCGCAGCACTGGCTGATGAGCGCGCCGTGCGGGAACGCAGGGCCACCCTGGTACTTGATCTCATCCGGGTTCTTGCCGGCGTCGAACTTCGGGTCGTAGTAGCTCGGCGTCCGCTCGTGGCTGACCAGCGTCAGCGGCGCGCCTGTGTACTGGGCGATCTGCGCCAGCTCGGTGTGAAACTCCTTGAGCTTAGGCGAGATGGTGAAATGGTCAGGGCTCCGTGACACCTCGCCGTAGCGCGAGGTCTCTCGGAAGTACTTCCGTCCCATATCGTCGAAGATGCGCAAGCAGAACGTCGACCACTCGTCGAACACGAGCCCGGCGAAGGGCCAGTTGCCCTTCTTCATCTCAGGGCAGTACTTCGTTTCGAGCCAGCTCCGAATCGCGTCGGCTGTGTTCTGGCGAATGCGCGTGAAGTCCGCCCCGGCTGTAAACTGCGCGAACTCTTTGATCGCCATTCCGCCTTCGGCCCACGGCTTGGACGGGTGACGGAGCTGCAGCTCGTGAATCTTGTCAGGGAAGTTAGTCTCGAGCCACCGGTAGTACGAGGCGTACGGCCGGAGCACCTGGTCGTCGTGTGTGAAGAACAAGCAGTTGTTCAGCGCGAGCGCGACATCTGTACTTTTGCCGGCCTTGGGCGGCCCGTACACGATCATGAAGGGCGCGCCGGCGAGGATGTTACTCACCTTCAGGCCTGGGTCGATGTCGCCAAATTCGCTCACTGAGTCACCACCTTCAACTGCGGTACATCGAAGTCCCGCCTAAGTACTGCCTGAAAACCTGCGTCGTCTTTCGCCATGCAGGCGTCGCGATAATCGCAGGCCCCGTACCGCCCGAAGCAGGCATTGAAACTAGGTTTCGGCCTGCCACCCTCTTGGATGGTACGAGCTACTTCCATCTCATGCTGGACTGCGTAACGCAACTGTCTTGGCGTCTCTTTGTACGCCTTCATAGGTACTGACAGCACGTGCCGATCGAAGTCGTACGGACCTTGTCGCGTCGTGCGCTGGATGATGAAGCCACGTACTCGGCCCGCTCCCAGAACGCGGCGCACCAGGTGCAGATTTACGAGTACCTGAAGGTTCAGGGCGTACTCGTTATTGGCCTTCCAGCGCCACAGCCTGCCATCACGCCCAGTACCTTGAGCGCCCACAGACTTGTAGTCCATGATCCAGATCCCGTCGTCGTTCTCGAACACGAGGTCTGATCGGCAGGTGACCACCTCGTCGTCCAGCTCCGGGTGGGGACCGCCTGGATCGATCTCCCCTAACGTCGCGCTGAACTCCCGCTCGATCCACAACGGCCTCACCGGCTCGTGAGAGTACACTTGCATGTACGCGGCGAGGTTCTCCTTCGCCATCTCCACCAGCTCGGGGAAGTCGCGGCCTTGCTCTTCGAGACGCTCCTGCAGAGTCTGCCGGTAAAACCACGGGCAGCGCTCCTTCCGCATCTCTTCGGACATCTTGGTCGCGTAGTAGTACTCGTAACAGGTGTGGATGAGCGATCCGCCCATCCGGTACTCGTTATCGACGTTCTGTCGAATCCAGTAGTAGTACCTCAGCGCCCAGGCGCGCTCGCACACGTTGAGCGCCGCCAGTCGGGATGGCCCCCGAGCTGACGCGCCGCTCGCGACTGCGGTCACCGCTATAGGTAGTGTCGGTAGTGGCTTAGTCATCGTCCTCGTCCTCCAGGTGCGCAGTCAGCCGCGCCCAGATTTCATCGACGGTCTCTTCCGAGCGGCCGCCGAGTGTTTCGAGGAACTTGCTGGCTTCTTGATCGCCGGTGAGCTTCACCTGTGTGTCGAACTTCGGCAAGACGGTTCGGAGCATGTGCTCGTCAACCGAGCGTTTTACGATGTAGATCAGCAGGCTCATGCCTCTCACGCCGATCTCGTTGGGGCGCTCTGTGCTCTGTTCGATGTCAGCCGGGTTCCAATCCAGCTCGACGAGGTGAATCGACGATGCGCCTCTGAGGGAGATGCCGCCCTCGGCCATCGCCTTGATCGTTGAGATGAACGCCCCGGCGCCGCCGTGTTCGCGGTAGTCCCGAGCCATCTCAAACCGTTGACGGCCGTTACTGATCTCGCCGTGCGCCAGCCAGAGCTGCGCCTTCACCTCGGCCATCCGAACGCGGTGAGGTGACTTCTTGCCGGTGCATGCCTTCTGCAACGCCTCGAAGATCCGCGTCGCGGAGCTGACGAGGTGCGTCAGCACATAGACCTTGTTGCCCTCGGCCATCTCCTGCAGACAGTTCTCGAGCACGGCGTCCATCTTGTGCGGAAGCGTGTTCTTGATCGCCCGCGCGATGGCGGCCTTCTTGTCTTCAGTCAGGTCGGGACACGGTAGGTCCTTCTTCGGCTCGATGTAGACCGGGATGTGCTGCATTTCAGGCAGCTCGTCCAAGATCTCAGCCTTCTCACGGCGGTACATGAAGTACGGCAGCCGCTTGTCCAGCTCAGTGTCGGCGAGAATGGAGCGCCCGTCGGCCTGCCAGCCGTACGCGTTGTAGTGCCCCATGCAATACCTGGCGTCGAATACCTTGTACCCGTCGCCCATGAGGCCGTTCGACACTACGTCGACCTGACCCCACACGTCCCGCGTGAATCCGTAGATTGGGGTCGCCGTCAGGGACCACACACGCGGGACGTAGGCGAGCGCGTGCTTGACGCGCTCACGGCGGCTCTTGCCCCACCGACCCGGCGAGGGTCGGCCACGGAGCTTGTGCCCCTCGTCGCAGATAGCGACGTCAAATCCCACAGCTCGGAGTTCTTCGGCCCAGCCGGGCAGGTCTTCGCGCGTGCCGCGATCCTTTCCTGCCTCAGACCGATCCTGCTGAGGGATGACCAGGTCGTAGTTGATCACGACGTACCTGGATTTGCGCAGCTCCTCTCGCAGCTCGTCGCGACACTTCGCGCAGAGCACCGAGGGATCATCGCCACGTACCTCTGGATGCTGAGTACACTGATACCCGTGCTGGACACGGACACCGTCGAACTTCACGTACATCGGCCGGTCGACACGTCGAACCGTATAGATGATGTACCCCAGAGACTGGCCGTTGTGAGCCTTGCACGCCTCACATGAGGTGCCGTCGAGCAGCACCCCTCGGCCATCGCACGGGAGGCAGTGGCGGCGCGCCTCTCGGGCTCCACGGCCTTCGAGGATGAGCGCAGCCTTCCCTGTGCGTTTCTGTATCTCCTCGGCCCAGGGCCACTTGGCCCCCTCGGGCGACGAGATCAGAGTCCGTCGACTGTCGACGAGAACGTCGGCAGCCAGCGCCGTCAACGACTTCCCGGTGCGACAGGGCAGGCAGAGCCAGGCCCATGCGCGTCGCGCGAGGAAGTCGACGGCTTCTTTCTGGTAGCTCCGCAGGAGATCACGCAGCCCGAGCGTAACGTAACGCTCGTAGCCAGGGATCTGTGAGAGCTTCAACGGATCGGTGATTGGCGCGTGCGGCGACTCCACTCCAAAGTGAGCGCCGACGATCCAGGCTGCGTCCCAGGACGCAGTAACGGCACCTATTTCCCAGCCCACACCAGGGATCGAGAGTACCTCTTCGAGCTGGTGTGGCTGCGCGTCTGTCAAGAAGCGCACGGGGCGCTCACCGCGGGCACCCAGCACTGCTGCTGGAGGTCCTTTGGGCGATGAGAGTGCGTGGCCGTCGATCACCGACTACGGTTACTGCCAGACCTCAAAGCCGAGATCAACCATTGACACAAGAGGTGTATCAAGTAAGCATTGCTCCACCTATGCAGCCCATACGCAAAATCGCGACACTCGTTCGAGCCGGAATCACGTTTCAGCAGTCAGATGGGGAGCTTTGGGGCGTTTTGTCCCTAGCCGAGAAGGAAGGCACCATCCGACAGTACGGGCAGTACCTCCCATGTATCGCGGTCCCGAACCCGCCAGGCTGGGACAGCATCGAGGCCCTGACCGGCGTTACGGCCGAAGCCGTGAAGGACGGGTGGGACGACAAGGGTACGGGGAACGTCGTAGCGGATCGGGCCTTCAGCGCACTGCAAGACCATCTCGGCTGCGAGTTCCTCATCTGCGCCCTCGACGGCATCGACGGGTTCTCCGCAGTCGAGCTTACGCCACTTCGGACGACCGAGGCCGGGCTCGTCCCAGTCGACGCAGACTTGCTGGCTGTCGCACAGCCCGACGCGCGCCCAGCTCGGACGACCGAGTTTGCCGGCGTGTTCGAGTCGCTGCACGCTACCGACGCTGAGCCCCCCGGTATCACGATCACGACGGCCGACGCGCCGCCTCTCACACTGGAGGTGCCCGACTCCGACCACACCCCGGACCCCGCAGAGTACTGGTTCCTCGAAGTGCTCACTGAGATCCCTGCCTCCCAGCTCGCAGCCTCGTGGGTGCAGCCCACGCCGGGCGGACAAAAGGCCAGCGGGGCGTACCGCCGCTGCCTCGCCCGCGTCGAGGCCGCCCTCGCCGACCAGATCATTCCCCTGGACGAGAGCGGGAATATCAATCTCGAGCTGCTGCGCCGCCAGATCGTCCGCACCCGGTTCCTCAACGGCCGCGAGCCCATGCTCTACACCGGGCGCCATATCAAGGTCATGGTCCAACGTACGTGGACACTCCTGAAGGACACCATGGGCACTCACCTGTTCCGGGCCAACGTCCAACGCGGTGCGGACACCGGCACGCCCGCGATCATCCGCATGGCCGACGGACAAGCCAAGCTAGAGGTCCTCGACGACATCGACAAGCTGCGAGCGGTCGTCGCGACCTGCATTCAGTTTGTGCGCCCCGGACGCCGCGGATCTGTCATTCACGTCAATCCGAGCCAGGCCACGCTCCAGCACATGCTGACCCTCGCCGACCAGACCGTGAACCCGATCGACACGCTGGTCCGCATTCCGACCATGCGCGCGGACGGCACCATCCACGACAGGCAGGGCTACGATCGCCGTAGTCGCGTCTGGTACGCCCCTGAGCTGCTCATCGAGGACGTCCCCGACAGTCCCACCGACGCGGAGCTGCGCGCGGCTGTAGTGACCGTAGCGGCCCCCTTCACCGAGTTCCCATACGTGTCGGATGCCAGCCGCACGGCCGCCATCGCGTGCCTTCTGGAGCAGGTCGTGCGGCCGATGATCGACGGCCCCAGACCCCTGTACGCCTTCGACGCGCCCGGCTTCCGCGGGCAGGGGACAGGGAAAACCCTCCTCCCTATGGCGATCGGCGCCGTTATCACCGGCCGACGCGTAGGCGTCACGACGTGGCCTGACGACCCAAAAGAGTTCCCCAAGGTCGTCACCGCCAAGCTGCTGGAGGCCGACCCCTTCGTGATCTTCGACAACCTTGAGGGCACGGTGAAGCACAAGGACCTCGCCGCGCTCACCACCAGCCAAACGTGGTCGAACCGCCTCCTCCACACCAACGAGACCCCGCGGCTCGCGCAGACGGCCACCTGGTGCCTGACGCTCAACGGCGCCAAGTTCAACCGCGACATCGCGCGC
>Ga0307375_10006562_pt1 | contig 10731 bp, 8 predicted proteins | sample TR1MG_FD_202531 | JGI IMG/M metagenome (GOLD analysis project Ga0307375, IMG submission 202531) | Soil microbial communities from Risofladan, Vaasa, Finland - TR-1 | ecosystem: Environmental > Terrestrial > Soil > Coastal area > Acid sulfate soil | place: Finland: Risofladan, Vaasa | collected...
TACAGGCGGCGAAGAAGGCGGAGGTGGAACCCGGAGACCTTGCGGTGGTGATAGGAGCGGGGACGATCGGGCTCATGGCGGCAGCCTCTGCGCTGGCGGCCGGATGCAGCCGAGTGGTGATAGCCGACGTGAAACAGCCGAAACTGGAGATAGCCGGACGGCTGGGAGCGGTGACGCCGGTGAATGTGGAGAAGGAGAATCTGGATTCGGTGGTGCGGGCGCTGAGCGGCGGCTGGGGAGCCGACATCGTGTTCGAGGCAAGCGGGAGCAAGGCTGTGGCGCCGCACGTATTTGACACGCTACGGCCCGGCGGGCGGCTGGTCTACATCGGGATGCCGGTAGAGCCGATCCAGCTGGACATAGTGGCGGCGCAGGCGAAAGAGGCGACGGTGAAGACAATCTTCCGGTACGCGAATGTCTATCCGCGTGCGGTGCAGATGCTGGGATCCGGACAGCTTGACCTGAAACCGCTGATCACCGAAACCTATGACTTTGCCGACAGCATCAAAGCCTACGAGTACGCGGTGAACCCGAAACCGACCAGCGTCAAAATTCAGATCCTTCTGAAGTAGCAGCCGGACCCGGATCCGCTAGTTGTCCCGGTACCTCACCTCATACAGGTCCCTCTCGAGCCTGCGTGATATCTCCCGGGATGACTCCTTCGCGAGATTCGTGAATCCTGTGACCAGCTGTTCTTCAGTCAAATTCGAGAGAGCGGCGGCTGCCAACACGTTCCCGATCGTCGGCCCGAGCCCAAACATCTGCGGGCTTGCGTCACTGGTCTGGGTCCGTGTTCTTCGCCACACAAGTTCCTGCGACCGGTTGTCATAGATGCGCGCCGTCGTTTCTATTCGAAGCTTCACCGAACCGCCCGGTGAGGATGCGTGAATACCGTATTCCTTGATCTCAAGATCCAGCAGATAGTCGGCTTTCGACACCTCGTCGACCATCCGGGTCGACAGCGCTTTCGACGAACCGTAGAAGGTCTCTTTCAGCACTATGACCGGGACGTTCACCGTTACGAGCGCGCGACGAAGCTTTCCCTCCGCGCCTTCGGCTGAAGCAGCTTTCGCAAAGTTGGTTCCGATGTTCAATACCGTCGCAATCGGATTCGACGAGTCTGCGTGTATGAAGTAGTTGACGTCGAGCTTCGGTTCCGGCGGGAGACGCATATTGGCCGCCAATGACCGATCCCGGAACTCATACTTGTCCAGATGATTCACCGATGTGCAGGACAGGAGCGCCGCGCCCATGACCAGCATACTCACAACCACCACCGCATCTCTCCCGCGCGGGAATCTCTTCATGCGTCCTCCCTCATACTTCTCCAACACCGGAGCGGAACGAAGATGTCACCGAAAAGGCCGGAGTTTTAATGGTAACACGGCCGCGGCGGCTGCGAAAGCAGGCAGGAATAGGGTAGAATCCGGGATTGTGAGACATGATCTGTATATATTTGACGTGGGCGGAGTCATCTGCCATGGCAACGATGTACTCCCGGAAATCGCGGACTATCTGGGAACAACACCCCGGGGGCTGGTCGATGCCGCAGGATCACTCTTCCGTGATCTGGGCACCGGACGGATAGGTCCCGACCGTTTCTGGAAGTTCCTCGGACCGATGTTCGGAACGGAGATCAACGAGGATCTCTGGTACACCTTCTTTCATCCCACTATCGACGCCTGCGTCATCGACCTGATATCAGAGCTCAGATCGAGTGGGAATAGGGTGGTCGCCGGAACCAACACGGTTGAAGGGCACTATCGGTATCACCTGGAGCACGGAGAATACGAGGCGTTCGACCGAGTCTACGCTTCCCACCACATCGGGGCGGAGAAACCGGATCCGGCTTTCTATCGGGCAATCCTCGATGCAGAGCAGGTCGAGTCCGCCGATGTGGTCTTCATCGACGACCGTATTGAGAACGTTGCCGGCGCGCAGCGGGTGGGCATACGGGCCGTGCGGTTCACCTCCTGCGACGGGCTGCGGCACAGTTTGAGTGCGATATAGATTGTTTCAGCGAAGCGTTGATAATACGACGAGGAAGGGGACGTCATGAATTCTTTGTGTGTGTTCTGCGGTTCGTCGATCGGAATCTCACAAGCCTACGCCAACGCAGCTTCCGAGCTTGCCTCGCTGCTCGTGGCACGCGGAATCCAGGTCGTCTACGGGGGCGGTCGGACCGGAATCATGGGAGTGGTCGCTGAGAAAGTGATCCGCGGCGGGGGAAGAGTAGTTGGAGTCATGCCGCGTCGTCTGGTCGAACGCGAAATCGCTCATGAGGGGCTGACCGAGCTGTACATAACCGAGAGCATGCAGGAACGAAAGGCGAAGATGAGTGAGCTCTCCGACGGGTTTCTCTGTCTCCCCGGCGGCTTCGGGACTTTGGAAGAGGTTACGGAGGTTCTGAGCTGGGCTCAAATCGGTCTTCACGCCAAGCCTTGCTGTTTCCTCAATACGGATCACTACTTCGACTCCCTGCTCTCGTTCTTCGACGAAATGGTGGACGCCGGTTTTCTCGCACCGCAAAGTCGAAGACTTGCGCTCACCGCAACGGAACCGGCGGAACTCCTGGATCTCGTTGCGAAGGCGAATCCGACTCACGTGGACCGATGGTCGGACTCATGACCTACGACGTAGTTGTCACGCTCGGTCCCGAGAGTGCCGACGCCCGGATGTGGCGAAACCTTCTGGAGGCCGGCGCCACCGCTTTCCGACTCAATACCTCACATCTGACGCTTGACGGTTTGAACAGCTGGATATCGAAACTCGACGACCATTTTTCCCACGGAGGCCGGCGCGTTCCAATCATTCTGGACCTTCAGGGGAGCAAGTGGCGCCTGGGTGAGCTCGAGCCGGTCGAATTGGAACCGGGACGGAAAATCGTGTTTGTATTCGGTTCGGCATCCGCCCAGCCCGGTTGGATCCCGGTCCCGCATGAAGATTTTTTCGCCGCATCTGCCCAGTCGGGGGAAGTTGCGATGAATGACGCGCGAGTGCGGCTCCGGATCGACCGGGCAGATGCCGGCACGGTGAATGCCACCGTGACACAGGGCGGTCCTGTCTCCGGACGCAAGGGAGTAACGCTTCCCGGGTCAAAATTCCGCAAAGAGCAGCTCAACGAGAAGGACCTTCGCCTTCGAGACATGATGGCGAGCGTTGAAGGGGTCCAGTTTGCCGTTTCCTATGTGCTCGACGGCCACGAGATGGCCAGGTATCGTAAACTCCTCGGATCGAGCGTACCCCTTATCGCCAAAATAGAACGCGGCTCGGCGGTGAGCGACGCTGCAGCAATCGCCGGGCACTCCGACGCGATCTGGGTTTGTCGGGGAGATCTCGGCGCGGAGCTGGGGATCGAAGAGATGGCCAGAGCGGTGTCGCGGTTCACTCGCGAGAGAAGCAGGATCCCGGGTCCCGTGCTTATGGCAGGGCAGGTTCTCGAGCACATGAAAGACCATGCGCTTCCAACCCGTTCCGAAGTGTGTCATATCTACGATCTTCTCACTGCGGGTTACGACGGAATCGTACTTTCCGACGAAACAGCGATCGGCCGTTTCCCGGCGGAGAGTTGCAGAGTCGCCGGCGCGTTTCGCACCTGAGAAGTTGACTCAATATGTCCAAAATAGCTGCGAAAACCGTCGCCTTTGTGCTACCATTGATACTAACCGCGCGGCAGGGATCGACGACGTCACATGTCGGCACATCGCCACCTGGCGTCACCCGCCGCTCACTTCGCTATCGGGGGTAAGACAGATGAGGATACGCGGCATTCTCGTTCGAATGTCTGTCGTGTCGGCAGTCCTGCTTTTCGCCGCGTGCGGCCAGAAGCAGTCAAACACACCGGCACCGAAAGAACCGACGCCGGCGAGCAGTCAAACGACATCAGCGACTGGGACCGCGGCTACAGCCGGGACACCGGCATCGCAGTATCTGCAAACCCAGGTGGTCTATGTCACGGGCGACGTGACCGTCTTTGTCGCCACAAACGGAAAACCGGCCGACGTCGGTGTTGCGGCCGAAATCGGAATGGCGCTCAACCCCGACGACCGCCTGAAGGTGGGAGCCAAATCCTACTGCGAAGTTCAATTCGGTGAGCTCGCCGTTACCCGTATTGAAGCGGACAGTGACGCCACGATCGGCGCGCTTTCACCCGCCGGAGCTCCGCCCGCCGCGTCGGTAGCCCTTTCGGTCGGTACGGTAGTGTCGCGCGTTCGGAAAACCATAGAGGGCGAGTCTTTTGAAGTTCGGACCCCTGCGGTGACCTGCGGCGTGCGCGGAACGCAGTTTGCCGTATCATCCGGCAGCACTGGAGGCACCACGCTCGCGGTCAGCGAAGGAAGTGTGGCGGTTGCGCCACCCGATGTCGAGGTGACGAAACTGAACGAACAGGCCCGACAGGTCGGTGCTGACGCTGCCACCGCGGTAGAAAGGGTCACCAATTCTCTACCGACCGTCACTGCCGGTTACCAGATAGTCATCACGAAAAGCGAGGCGGCAGATATGAACCGTGAGGTGCAGGCTGTTGCCCGGGATCTCCAGGCAGCCGCTGCGGCTCCGGTAGCCGAGCGAAAGCAAAAGATCGACGCGCTTACAGAAAGTGCAGCGACGGCGTCCCGGAAAATGACCGTCGCAGCGCCGACGCCGGCCGCTCTGGACACTTCTGCAAAAGCACGGCTCAAACCAGCCGAGACCATGGAAATCAAGCCGGTCCCACCTGCGCAGCCTATCGCGCCCTCCGTGGCCGAACCGACGAACCCGAAGCCGGCTACAGAAGCCGTCACCGCCCAGGCGCCGCAGAAAACGCAGGCACAATCGGCAACGCAAACCACCACTCCTGCTCCTCCACCGCAGATCGCCGCACTGCCTGCGGCTGCGCAGACCGCGCCACCGGTCCCACCGACGCCTGCCCCGGAGCCGCCGAAGGCGGCTGCAACGCCGGTCGGGACCATCACCCTGTCCCTCTCGCCGCCTGACGCGACAGTCACCGTGAACGAAAAACCTGAGGCAGGGGCGTTCCCGAAGTACCCCGCGGGCAGCACGGTTACGATCACCGCCCAGCGGCCCGGATTCCATGATGCAACGATTACGCGGGTTGTTCAGGAGGGAAACAATTCTGTGTCGCTCCGGCTCGAGCCCAGCCCTATCGAGAAAGTGCTGAATGTGAGTCGGAACCCGATAGTCGGGGTCGCCGCAGCGCCGGACGGTGCCGTCTATATTTCCGACAGCAAGGGAATGATCCACGCCGTCTCGGCCGGTATCGGGAAAGTGCTGTGGAGCGCTTCAACCGCCGATAACCCGAACGCGACATCACCGCCGGTTCTGGGCGGCACCTACGTTGCAATATCGGGAACGCAGGAGTTTGTAGTTCTGAACGCGGAAAACGGCCAGGTTGTCTACCGTCTCGCGCTCAACGGGGCGACCGCGCATCCATTTGGCCAGCGCGCCGTCTACTCGGGCGGACTCTACTACTATCCGGATGCAAAGGGCGTGCAGGTGATCGATCCTGTGCGGGGCGCAATCGCGAAGAACTTCCCCGTCCCCTCCGGCGTGTGGATGACCCCGGCAGTATCCGGGGGGAAACTGTTCGCCGTGAATCAGCGAGGCGAACTGTATGAAATCAACATCGCGACCTCAGCAGTCGACCGAAGCGTGCCGACGAGTGCTATCCAACCGGTCGGTGCGACCCTGACTATCCACGGTAATCTCGGCATTTTCGCCGGCCGCCGGGGAACCGTCGTTTGCGTGGATCTTTCGCAGGGTTCGGTCCTGTGGCAGAAATCGACTGCATCAGGAGCCGGCGCCTCTCCCGTCTATTCCGACATACTCGTGGACGACACCAATGCCTATGTCTACACCGGATCTCAAATCCTGACGTTGTCACTGCGCGACGGCGCCGTAGCCGCCAACGCGTTCGCAGATGCCGCGACACCGCCGGTACTCGTCGACGGAATGCTCATTTACGGAACGAATAACCAGAGCCTTGCCGTGCGCAACACCGCGACAGGTTCCGCGCTCTATCAGCTGCCGTTGAGCGGCGAACCATCGGGTCGACCGGTTGTTGCCCAGGGAAGAATCCTTGTTCCAACAACCAGCGGCACAGTCGTCGTCGTCAATGTGGAAGGTCTGTCGGCCGCGGCAGGAATAGCGCGATGACCCGGTCTCACCGGTTGCGGCGCCTCGTTTTTGTCGCCGCCGCAGTGCTGTTGTCCGGATGTGCCAGCCTGCCGCGTCCCGCCGACCCGGCAGATGCGCTGGTCGTTGCCATTTCCAGTATGCCGTCAGAACGGGCGCAAAACCGTGTCAGGGTCGACCGTGTCAGGTTCGACGGGCCCTCACCGATCGAGTGGTCCATATCAGGAACCGGGTGGAAACTGCTCACGCGCAGCGTAAAGCCCGGGACTTATCGTTTCGTCTCGAGGACAGTTCAGTACGCTGACGGAAAAACGCGGCTCTTCAAGGAATACTCGCCGTCTTCTTTTTCGATACCGGCCTCTTCGGTAGTTCTCCTGCCGCAAAAGTTTGTTGAACCGCCCGTCGAGACTGCCGGTAGTTCTACCGGGGGCCGTGCCGCCGCTCAAGCAGGATATCGGACGGTCGAGCCGGTCGACCAAAGACGCGCGGGAGAAGCTCTCGCAAACGACTTACAGATGGCCGAATGGGGAAGCCGGACCAAGTACGGGTTCGGACCCTATTCGCCTTTCGCCGACTACACAAACTCCCGCTTCAGCATGAGAGTGACGAGCGACCCCGCCGGAAGCGAGCTCACCATCGACGGTGCGGACTGGGGTCAAACGCCGCTGACCGTGGATTTGACCGCAGGCCGTCACTTTGTCCGCCTGGACCATCAGGGCTACTCACCGCACACCGAGTTTGTGGAAGTTGCCGCCCGCAGCGGCGGAACGCGGAGTTTTTCTCTCGAAAAGATCGCCGGAGACGCCGCAGTACCGGGCCGGACGCCGGATATTGTTCTGAGCAGTTTTCGCAATCTGGGAGCGCAGCAAAACGACTACCTGTCCGACGTCTTCTTTCAGTCGGTTCAACTTGCGCTCGAACGGTCGGACCTGGCGGTCGCGGCCGGCACGCCCGCGCCCCAGGCCCCGCGGTCCGGGGAACCCGATTTTGCCGACGCAGAACGAATCGGGGCTCAGATGGTCGTCTCGGGCGACTACCGGGTCAGCGGTGAGAACATGCTCGTTCACGCAGTTCTCTACGACACGCGCACCCGGTTGGTGAAGGCAAGCACTCTTTTCGATGAAAGGACTGGACTGAGCGTTTTCGACGCTATCGACCGTATGAGTGCGGACTTTGTCGCCTCGGTCCGGAAGGCGCTACCGGATATCGGGAAGTCCGTGGTCAGGGAGCAGACCCTGACGCCGGAGCAGGTGGCGTTCGGTGTACGGGTGAGCAAACTCGCTGTGGAGCGTCGCCGGTCTGAACGGCCCTACGTTCTCTCCATCGGCCCGGCATTTGGAGCGACGTTCGACCAGGTTACGGCCTCGGGCAACAGCGACAGCAACAGCAGAACGGACGGTCCCGGGGTTGGCCTGTTCATAGCTCTCGACGCGCCCATATCGGGACCACTTTCGCTTCATGTCGCAGCGGCTCCGATCATATTCCCCAGATATATTTACGGTCCGGAATGGGATTTCCCGCTCTACGTCGGGCCGGTGTACACTTTTTCGAACTTTCGAAATGACATCTATCTCGGTCTGGTCGAGAGCGTGCATTTCGCCCCCCGGGCAACGGTGGACGTGGGCTCGTCTCCCGCTCAGTACGGTCCCTACTGGCTGACGGGTCTCTGCGTAGAAACCGGGATGAGGTTCTACACCTCACGGAAGCTTTCGGAGATACCGAGATTCTGGGGAATAGGACTGACGCTTGGGCTGACGGGAGTTCGTTTCGATTGGGACCTCGGAAATCCTTCCGTCTATCGTCCTGAGGTCAACCTCCATTTCGTCTGGGGAACACGATTATGATCATGAGGGTTCGATCGCTATTGGCCGTTGCCGCAGCCACAGTTATCTCAACATCGGCGCTTTTTTCGCAGAACGTCGCGCCTGCTCTGATTCCCCAGCGGCTCTATTTTCAGAAGATACCCGCAGAGTTTGTGCGACAGGATCCGGCGCTCGAACAGCTGCCTGAGTACATCTACACGGCCATCGCCGCAATCCAGCCCGTCCTTCGAGTGGAGGATCCGGCGGAAGCAAACTCGATAGTGACCTTCTCCGCGAGCGGGGCTGCGCTCGAGGTCGGGCTCGAAAAGGACGGCGAGAACGAAGCAGTGGAGCGACTCGCGGATCCAGGACGCGACCGGGGAGTTCCGGGATTTGTCGATCGCACGGCTCGGCGATTCGCGCCGCTTCTGGAATTCGTTTCCCCGAAAATCATCCGGGTCGCAGGGTCCACGGCCGCGGACACGGAGGCCGCACAACGTCTTGCCGATGCGGTGCGCAATGCCGACCGCTACGCGTTGTCACACGAGCTCAGCCTCTGGGGAAGCGGCATTCTGTTCTTTTCGACAAGCTCTCACGTCTCTGCACGAAGGACGTTCACGGTGAACCTCGTCCCGGCCTCGATGGAGTTTGCCTGGTACCTGACTCGCAATTTCGGGCTCGTGGGTTCGGTCTGGACCTACTATGGCGAGGACATGACCTTTGGCCGTCAGCAGAACAGTGATGGACCGGGGTATGTACGAGGTCTTTTCCTGCTTCCCGGCGTTGGAGTCACCTATCGGACTCTCGGCCAGTTCTTCGGCTCTTTCGGCGCGACCGCGTACGCCGGGTACGCCAGAATCACCAATATTACGCCGGAGGCGATCGGCCGGAGCGACAACAGCGGCTCCTTCACATCCTTTCTCGCTCCCGGGGAATCGCGTTCGATCTTCTACCCGCTTGTAACCCTGTCTGCCGGCGTGGGCTATAACTTTTCGCCCGCATTTGCCCTGCAAACGCGAGTGGAGGTGGACTTCACTCCCGCGGCGTTCTACGGAGACGCCGGCGCCTACGGCAGTCTGGTCTACCCCACCGACGGGAGCGGGGCATTCTTTCGCCTCCTCGAGGTGGGGATTTCCTACCGGTTCTGAGCCGCGACGGCGGTTTGGGACCGGTGGTCCGCTCTTTGTTTGAATTGCCCACGCGCAGGTTCAGTCAGTAAGTTATTGCACATGAAACAGCGCACACTTGGGTCAAGCGGTATCCGTGTCTCGGCCATCGGACTCGGATGTATGGGAATGTCGGAGTTCTACGGAAAGTCCGACGACGGCGCCTCCGTCGCGCTCATTCACCGGGCAATCGATCTCGGAGTCAACTTCTTCGACACGGCCGATATGTACGGAATCGGTCACAACGAGATCCTTCTTAGCCAGGCGCTCCGCGGCGGAAAACGGGAAAAAGTTGTGGTGGCGACGAAATTCGGAAACGTCCGCCGGCTCGACGGGGCGTCGCTTGGAGTCAGCGGCAAGGCGGAATACGTGAAGGCGGCGTGCGAAATGAGTCTGAAACGACTCAACGTCGACACCATCGATTTGTACTACCAGCACCGGGTTGACCCCGACACGCCGATCGAGGAGACAGTGGGTGCGATGGCACAGCTTGTCAAAGAGGGCAAGGTGCGGTACCTGGGGCTTTCCGAGGCGGGCGTATCCACAATCCGTCGCGCGGCGAAAGTGCATCCCATTGCCGCACTTCAGACCGAATACTCCCTGTGGACGCGGGACCCCGAAGGGGACATCCTCGACACCTGCAGAGAGCTCAATATCGCCTTCGTTGCCTACAGCCCTCTCGGGCGCGGATTTCTGTCGGGGCTTATCCGGGACCCCAGGCAGCTCGACGCCAGGGATTTCCGTCGATTCAATCCGCGGATGATGGAAGAGAACATTGCTCACAACCTCAAGCTGGTGGATAGACTGAAAAGTCTCGCCGAGAAGAAAGGCGTCACCGCAGCCCAGCTTTCTCTGGCCTGGGTGCTGTCCCGAGGCGACCGGATCATACCGATCCCAGGAACGCGGCATGAAAAATATCTTCTGGACAACATCGCGGCGACCGAATTGAACCTGAGTGTCGAGGAAATCGCGGCTCTTGACGCGCTGATTCCGGCCGGAGCTGTCGCCGGGACTCGCTACGATGCCCTGGGAATGAAACGGGTGGGAATATAGAACCCGCGAGGCAGGAGAATCCGCAGACGTTCGGGTTGCTCTGGGACTACGTTGCCGGGTTCGATCGCGTCCTGGCTGACGTCGACCGCCGGACGTTACCGTGGGCGATTCTGGCACGGGCCGCGGAGATTGTCGCGGGCATGATCCATTCTTCGCAATACGGATCCGATTCCGGCTTCAACGTGCGAGACGGCGTGGCTGTACACTCTACCGCTCAGATCGAGCCGGGAGTGGTGATTCGGGGGCCGGCGATTCTCATGCCCGGTTGTTCCGTCGGACCGAATGCCCTTCTTCGGGAGGGTGTCTATGTCGGGGCAAACGCGCGGGTCGGGTCCTCATGCGAGGTTAAGTCGAGTCTTCTGTTTTCCGGCTCTGTCCTCGCACATCTGAATTACGTGGGGAATTCGATCATCGGGAACGAGGTAAATATCGAAGCCGGAGCGGTCATCGCAAACCATTTCAATGAGCGCACGGAGCGCGAGGTGGCTGTGGTAGCGTTCGGGACGGTGATGAAGACGGGTGTCTTCAAGTTTGGCGCCCTCGTGGGCGACCGAAGCCGAATCGGGGCGAATGCGGTC
>Ga0307375_10006563_pt1 | contig 10731 bp, 12 predicted proteins | sample TR1MG_FD_202531 | JGI IMG/M metagenome (GOLD analysis project Ga0307375, IMG submission 202531) | Soil microbial communities from Risofladan, Vaasa, Finland - TR-1 | ecosystem: Environmental > Terrestrial > Soil > Coastal area > Acid sulfate soil | place: Finland: Risofladan, Vaasa | collected...
GTGATTGCATTGGAAAGCTAAACACTGTCGTGCTATCAGGCTTCATGACATCAGGCTCTGCTGGAATACCTTGTGCTTTCATAAACTGTGTCAATGGGTCTTTGTTATCACCACGAACAGTACGAATGTAGTAAGGATTATGACGAGCATGAATGCCTGACGCACTGTCAACTAACTGTGACACTGTACCACTAGGCTTGACGCATGTAATAGCGGCAGACTGATTGATACCCAACTTCTTACTCAACTCAGCGTTCACTTTGATTGCTTCATTTTTAAGTGACGCAAGAGTAGTAGCAATGTTTGTACCTAACTGCGATGACTTACCAGACATAAGCAGGTTATCCATAATACCTGTCAATGATACACCAAGCAGACGCTCTTCCTCTGTATTATTCTTCCATATCTTACGAAGGTATTTAAAGTCCGTCAGCGTGGCTTGGAACGTGCCTAGTATGGTTGCTAGTCGAACCTTGTTTAACAGGCTCTGTTGCGTGTCTGAGGCTCGTACAACCACCTCTGATAAGTTACAGAATTGGTATGGACGAAGTATGATTTCAGAGCAAGGGTTACATCCAAAGTCGTGGTCAGCGTCACGTCTACCATTCTTAGCTGCTTGCTTCTTTGCTGACTGACGATTGAAGATGCCACGCTCACCTGACTTACTATCATACAGTGACATCCACTCACGCATGAATGTACCCATCTGTGGCTTTTCTTTGTAGGCAACGCTGTTGTTTGCAAGCGCACGTTGCCCTTCATTCTCCCACCATTGTCCTGCCTTTGCATGACGCATCTGGTCATCATTCAAATTGGACAGGCTGATGAGTGCGCTTCGTCTGACACCACCAACGACAACAACCTCACCAATCTTACACATGATGTCATGACATTCTATTGGATATAGTCTACGTCCTTTAGCACCTTTAAACTTCTCAATACAGAAGTTAAACAACTCAACAAGTGGCTGTGGTCCTGATGCCCTACCACCAAATGTCTTGAGCCTTGCACCTGCAGGACGTACCTCTGACACATCCCACTTTGGAATCTGTCCAGTGTACAGCATAGCAATAAGTTCTTTCAGTGACTTTGCCCATCCCGGACGGCTGTCACCTACCTTGATTACTGTGTCTGTCTCATGAAAGTCTTCATTCACTATAGGTAGTTTCTCTACGTGATGACGCTCAACACTAAAGCCTACGCCAGTGCCACACATAAGAATGTACATTGTCTCGTCAAATGCACGAGGGCTATCCACTGGTACATATGAGCAGTTGTATCCACCAACATGGCAACGGTCTAGGGCAGGGCCAGCAGTCATCAATGCCCTCATGCTTGGCATGATGTCCTGATTAAGTACGGCTTGCTCTAGTTCGTTGCGCATGTCCTTTGTGACTTTGTAATTGTGTTTGTCACGAAGGTGGTTTGTGATGTAGTCAAAGTAACGAGACACAGTTTCCTGCCATGTCTCACGCCTTTGCTCTTCTTCTTTCCATCGTGCATAGCGAGACAAGGCTATGAAGTTTTGATAGTCGGTTGGTAAATAATTGTTCATTGGTGTCACTCCTGTAATGTCTTTATGCTCTTTATATTCGCACCTTCTACATCATAGAAGTACTCACGAATACTCTCCTCAATTTCGATAGCCACATCGCCATCTGCTGGTATTGGATATTCATCGGGGTCAATGTCAATAGTAATATAGACTTTAACTTTCATTTCCATAGCACCCTTCAACTTCCTTTATCAGCTTATCTAAATACCACTTGGCTTTTTCAAGGTCTTCTGCACCATTCTTGTAACGATAACGCCACAGGTACTTCATGATGTTGCCTTGAAGATAATATTCAAACCCTTCTCCAGTAGCGGCGGCAATAGCGTCAATGCATTCAATGCCAGATTTGTTATAGTGTGGTGGACTATTTATCATGTCGTTTTTTTCTTTAGCCCTTCGTTGGTTTTCTTCTTCTTCATACTCTCGTATAATCTTGCCGTAGTCTGTCATGTCATGCACTCCCCTTTGTCTTAGTACCAAAGTTTAACCGTATGATGTTGTCACCCTCATGAGATATCTCTACTGATTTCTCAGGCTCGAAGCCTATATATACCTCATCATCATCTATTATGTCAAGCACAAAGTTATGGGCTAAGTCTCGTATTTCTTCATTGTCTTCCATAATAGGTACAGTTGCACACATCATCTTACAGAAGTGCATGAGTTGTGAATAAGAGTCTAGGTCAAGAGGGTTTTCTGCATTAGATATAATGCTAATGTCAATCTCTCCTGTCCACTTGCCCTCTTCATGTGAGGGTCTTACTCTAATCACGAAGTCTTCATCCTTAATACTCATATCATAGTCCATGGTGTCATCTCCTTTTTACTTTGGTTCCGCTAAACTTAATAAACTTTTGGTGTTTGTTCTTACCTTTCTCTTTAAGCCATTCCTCTGGAATAACTCTATCATAATAGAGGAAGCCATATCTAATACACCACTCTGCATAGTTAGACTTAGCACCCTTTCGTAACTTGCGTCTGCTATTCTCAAACACAAATCGTATGTCAAGAGTGGGATGCTGTTTCTGTATAGCAAGATGCTTGCGTCTATCTGCTGCAGTGAACATGCCCTTAGTCTCTATGATAATACCATTATCAAGAACGAAGTCAGGAGTGTAGGTTCTGTAAGCTAAGTCTTCCCACTCTATCTTAATCTTCTCATAGTCATAAGAGACTTTGAGTTCATCAAGGTAGAGGGCTAGTTTATGTTCTAGCCCACTCCTGTAACCGTACTTACGTGCGGCACGAAATTGTTTTGCGTTTGGCATTACTTGTACTTATCTGCTATTGAAATGTACGGAACCATTTTTGGTTCCTTTGCCTTCGATGCTATTGCTGGTCTTTCTTCTAATGTAGGCCAGCAAGAGAAACGATATGCACAAAAGATGCAGTTGTCGTTTAAGACTGTGTTACCTGTTGGCTTACTCCTGAATGTCTCAGGCACAGGCTCAAAGCAACGCTCAAACTTATTGTCTGCTACCTTCTGTGCAGTATCCTTGATATGGGATAGTTCCTTGTTAATGTCAAGACCTGTGGCTGGAACATATTTAAACTCCCCATTGGCCTTGTTTACTACCCACCATCCACCGACACGTTTGCCTGATGCTTTAGCATAGCCAGCAAGCTGACCTACATAGCCAAAGCTATCATGCTCTGCTAGGGAATCATAGGAAGCAAACTTGTTTTGATAAGACCAGTTAGACGCTGACTTGATATCATCGACAGCACCATCAATAACAATATCATATGTGCCTGAGATGGATGTGTTCTCATCAATATCCAACTTAACTTTGTCTGCATCTTCATATGTAATTCCTGCCTCTTTAAGTAGTCCCTTGAACACAGCCTCAACGATGTCGCCAAGCATCATGTTCATTACAAATGTTGTTGGGCGAGGCAACGCTTTCTCTGGTTCATTCTTCTCAAACCAAAGCTGACAAGCTGGCCTACCTATGTTAGACATACGCAGACTAAACTTGTCACGCTTGTTGCCACCGCCAAACTGACGTTGCAACGCTTCAACTACATCATTAGCAACTTGCTTGATGGTAGCCTCAGACATGGTAGACTTGCCGTTAGCAGCATTCTCCATGTATTGATGCAACGCCAATTCAGCTGGATGGTTCATTATGCTACGTCCACTTCTTCAAAGTCAATGACTCCATCTACAATCATCTCATCATCTTCGTCATTGTGGCTTGATGCTTTATCAGACCATGCGTTGATGATGTATTCATTGTAGTTCTGAACCCACTGCATGAAGTCGCCAAACATACTCTGTTCTGTTTCGGTAAGTTCAAGTGTCTTGCTTACATCAAGAGACACAACAGGAAGGTAGAACACTGCACCAGTAGGAATCTTGCGTTCCTCTGTATTGGCAGTGATGATATGCTGCACAGGCAGACGCTTCATCTTAGCCAGTTTTGTAAATGCTGTACCTACATTCTTGTATGCATCACGGTTCTCAATCTCCCAGATGAATGGTGTTTCATCCACAGTTACAGAGTTACCTGATGCATCAGTAGCATTGACCAGTTCAACTGTGCCAAGCACTACACGAACACGCTTAATCTGACGCAGTAATTCCTGTGTCTTCTCAGGCAGTTCACTAAAGTCCTTCACCCAACCTGCTGGCTTACCACAGTTAAAGCCACCATCATTATCCTTCAAGTCAATGTTAAGAGTGTCAGCCATGACAGTCTTCACATAACGATTAGGCTGGTCTCCTACACCACGCACAAAGCGTTTGTACATGAAGCGTTGTAGGTAAGGACGAATCTTGATGGACTCTGCATAGTAAGTTGGGCCATCTGGAATCTCCAGTTTATATGTTCCACCACTTACTACTTCCATGTTCACTGACTTGCCATTAACATCGGCAGTTCCCATGACAGGGGAATGGTTAATACGCAAACGAGCAAGGGTACTAGACTGCTTGCGTTCACGTGGTGTTTCATTGGCGATGCCCATAGCTTTAGCCATCGCTGCGTAGTTATTAGTATCAATAGTTGTTAGTTCCATATGTTATACTCCTTCATTCGAGTTAGAAAGTCATAGTTATATCACGACACATCTTTTGTGTCAAGCCAATTTGGGCCAATCTTTGCTTCAAGTAAGAGTGGCACGTTAAACTGTACACCCCAACGCATTGCTATAAGGTATGGCAGTTCCTTGTTTGTTTGTTCAATCACTTCAAGTACTCTCCTTTCTTCATCAGGATGAACATCAATTACAATCGAATCATGTACAGTGTTTACCACACATGACTGCATACCGTCAAGTAGTTTTTCGATATGCAATAATGTCGCAGGTACAATGTCTGCTGTAGCAAACGACTGCACAGGATAGTTCTTAATCTGTGTAAAGTGAGAGATACGTCCACTCACCTTACGGACTACATCAGGAAATGAGAACTCACGCCCTGATGGGGTTGTGATTTTACGTGTGTTTACAGCTTCTGTAGCCAGTCGGGAATGCCAATCTGAGACCCCCTTGTACTTTTCGTTGAAGTGTGTGTAGTACTCTGCTTCTGCCTTAGTTCTTCCAAAGCCTGTCGCTCCATACAACGGCGCAAATGTATGCGCTTTCGCATCCTGCCTACTCGTAGGTTGACCAGCGGTAGTAATAACTTCAGCGGTATATGCATGTACATCAAATCCAGAAGATACTTCTTCAATAGCAACTCCATCTTGTGATAAGAATGCGGCGGCACGAAACTCTAACTGTGCAAAGTCAGCCTCAAGTATCTTGCCACCCTCGAAACGAGACACGAACACCTTCTTCACAGGAAACGTACCACCTCGTGGCATGTTCTGCATGTTAGGGTCTGCCCCACTAAACCTGCCTGTCGCTGTACGATGCTGTAACAAACGAACATGCAGCTTGCCATCAGGCTTTGTGTGTAGGTCAATGCCTTCCACAAAGGATGACAGGTATGTGTCAACTGCTGACAGCCTACGCACTTTGGATAGGAAGTCAACAGCATCTGTCATACCTTTTGACTTAGCAACGCTTTCAAGTAACTCAAGGTTACCTTTGCTTGTGCTAAAGCCATTCGCACTAGCCCATTTAGCTGACGGCGGTTTGAAACCAATACCTGCTGGGCTAGATAGATTAACCAAAGTATAACCGTTGCCACTGCAAACCGTACAACGATTGGGTCTTGCAAAAGGTGTTCCATCTTTCTTTACCTTTCTAATATAGCCAGTGCCGTTACAGTCTCTGCACTGCTCTGCTTTAGTTTTATACACACGCTCAGTTCCTGATGCAACTAAGCTACGGAAGTCTGCATCATCCATATATGGGTCAATAGCATTGCCCCAATAGGTTTTGTCTACTACCTTGCGGCTATAAATTACCCATGACAATTGCTCTGGGCTATTCAGATTGATAGGTGTGTCACCCATCAGCCTACGAACATGCTCTTGTAAGTCTATCTCAAGTTGTTGCTTCTCAGCCTCAAACTCCTGACGCACTTCATCCAGCTTGCTTCGGTCAACGGTAAAGCCACGCTGATATATACGAGCAAGACATACAGCAACTTCATTAGTCAGCATCACTGTACCAAGTAAGCCGCCATCAGCCTGTGAGTTTAACCTAGCCCACAGCCTATCTGAAAGCTGTTGTGTGGCATGTAAGTCAGAAGATAGGTAGTGTGACAACTCATCGTGTGGTATATCACGCACACTGTAACCCTTCTTAAAGTATTCCTTCAATGTGTCCTGCTTCTGCGTGTCCAACTCATAGCGTTCAGCACAAGCCTCTAGTGATAGAGGTTGCTTCTGTCCACGCTGTAAGACGTACTCAGCAAGCATTGTGTCAAACACAGGACCATCATACTTGAAGCCACTCTCCCATAGCCACAGCAAGTCGTGTGCCGCATTGTGCATGATAAGAACAGTCGCTTGGTCAAGCCACTTCTGAAGTAAGTTATGACCGTGATAGGTATGCTCACACTCACTGTGGTCAAAAGTAATCAAGTCTTCCTGCCCTTGGTCTGTAAGAACACCAACCATGACCAGTGTATTCTCTGTCTCAAAAGGGTCAAGGTGTATCTTTCCCCCACGGTGTGTGACAGTATTCTCTACATCAAGTGTTAGTTTCATCCTTCATACCTCGCTGTCAAGTAATCTAAGTTACAATTCACCATGCCATGCCAGCCATTCAACTTGTTCTTCACGATGTTGATGTGGCGTAGTGGGCTTTCTTCTTCCTGTCCTTCAACTGAAGGTGACTTACCAATCAGTATCATCAGGTCAGCCTCTGCCGCCTTACCTGTGCGGCTACCCTGCATCATGCTCTGGTTTAACTGAGCACGTCCTTCTGCATCGGCACTCAACTGAGACATGTAGAATACAGCACAGTCGTATGTCTTGGCAATCTGCCTAGCATAGATGGCACAAGCCGCTAGTGCTTGGTCTTCTCTAGCATAGCTACCTGCTACACTAAACTTGTCACCCATGTCAAGCACAAGTATGTCAGGCTTGTATGACTTACATACGGACTCAACCCATGCCATGTCACGACCACCTGCATCCTTAATCTTAATGTTCTGCATGACAGGTGCATACAGTGCCTGTGCCTTGCTCATGTTGTCTCGTACTTCACGAGCAGACATACCTGCGGCGGCAGTTAAGTACCTTGCACCAACACGGTGTGTAGGTTCTTCGTTACACAGGATGATACACTTAGCACCCTGATGTGCGAACCCATTCGGGCCAGCAATCAATGACGCATGGAAGGATGTCTTACCAGTGTTTGGCCTAGCACCTACCTCAATCAACTGCCCACCTGATACACCTTCTACCTTACGTGCTACTGGTGGTATATTGAATGTCCATCGCGCTTCCAGTTCAGCCTTTGCCATGAGTGTCTCAATGCTGATGTCATCCCACTCAATGTTGAGGTTAGGAATGAAGTCATCACCATATCGCTCAAGCAAAGTGCGTAGAGATTCAAGTGTGTTTGCATCACCATTCACCATGTCAAATCCAATGTTGGCTACATCCTCACCAATCACTTGGCGAAACAGTTTGGACAGTACCTCTTGTGAGATATCATGCCCCATTGTTCCTTCCTTCTTGACGGAAGCAAACAGAGATGCATAGGCTTGCTTCTGTGCAGTAGTCAGTGTCGGATTGTCCGACATGAACAGTGCCTCTACTTCGTCAGGTGTTACGGTGCGATTGTACCTGTCCATCGCCATGTCAATGGTCTTCTTAATCTTCCGCACATCCTTACTGAACAGACGGTCTGGACACTTAGCACCACGATGGTCATCGTAGAACGACTTGTCCATTAAACTTCGTATAAGTGATAACTCCATTATATAATCTCCTTGTTAGTTGTGGTGACAAAGCCTTGTAGTGCGGCTATGTCATCGGGGTCACGATACTTTATATCGTCTTGGATACGTAATACACGAACATCTTTTACATGTCCACGTATTTCTTTCGCCATGCCTAGTGTCTTAGGTAGAGCATCGGGGTCTAGGGCGATGACTGCTGTTGAGAACTGTGAGAGATACCTCTTGTGTGATTCCAGTAGTGATGTCCCTAACAAGGCTACCCCGACTAGCCCAACAACACTACCGACAACTGCGGCACTCACACAGTCCTCAACAACTACGGCAACTTTACCACACCCAAAAGAATATGGCAAGCCACTTTTTCCATACCGCTTCCATTTAGGTAGACGCTTGCCTAGAGCACGGCCTGTTGCATCAACAATCTTACCATTGTGCTTGATAGGAAACACGGCACGGTGTTCTTTGACATCATACATGAGGCCAGTATCCTCATGGTCAATACCGTACAACTCACTAGCCCATTCTGCTACATCAAAGGTAGGCGGTACAATATATTCTGGCAAAGAGAATGTATCCTGAGATGCAAACTCATTTGCCCCTGAGAAACCTGCACGGATATCATCTACTGTTAGATGGACACGAGTGCCACCACTAGCAGTACAAGATGCCTTGTAACAATTCCACACAAGGCTACCCATGTTGTTAGTAACTGTGAATGTATTATACCCATTACATAGTGGACAGTTCATTCTCTTAGTATGTCCATTAGGTATATCTATATCACTTATAATGTTATATATATTACTCATGTATATATCACTCTCCTGTGCGGCATTTGTCTATGCTTATATCATGCATTTTACGGGTAGTCAATGCATAATTTGCAGCGGCAAATGTATTTTTCATGTAAGGCTTAACTGATTGTGGATTACTGTGTCCTGTAACCGACATTATCTGTGCCATTCCGACACCTGCCTCTACCATTTCTGTTGTGCCTGTCCTACGCAAGTCCATCAGGCGTAGTTCTTCTGGCAGTCCAGCCAAACGCATGGCCTGTCTGCCAAACTTTGACAGCCTGTCAATACTATAAGGTTGATACTCACCATTGCGCGGTATCGGACGAGGTGCAACCCACTGTTGAAAGTCAAAGTCTTGCTTCTGTTGTAGTAACATCTCAAGCAAGTCATCGCTTATGGGTAGTGTTACTTCAGCCCTGCGCTTGCTCTGCTCCAGAAACAACTTGCCTTCATTGAAGTCAAACATATTCCATGTAAGCATACGCATATCGCCTAGCCTCTGACACCACTCATACGCCATGTGAACTATCAATCCTATACTACGGCATGAGAAATCACTGTAAGCATAGTCAAGAAACTTGCGAACATCAGCCTGTGTCCATACAACTTTGCGTTGTTTAGGTGTCTTGCGTTTGACATTCGCAAATGGATTTATCTTAGCGTACTCCATCTCTATTGCATAGCGAAACACAATAGATGATACAGTACACACATGGTTGGCAAATGAAATGCCACGCTGTACCCATTCTTCATAAGCGTGTTTGGCTTGCTTGCTTGTTACTTGTTCAAACGGTTGCTCACCAAAATCGTTGACCAGTATGCTGAGGAAATACTTATAGTCCTTCTTAGACCTGTCTCTCAACATACTGAAATCATTAGACGAATAGTACTTTTGTACTAAGTCCTCAACTGTTTTCATAATCTCTCCTAATCTCTGTGTCCATATGGTTCGACATCCTTACCCATAATTACTTTACAACCCATAGGTGCTTCATCACAGTTAGGATAACTAAAGCAACCAAGATGTCTATCCAAATCATCTTCATCACATGCCCATACATCAACTGCTGTCACATCGCATAATGCTATACCCTGTTTCAGAAGTCTGTCTATGATAGCAAATGCTTCCTCTTCTGAAGAAGCATCTACATCGTAAGACAAGCAACCATCACACCAATCAGGTGCAAACTCAATCACATAACGCTTCATGCCGCAATCAACTCCTTAAACTGCTTGCTTTCAATCCACTGTGACACCTTGTGTTCACGGTGGAACATGGACACTGCTTGTGTATCCTTACCTGTCTCACGCAGGTTGAAACCGTTACGCTCATCAGCATAGGATGCATAGTTAGTGAAGGCAGAGTACAAAGCCCAGACATTTTCACCACGCACACTCGCCTCTTGGTTGTATAAACCAAACATCTTCTCTGCTGTCCTATCAGACTTGAGCAAAGACTCAAGCATAGACTTAACATCACCTACATACAGAGGCTTGTTAGCCCACCCTTGTAGACGCTCTGACTGTGCATAGAACGACTGTGTAGATTCACGAAGGTCACGAATGAACCTGTCCATCGTAAAGTTGGCAGTGTTCTTGCGGCGTATCTTGTCATGCTCACCACGAATCATGCCATTGGTGCAGAAGAAATCAATCGCACCAAAGTATGTCTGGTTAGAACACGAACCATCCACCCCATGCAGGGCAATGATACGCTGTGCGATGGTAGTGCTATGCTTGTCACTCTGAATACGAGCAGTCACATTAGGCAGTGTCATGTCCATCATAGCCCATGCATTCTGCTTGGCAATGCGCCAGTTGATGTTCATGCTGTCCGTCTGCTCTTCACCCAAGTTCTCTGTGACTGTGTTGTGTACACCCTCAAAGAAATCTGTGTGATTAGCACAATTGAATGTGTTACCAACAACACCAATGTATTCACCAGTGTTGCCGTTGATGACGTACTTCTTGTCATGCACCTTGGTAGGTTCAAACTGTACATCAAAGTTAAGTTTCTCAGGAATCATTTCCTGCATTGGTATTGAAAAATCTAAAGGCATATCTGTTCTCCT
>Ga0307375_10006566_pt1 | contig 10730 bp, 8 predicted proteins | sample TR1MG_FD_202531 | JGI IMG/M metagenome (GOLD analysis project Ga0307375, IMG submission 202531) | Soil microbial communities from Risofladan, Vaasa, Finland - TR-1 | ecosystem: Environmental > Terrestrial > Soil > Coastal area > Acid sulfate soil | place: Finland: Risofladan, Vaasa | collected...
GGCGGATATCCATCGTTGTGTCAGATGCGGCCATCAGGTGATGCTGGAACGGTCGGAGCAGGCGGCGTCGGCGGGCCGCTGCGATTCTTGTAACCCATGAGATTCCCGGGCAAGGAGTAGTGTGCGCTATGAAAACGAAGATCCAAGAAACACAAATTATTGACACCGCCCGTCCGTTGCTCCTGTTTATTCCCACAATGGAAGGCATGGACAACGCTTGCCGCCAGGCAGGGGAATTTTTGGCGTTTTGCCGCAGTCGTCACAGCGGCTCATTTGCCAACGGGCGGCTCTTGGGCGCTTGGGTTGATGAACGCACAATCACCGAGTTTCCACAGGAAATGGCGATGCGGCTGCCTACCGACGAGGTCATCACGCTGGCAGTGCAAGAGACTTTTTCCCTGTCGGGTGACTGGACTATTGCGTCGATTGCGCCGGTGCGCCAGGAGACACCAGTTGGCGTGGAGTTACACCCCGATGGGGTGATCGATGCGTTGTTCGCAGCAGTTGAGGGCGATGCCGATATGGTCGGGCGCTATTCCCCCGCTTTCGCCTGTGATATGCCCAAGGAAGAGTTGCGTGCCGAGGTCAAGCGCCTTAACACCCGTTACCCACTTCGGATTGAGCGGTCGATCTACTATGACCCCGTTACGGGCGAGTTGTCTTTGGGTGAGGAATAGGCGCGCATGCTAGTTCTTGATGCCTTAGCGGTGTTCCCCCTCGGTCTGGTTGCGGGTGGCGTCGTACTTACGCAACCCCCGGGCACACACGGCGACGCATTCAACAGGGCGTTAAAGGGGCCAAGGGCCGCAGTTACCCATTTTCCGAGCGACACGAAGCAGGCGCGATCTGGGAAGTTTTCATGGAGAGGCGTGATGCTCGCGGGAATCGGTGACGTCCCTATGTCCCGCGATGCAGGAATGACATGTTGACGGACATGGTGGATCGGCGGACGTTCGTGCGCCCCGATGATTGGCATCTGCATCTGCGTGATGGTGATGTGTTGGCCTCGGTCCTCCCGGATACCGCGCGACGGTTCGCGCGCGCCATCGTCATGCCCAATCTCGATCCACCCGTGATCACGACTGAGGACGCCCGCGCCTATCGCCAGCGCATCCTGGCGGCCTTGCCAGTAGGGATGTCATTTGAGCCGCTGATGACGCTCTATCTTACCGAGGCCACGTCGCCCGCCGAGATTGCGCGAGCCAAGGCGAGCGGTGTCGTGCACGCAGTCAAATATTATCCGGCGGGTGCAACCACGAACGCCGCAAATGGCATCGTCGACCTCAAGCGCGCTTACTCAGTGTTTGGCGCGATGGAGCGGCACGACTTGCCGTTGCTCATGCACGGTGAGGTGACAGACCCGGCCGTGGATGCTTTTGACCGTGAGGCGGTCTTCATCGAGCGCCATCTGGCGCCACTTATGCGCACCTTCCCCGGTCTGCGTATGGTGCTGGAGCACATCACGACGCACGTGGCCGTAGAGTTCATCCGCCAGGCCCCGAGCAACGTCGCCGCAACGATTACCGCGCACCACCTGCTGCTTAACCGCAACGCGCTTTTTTTTGGCGGCTTGGCGCCACACCATTACTGTCTGCCGCTCTTGAAACGTGAGGCGCATCGGGTAGCGCTCGTCGCCGCAGCCACAAGCGGAAACCCAAAATTCTTTCTCGGCACCGACAGTGCGCCGCACCCACGACACGCCAAAGAGTCCGCCTGTGGTTGTGCTGGCATCTATACGGCGCACGCCGCGATCGAGCTCTATGCCGAGGCCTTCGAGCAGGCCGGTGCGCTTAACCGGCTTGAGGCCTTTGCAAGCTTTCATGGCCCCGATTTCTACCGATTGCCGCGCAACCGCGACACTCTCACCTTAGAGAAGCGCAGCTGGGTGGTGCCAGAGGAGTTGCGTTTCGGGTCGGCGATGGGCGTGCCGCTGCGTGCCGGAGAAGCCGTTACGTGGAGGTTGATGGAATGAATGAGAACGGTATGCGCTTACGGTTTCCAACGCAAGCGTCCTTGCTGCGGCGTTTTGGGCACCGCCCACACCATGAGGAGATGAATTATGTCTGACAACCACAGAAGCAAGAGTGTTACTCAAGGCGTGCACCGCTCACCCAATCGTGCTTTATTGCGTGCCGTAGGTTTTGGCGATGGGGATTTTGACAAGCCAGTAGTCGGCGTTGCAAATGCGCACAGCACTATTACCCCATGCAACATCGGTATTGGTGCATTGGCTGGGCGTGCTGAGATTGCGTTAAAAAAGGCGGGCGCCATGCCCCAGACATTTGGAACCATTACGATATCGGACGGCATTTCTATGGGCACCGAGGGGATGAAATATTCGCTTGTGTCGCGCGAGGTGATCGCCGATTCTATCGAGACAGTATGTAATGGCCAGAGCTTGGACGGGGTGCTCGCCCTCGGCGGTTGCGACAAGAATATGCCGGGCGCTATGATCGCCATTGCGCGCCTTAACATCCCGGCGATCTTTGTTTATGGCGGCACTATCAAGCCGGGCCACTATAAGGGTCGTGATCTGACGATTGTGAGCGCCTTCGAGGCGGTCGGTCAGTACATCGCGCACAGCATCGACAAAACGGAATTGCTGGAGATCGAGCGCCGTGCCTGTCCGGGGGCGGGGTCCTGCGGTGGCATGTATACCGCGAATACTATGTCTTCCATCATTGAGGCCATGGGCATGAGTTTGCCGTATTCATCGACCATGGCGGCGGAGGACGCGGAGAAGGCCGATAGTGCTCAGCGCTCGGCAGAGGTGCTGGTGCAGGCAATTCGTAGGCAAATTCTGCCGCGCAAGATTCTCACTCGGCAGGCCTTCGAGAACGCCATTGCCTTGCTGATGGCGCTGGGCGGCTCCACCAACGCAGTTTTGCATTTGCCCGCTATTGCTTATGCGGCTGGTGTGAAGTTGACCCTTGATGAATTCAATGGCTTCAGCAGGCGTGTGCCCGTGTTATGTGATCTGAAACCATCTGGCCGCTATGTAGCGACGGATTTGCATCGCGCTGGCGGTATTCCCCAGGTGATGAAGATGTTGTTGGCGCACGGACTCCTGCACGGCGATGCGCTAACCATTACCGGTCAGACTGTTGCGGAGGTTTTAAGGGACGTGCCAGCGGAGCCGAGGAAGGATCAGGACGTGATCCGCTCGTGGGACAATCCTGTCTATGCGCAAGGGCATATCGCCATTCTTAAGGGTAATCTTGCCGAAGAGGGGGCGGTGGCCAAAATTAGCGGCATAAAGAACGCCGAGATCACGGGTCCTGCGCGCGTATTTGACTCGGAAGAGGCCTGTATGGAGGCTATTCTCGCGCGCCAGATCATGGCGGGCGACGTGGTAGTGATTCGTTATGAAGGCCCTAAAGGGGGACCCGGCATGCGCGAGATGCTTGGGCCCACATCCGCTCTCATCGGGCAGGGCTTGGGTGATTCCGTCGGTTTCATCACGGACGGACGGTTTTCCGGCGGCACTTACGGGATGGTGGTAGGCCATATCGCGCCGGAAGCCGCAGTGGGTGGCACCATTGCGCTGATCCGGGAGAATGACTCGATTACCGTGGACGCAGAACGGCGCCTACTTCAACTCAACGTACCAGACGAAGAAATCGCGCAGAGACGAGAGGCCTGGCGGCCGCCCGCACCCCGCTATCTGCGTGGCGTATTGGCGAAGTTTGCGAGGCTGGTGTCGTCGGCAAGCAAAGGCGCCGTGACGGATTGGCATGACGGTAGTTAGAGTGGGCACGATTGCCGACAGCCGCCTCGGCGGAGGCCGTTGATGGAGAATGATGGCGGGGCCAAGATGGAGCAGGATTGGGCGGACGTCCAGGCCTTCGATCGCGCCCACCTCTGGCATCCTTATGCTTCAATGGTCGACCCGGTGTCGGCTTGGCCTGTGGTTTCCGCAGACGGGGTGCGCCTGGAGCTGGCCTGTGGGCGGAAACTTATCGATGGTATGTCCTCCTGGTGGGCCGCCATTCATGGCTACAACCACCCTGAGCTCAACCGCGCAGTGACGAATCAACTTGGCCGCATGGCGCATGTTATGTTCGGGGGCCTGACCCATGCGCCGGCTGTCGAACTGGCGCGGCGGCTGGTAGCGCTGACCCCTGATTCCCTGGAAAAAGTTTTTTTATGCGACTCGGGTTCGGTAGCGGTCGAGGTGGCCATTAAGATGGCGACTCAATATTGGCAGGCCCGGGGTCGCCCGGACAAGCGTCGGCTGCTTGCCCTGCGAGGCGGCTACCATGGCGATACCTTGGCTGCCATGTCGGCGTGCGATCCCGTCACTGGCATGCATCATCTATTCGCGGATACTCTCCCGAAGCAGTATTTTGCACCGCGCCCCTCATGTCGTTTCGATGACTCCTGGGATCCATCGGACATCGCCGGCTTTGCGCGCCTTATCGAGGTTCATCGGGATGAAATTGCGGCGGTAATATTGGAGCCGATCGCACAGGGCGCGGGCGGCATGTGGTTCTACCATCCCGAGTACCTGCGCCAGGTGCGCGCCTTGTGCGACACGCATAACGTGTTGCTAATCGCCGATGAGATCGCGACCGGTTTCGGCCGCACCGGGCGGATGTTCGCCTGCGAGCACGCGAGTATTGCGCCGGACATTCTTTGTTTAGGCAAGGCGCTAACCGGCGGCTATTTGACCCTGGCCGCTACCTTAAGTACTACCGAGGTCGCCGAAACGATCTCACGCGGCGGGGCCGGTTGTTTTATGCACGGGCCCACGTTCATGGCCAATCCCTTGGCCTGCGCCGTTGCCGTGGCCAGCATTGATTTGCTAAGAGACTCGGACTGGCAAGTCAGGGTGCAGGATATGGACCGGCAGATGCGTGTGGAATTGGCCCCATGCGCCACGCTGGCGACTGTGAGGGAGGTGCGGGTATTGGGCGCGATCGGCGTCGTTGAGATGCACGAGCCTTTGGATTTGCACGTCTGGACGCCACGTTTCATAGAGGCCGGGATTTGGCTTCGCCCGTTTGGTCGCTTGGTGTACATGATGCCTCCGTACGTGATGAATTCCGCGGATTTATCGATATTGACGGGCGCGCTGCGGCGTGTGCTGTCCGAGGCTCATTAGAGCGATGTCCGGCGACGGTGATTCAATGGAACAGGAGTATCTGCGGGTGTTGCGCCATGTACTGGCATGCGGCACAAAGAAAAGCGACCGCACGGGAACCGGAACGCTCAGCACCTTTGGCCATCAGATGCGCTTCGATCTCTCGGAGCATTTCCCGCTGCTGACGACCAAGAGAGTCCATTTACGTTCCATTATTCATGAGTTGCTCTGGTTCCTTCGCGGTGACACCAATATCCGCTACCTCAGAGAGCGTGGTGTTACCATCTGGGATTGGTGGGCGGACGAGCACGGTGAATTGGGACCGATCTACGGATATCAGTGGCGCTCGTGGCCGACTCCGGACGGTCGGCACATTGACCAAATTTCCTGGGTAGTCGATGAAATTCGCCGCAACCCGGATTCCCGGAGGTTGGTCGTGAGCGCGTGGAACGTGGCGGATCTGGCTAATATGCGGCTGCCGCCCTGCCATATCCTGTTTCAGTTTTACGTTGCGAACAATCGACTCTCCTGCCAACTCTACCAGCGCAGCGCCGATGTTTTTCTGGGGCTGCCTTTTAACATCGCCTCGTATGCCCTGCTCACCCTTATGGTGGCTCAGGTTACGGGGCTGGTACCCGGCGAGTTTATCCACACGCTGGGCGATGCGCATCTTTATTTGAATCACATCGAACAGGCGCGCGAACAACTTGCACGCGATCCGCGCGCGTGGCCGGTCATGCGGCTGAATCCGGCGAGGACCTCGCTTATGGATTTTGCGTATGAGGATTTCACGCTCATGAATTATAACCCACACCCGCCCATTAAGGCGCCGGTGGCGGTGTGAGGCGCGGGCACCCTTATATTTCTGATAAGCACCATGCGAGCAGGGCGCATGCCATAAGCGATGGGGTGGACACGAGAACGATGAAGGGGCGCATGTTCATGAGTGCGGCCGTTACTGGCGATCGAAAGGCAGATATTGGGATTATCGGGTGAGTTCTAATGGAACGATTTGGGACGTTGCGGTTCACGCGGGCGATAGAATCGTCCCGGCATGGCCTTCCGTTTTTCGTAGGCCGCTCAGTATGACATTGTCCAAGAGTGTCTCGGAGCAAATCATGCGTGCTGCTCAGATTTTACGCCATGGCGGATTAGTGGCCTTCCCGACCGAGACTGTCTATGGGCTGGGAGCGGATGCCTGCAACGCGGAGGCGGTACGGCGCATTTTCCGGGCCAAAGGCCGTCCTGCCGACCACCCTCTCATTGTTCATTTGAGCGACATCGGTGAAATGGAACGTTGGGCGCAGGATATCCCGGCCGTGGCCTGGCGCCTAGCCGAGCGCTTCTGGCCCGGCCCGCTCACGCTGATCTTGAAACGCGCACCGCATGTGTTAGATGAAGTGACGGGCGGCCAGGATACGATCGGACTGCGGGTGCCGCGGCATCCAGTAACACTGGCGCTGCTAAAAGCCTTCGGCGGCGGCCTCGCCGCCCCTTCGGCCAACCCCTTCGGGGGTGTGAGTCCGACCACGGCGGCCCATGTCATTGCAGGGTTGGGGCATGCCGTGGGTGCTGTTATCGACGGTGGCCCGTGTGCCGTGGGTCTGGAATCCACTATTCTCGACCTCAGTGGGATGCGCCCGAGACTCTTGCGCCCAGGTGCCGTGACATCCTGTGCGCTAGCTGAAATGCTTGGTGCACCACCTGCTACCCAGACGACGGGCGCCCCGCGAGCATCAGGTTGCCTGCCTTCTCATTACGCCCCGAATACCCCACTACGGCTGGTAACAAGCGCAATTCCGGAGCTCAATCGCTTGCCGCAACCCCTGGCGGTTATGGCAATGTGCTTACCAAAGACCGCGATCGCAGGCTGCCGGTGGGTGACGATGCCCCGCGATGCCAGGGCGTACGGGCGGGCGCTTTATGCGCGGTTGCGCGAAATCGACAGTTGGGGGTGCCGTTGCATTTTGGTCGAGCTGCCACCCGCCACTATGGAGTGGGAGGCGGTACGCGATCGTCTGGGGCGCGCCGCCGCTAGTGCCGATAAAGGTCAACCGGAGCTTACTTAACCCGTGACCGCCAAGTTAGTGCGCGGCGCGCATCGTTTTGCTCGTATCCGGTGGAGCCTGAACGATCTCCTCATGATACGGTGGTATTCGAAGCGCAAGCCGCGATGCGCGCTCTGCTAGAGGGCGGTACTCGCGCCACTGGGTGTGATGGGGTTTTTAAGGCTCCGTCATATGGGACGGCAGGTTCTGCCGAGCGTACATGAAGCGGCATAGGAGGGGGAAATGGGTAGGCGAATCGTGACCCGGATGCGCTTGTCTGAAGTTGCGCGCGCGGTTGGCGCGGCGCCGCCAGTGCCGGATGGGTTTGTGCGAGGCGTGGGTATTGACAGTCGGCAGGTGCGGTGCGGCGATCTGTTCGTGGCGCTGCCCGGCGCGCACCACGATGGCCATAGTTTCGTGGGCGAGGCCCGCAGCCGGGGTGCGGTTGCCGCGGTCGTCGACCGACAGGTCGATGCCGATATCCGTCAACTCGTGGTTCGGAACACGATGTCGGCTTTGGGCGCGATTGCCCGCGCGTGGCGAATACGATTCGCGACACCACTGATCACGATCGCCGGAAGCAATGGCAAGACCACGGTAAAGGAGATGCTTGGCTCCATTTTGCGGCAGGCGGCTATGGGTACGGCGCTCGTGACGCGCGGTAATCTCAACAATGAGATTGGGGTACCGTTGACCTTGTTGCGATTAAGGGACTGGCATCGCTTTGCGGTGATCGAAATAGGCGCCAACCACTCAGGCGAGATTGCCTACTTGGCCGATCTCGCCCGGCCCACGATGGGGGTGATTACCAATGCGGGCCTGGACCACGTTGCGGGCTTCGGTGGACCGGACGGGGCGGCGCGCGCCAATGGCGAGATGTTCGCGGCAATGGATGGCGATGCCATTGCGGTGCTTAATGCCGACGATCCTTGTTTGCCTATCTGGGAAGAGTTGGCTGGCGAACGGCGCGTTATCGCATTCGGTCTGGAGAGCAAGCGGGCCGATGTTCGGGGGTGTTGGTGTAGCACGGCACGGGGTGGGCGGCTTTCGATCCAGTCACCGTGGGGCACCTATGATATCGATCTGGCGCTGGCGGGCCTACACAATGGTGTCAACGCCATGGCCGCGGCCACGGCGGCGCACGCGCTGGACGTGCCGGCGAGCGCGATCGTAGCGGGGCTTTCCGCGGTACGGCCGGTTAAGGGACGGCTACAATCGCATCAAGGCTTGCACGGTGCCAGATTGATCGACGACAGTTACAATGCCAATCCGTCGTCGCTGGATGCAGCGCTAGCTGTCCTTGCGCAAGCGCGCGGAGAGAAGGTGGTCGTATTGGGGGATATGGCTGAGTTGGGCGATGACGCCGCGATGTGGCACGAGCGGGCGGGCCGGTCCACCCGCCTTGCGGGCGTGGATCGCCTGTTCGCTATTGGGGAACTGTCGCGACATGCCGTCGACGCTTTTGGATTGGGTGCGCACCACTTTACCGACCGCGAGGCGTTGGCCTCTGCCCTGCGCGCCATCCTGCATGCCGACGTTACCGTGCTCATAAAAGGCTCACGACGCATGCGTATGGAGGCCCTGGTAGACGACCTCATTTCGAAATCATCGGGAAAACAAGAGCCAGTTGGCCAGTAGAATGCGCGCGCCCATTGGATTCGGGAAGTTTGCCGCGCTCGCATCGGGATCGGTCACATCAATGGCCGGAAGGCGCAGGCGCGGCTTTGTAAAGGCTGCCCAGAGGGACGAAGCCACTGTCGTACGATCTTCGGCGCGGACATTCAGGTGGCTATCGGGTTGTGTTGTCGCAATCTAAACACGGACTCCTCAAAATCATCGTTCACCTCGCCCGGCCAAACACCGGCGGGCGCGCCAAAATTCTTCAGTGGCCCACACCCTATTTCAAAGCCCATGACTTGCAAGAAGTCACCGCGGAGTAGCACGCTATTTGGGAGGATCTCACGCTTGCTTAACGAAAAACACCCTTAGCCTTGCCCGTTAACAATCACCCCTCACCGCACCGGGGCTTGCAAGTAATATCCGATATTCGACTTGTATGGTATTAAGAGCCGAGAAACCGGTCCGACGAGGTCCTGCATCCGCAATGGGTTGGGGGCGGTTCATCGCCGGTAAACCTCACGGCGGTTGCCAATCGTGATCACCAGAACGCATAGGGCGCTGTCTTGAATGTCGCAAATGAGCCGATAATCACCCACGCGATAGCGCCAGTACGTGCCTAGGGCTGCCCCGGTCAACCCAACACCGCGAGAACCCTCCCTCGTTTTGGCTAGGAGAGGAAAGCGGGAATGGGATGTATAATGCCTTCCCTTATCGGCCACGAACTGACACCACGAGCCACCCCAACACCCATGAAACGCACCAGTACGCCCACCTTTGTTCTGACTCTGCCCCTGGTGGTGAAGCCCGGAGAAGATCGGATCGTGATCGGGCGCATGGAGGCTGGCCGGCGTTTGTATAACGCTACCTTGGGCGAGGCCTTACGCCGTCATAGCCTACTGAAACAGTCGAAAGACTGGCAGTTCACCCGCACTATCGCTGATAAGCCATTACGCGGCAGCGAATTCCAGCGGCTCGCGAAAGAGGCCGGATTCACGTCTGCGGCCCTTATTACCTTTGCCCGGACTTGCAAGAACGAAGCGGGCTGGAAAGACCGATTAGGTTCCAATGTCACCCAGCGCATTGCGGAACAAGTCTTCGCGGCCATGCAACCATACGCTTTTGGTAAACGTGGTCGCCCACGGTTTAAGGGCGCGTCCCGTCCGCTACATTCGCTTGAGGCCACCACCAATGCCGCCAACATCCTCTGGAAACGAGAAACCGGCTGTATCGAGTTTGGCGGCCTTACGCTCCCGGCTTTGTTACCGTCTAAAACACAAGACCCGTATTTACACCAAGCGCTCACCAGCAGAACAAAATATTGCCGTGTGCTGTGGCGCCGCGTGAACGGCACACGCCGCTGGTTTGTGCAACTCATGCAGGAAGGCGTGGCCCCCGCCAAACACGCCGTATCAGAAGGTGCGGTAGTTGGTTTAGACATAGGCCCCAGCACCATTGCGGTCGTCAGCGAGCATTCCGCCTCGCTAGTGAGGTTCTGCGATACCGTCATTCAGCCCTGGAAAGAGACGCGAAGGTTACAGCGCGCGATGGACCGGTCGAAACGCGCCACGAACCCGCATTGCTTTAGCCCGAACGGGACGTGGAAAAAAGGGCAGAAGTTCACGCCGTCCAAGCGATACACCGTGCTGCGCACGGAATATGCGGAAGTCGAACGCAAGCTCGCCGCCGAGCGCAAACGCGCCCATGGCGAGCTGGCCAACCAGATTCTCGGGCTGGGTACAGTCATCCAATCCGAGACCTTGTCTTACCTCGCCTTCCAAAAGAATTACGGTAAGAGTGTAAAAGTCAGAGCACCGGGACTGTTTGTTGAACAATTGCGTCGCAAGGCTGAAAGCGCCGGCGGCCAATGGGTTGATCTGCATACCGGGTCGCTGAAGCTGTCGCAGTACGACCATCCCACCCAAACTTATACCAAGAAGCCGCTCAGTCAGCGGTGGCATGTGCTGGGGGACGGGTCAGGC
>Ga0307375_10006569_pt1 | contig 10729 bp, 11 predicted proteins | sample TR1MG_FD_202531 | JGI IMG/M metagenome (GOLD analysis project Ga0307375, IMG submission 202531) | Soil microbial communities from Risofladan, Vaasa, Finland - TR-1 | ecosystem: Environmental > Terrestrial > Soil > Coastal area > Acid sulfate soil | place: Finland: Risofladan, Vaasa | collected...
TCGCCACTTGTCAGGTCCCTGATGAACGGGCCACTGTTCGTCGGACAGTACCTGCATGCCATCTTGCAGCCAACTTGCGTCGACACAGACACGCGTGCGTTGTCCTCCTTGTGAAGGCATACGGACTCTATGATGTGCCGGTCGTCGGTCTGCCATGCGAGCTTTGCGCCGCCAGTGTTCAGCCGGGTGACGAACCTTACGGTCAGTGGCATTTGTTGCTGCACCTCCTCATTCGCACAAGGCCAATCTCAGTCGGGACCTCAACGCTCCTGCTCGCGCTGTGCTTCCCTGATGGGGCGTGGCTGCGAGCGATGAACCAGCCACGAAGATCTCAGGATCGAAGATGCGCTTCGTGTCAGAGGCAAGAGCTTGCATGACGAATGACTGTTCACTGCCCTGAGTGGCCGGAGCTGCGGCCACCCGGTCTTGGGGCCAGGGTGACGGGACTCGGGCGTCACAACGACCGTCTGAATAGTCAGGATCCTCATGTGGAGCTGTAGTCCCTGCTACTGTGCGCTGAGGGTACCTGCCGATAGATGACACCGTGACCTCCGCGTGACAACGGTATGAGAAAAGCTATAGGAACCACGGGACCTCAGTTGGACCAACCGGGGGAGCCAGTCATTGCGGCAGCTCGCCTTCTATTCCCGGTTCTCTCCTGAGACTCCTTGCAGGCCAAGCACAACGTGGCATAGGGCATGGCCCGCAACCGTTCAGGGTCGATGGGAAGCCTACAAGCATCACAGAGCCCATAGGCAGCGGAGTCGAAGCTGAGAAGGGCCTGCTCGACCTGCGCCAGCGAGCGTTGCAGGTTCATCTCCAAGGCCTGATTGTGTTCTCGGTCTGTGGGGCCCAATTCGCTATCCTGGTTCCGCAGCCTCGTGATGACTGTCTGCAGCCGGTTCCGCTCTCTCTCAAGGCGCTGCCTGATACCTATGTCGGTGGTCAACATGACTTGCACCTCCTTGCAGGCGTTCTTGGTCGTGTACATCTTGCATGTGTGACGTCAGCGTCGACGCACCAGACGCTGGCCCTACGGATTCCGGCGCCTGGAGAGAAGAAGGTAGATAAGCAGGTAGAGTTCGAACACCAGCGCGATCACGAGGCCGATGGCCATGAGTCGGATCAACGCGCTGTCGCTCACACCCATGATTATCCTCTGCACTGTCCATCCGAACGTCATGACAGTCATAATCATGACGATCCACCTTAGGGCACGTTCCTGTTCCATGATCGCCCCTCCCTTCGTCGAAGTCTACTTCTCATCCTCATGGTAGCATATAGGTCGCGAGGTGACTCCGAGGAGGGTTGTCTCTCGTGTCTACGGTCAGTCCGGTCGGAGGCTGGTCGGAGTCAAGAAGTGGCGATTCGGCTTTGCCGAGTGGCTGGTCTGGTCGTCGTCTGGGAATGGTCTGTTCTGGTTACTGGATTGGTCCGGAGGTTGTCGTGAAGGGCCCTCCGCCCCTTCTCATGCAGGGTACAATGGCGTATAATGAAGAGGCCTTGGCTGGATTCTGTGGCCCGTTCGGCTGGCACGATCTAGTCAAGCGGTGCGTTCATCTCGGTCCGAGTGTGAAGGCGTGAAAGCCACGGGGAGGTCCGATGGATGATGAGTTCCTGTCTCAAGTAGAGTCGGCGATGAGCCTGATCCAAAGCTATCGTCTAAGAGAGCTCGGAGGACACCCCCTACTTGAGCTCGTCCCGCGGTCGTTGGAGAGACGTCTGGCAGCAGATGGGGAGGAAGCACAGTCTCTTGCCCCGGCTTACCGCGGTGATGTGGCTAGGGAGTATGTGGGCGAGATAGTTGAGCGCATGAAGCCGCCTGGGGACGAAGACTTAAACGAGCCAGCATGGCGAGAGTACATCATTCTCCAGGACTACGTCATGTCTAGGCAGCCTTGGAGAAGGGTTGCAGGTAGGCTCGCGCTGCGCAGGGCTACGTTCTTTGAGTGGAGGAAGAGGGCGGTCGAGGACCTAGCCATAGAGCTGTGGAGCCGCGAGCAGAACGCAGTGCGGGGGCGTGTGCCAGTGATGGACAACTTGCCCTATGCTCCTTACGCTTCCTACGTTCCACGGCACGATAATTGGAATAACGACTATGTGGAATGGATTATTGTGGAGTTGACAGCGGGCCGCGCTTGGTTCGTGGAGATCACTGGGCCGCCGGGTGTTGGCAAGACCACAGTTGCCTACGAGACGGCCAGACGATGTAGACAGCGAGAACTCTTCGACTTCATCGTCTGGACATCCGCAGCTCAGCAGGTGCTGCGTCCGCCCACGCTGATAAGGGTGGCCGAGTATGTCACGTCGCTGGCGACGATCCTGGATCTCATCGGGACTACGATGGGGAATCGCGAAGTGCTTGCGGCTTCGGGCATTTCAGGAAAAAGGGCAGTAGTTGACCAGCTTCTCAGGAGTCATCAGGTGCTTGTCATCATGGACAATATGGAGTCTATGGGTGAGGAAGGCCAAGCGGACGTGTACGGTTACCTGGAAGAGCTGCCCCGCCCCAGCAAGGCGGTCATCACCGGGCGGGAACGTCGTTATGTGGGGAGGCGTGCGATAACCCTGGAGGGCATGTCATTGGAAACAGCTCTTCAGTTCATGCGCGAGGAGGCAGCAGGACGGAATCTAGCGCCATTGAGCCGCGAGGAGGTTGAGCAGATTCACGACGGGACCGACGGGAACCCGCTGGCTATGCAACAGGTAATGGGATTGATGCAGACCCTTGGATGCCCGCTCCACGACGCACTTCCGTCCGGAGAGCGACCTCCGCACGACCAGATGCTAGACTTCATGTACGCCGAGGCGTACGAGAGACTGAAAGATAGTGAGAAGAGGATATTGCATGTGATGCCGCTCTTCTCCGAACCGGCTGCCGCTGACGCGATCCAGGCGGCCAGCGGGGTGTCCGGGCCCCAGCTGAGCGTTGGACTGGGCAGACTGTATATGTCGTTCCTTGTCCAGAAGGCGGGTGAAGGGCGGTATGAGCTCCTGCCTTTCACTCGTGAATACCTGCGGTCCATGTTACGCCGGGACGGCGTGCCCGTCGGGGGGCTGATGCTGAAAGACTTCCTAACCCAGGCACACAAATCGCTGGCCGAGCACTATCTCGAGTATCTGGCCGCTATGGGCTTGGACGACCAACTGAGATTCCTGAAGTGGGAGAAGAGGAACATCCTGAGTCTTATGCGGTGGTGCTTTGCCAACATGGATTGGGAGAGTGTGATAGCCTTTGCGAATCAAATGGGACGCCCCCTCGCCACGTTACAGCGTCTCCAAGAACTCCTCGAATGCGGGAACATGGCAATCAAGGCATGCGAGATTCTCGGAAAGACGCAAGAAGCTGAGTGGCTCAAGCTGTACATCGTGGCGTGGACGTACCTTCATAGTCCGGAGTCAGAGCAGAGGCAAGAGGGCCGACGGCTCTACGAGGCAGGGCTGCAGCTATCCCGTGACAAAGGTGACAAGCGACTGGAGGCGCTGGCGCTGCGCCACCTCGGTGGCTTGGCAAAGGAGGACGGGAAACTCGATAGGGCTCTTGAACTCTCAAAGAGGAGCTTGGCTCTTTGGCAAGAGCTGGAGGATGGGGACGAGCGATCTGGCTGGGTAGCCCGGACCGTGCATCTCATCGGGGAAGTCCAACTGGAACTGGGCAGCATGGACGACGCGAGGAGAAACCTGCGGGAAGCGTGGACGATGGGCCGGGACATTGGAGATGGAAACCGGGCCGTCAAGGCACAGAGCGATTTGGCGCTGCTACTGGTTCTCACGGGCGAGGAAGAGGAAGCCTTGAGCATCTCAGATGATGCGGTGAGACTGAGTGGCCGCATCGCCAAACCGGCTCGCACATATGCCTACGCCCAGTTCCGTCGAGCGGAGATAGAGAAGCACCGTGGGAATGCGGAGGAAGCCATCAGGCGAGCAGATGAGGCCAGGCGGACTTATGAGGCGCTTGGCATGCATCATCGCTCAGCGCGGGTCGACAAGCTGCTGGCTGCTTTGAGAGATTGCGCAGAAGGCTCAGGATAGCATCCCATGGATGCGGCGCGAGGCGTGTTGACGGGCTGAACTCTGAGCGAAGGGATTCCATCATCGTATCGTCGGCCGGGAATGGGCTGAGATCCCGTGAGAGCATGCTTTGCAGCTGTCGACGGTGGCGCCTCCTCACATTCCGCAATTCGCTCGCGTCGAGCCACTTCCCAACGGATGCGCACGGAGTCACGAGGTCCAGCTCCTGCGTCAGCACGACTTCGGAGACATGGAGAAGCCTGTCCTCTGCACACCTGCGGAAGTCGGAGAACAGATCATGCAGCGCGTCTCTCACCATTGGTATCTTCATATCCCAGGTGCGCAACTCTGGATACGCCTCACGCACGAACAGTACTGTGCCATTGAGCAGAAACACCACGGAATCTGCGTCCAGCACTAGTCTGCCCCGATTCAAACAGCGTTCGGGCTTGGGGCACCCAACGCCCACGCTTGCAGTCGCATCCACCTTGCTCGGTGACCTCCTTGCTGCTTCACCTAATGAGCGCCCATTGGCTGCTGCGGTCGCCGCCCTCCCTCTGCGGAGAGACCTGTCACTGTGTGATACTCTTGCCGCGCAACAAAGGCCCGCCTGCGGATGCAAGGCGAGCCTCATCGAAGTAGAGACCGTGGCAGGGGGCTCCCCCTGCGAGTTGCGACCCGATTATAGCACGACCCGACGGGCCAGTCAAGGCAAAATGAGCACCGCTCGCCGGCAGGTACGTCCCTCCATCGCTTCTGGCCAACCCTTCGCGTCCTTCGTCCCTGTCGCCCTTTCGCGATCCGGCCCACCCTCGCCAGGGTCCAGCCCAGAGGTCTGGTAGCCTAGTAGCTCCTCTTGAAGATGATGTTGGACTGCTGGCCACCGGCCACGTAAGAGTTCATCTTCAGTTCGTACGCCGGCGAGAGAGGCGTGGGATCCCCCTGATACTTTCTCGCGCCTCATTCCTCGCTCACGGCTTCGGGCACATAGACCCGCTTGAGGGGGATCATGCCCTGGTAGCGAGGATCGAGTTCCTCGTAGTGCGCGAGTATCAGATCCACAAGCTCGTCGCCGTCGATCAGACGAAGGTTGCCTTTGCTGAATGCAAAGTCGACCGCTTGTCTGGACAGTGAACCCAGTGTGACAAGCAATCCGAACTCCTTCTCTCCCACTTTGCCGTAGAGGGCCGAGGCCACAGGCTCACCGACCGAACCCTCAGAGCTCTTGACCTGCACCTTGACCAATGGAGGTTCGAAACCCAGTTCATCTCGATGAGCAATGATATCGATGCCGTGATCCGCGCCCACGGCACTGACTCTCGTCCTGTAGCCCATCTTCTCGAGCAGGTGCGCAACGAAGTGCTCGAACGGGTGACCCTTCAGCCGCCGGGCGAGTTGCTTGAGGACGTAGTCCCGCGTTTGGTCCTCAATGTCGGAGGTTATCTCGGCTATATCCTCATCCTCGTCAACGGGCTCAATAGCCTCCCCTTCGAGGAGGGCTATGATCTCGTCGGCATGAGAGGATATCTGAAAGAGCGTCAGAGCAGAACCCATTTCGTACAGAGCTCCCTGCGTGAAGCCGGTTCGAGGCACACTCTCAAGCCACTCAACCTTCCTCATGTTGGGATAGCGGTCGTCCAGGTCAGGCACATGCTGGTACTCCCCGACGACCTTGCCAATTCGAACCTCCCGGACCAGCTTCAAAGGACATACCACTAGGTCGCCCCTCTGCATTTCGTGTACGAAGCGATAGAGCATCCCTGCTTTCATAGGAATAGCGCCGGGCTTCTCGTCTGAGTATGCCTGTGCAAGGGCGGCCTTGAAGGCTTCACGGTCACTCCACTGGCTGAGGTCGCCCATGGCGGACCAACCGATGGCTATGACCTCGCGGCGGACGAAGAGATCCTCCGCTGCACCTCCTTTCCCAGGATGAATTCCCCAAATCACTTGTTCGGCCATTCTGTTGCTCCTCACTTTGGACCTGGCATGATACTCCCTTGATGGCCCACTAGACTATGTCGAGTACATAGATTGCCAAACCCACGCCTTCCTGCAGCTCCACAAACTCACCGCTTTTCTCAACACTGCCATGTGCCAAAGTTGCCTCTCGCTCAATGCGCCGGAGATGATAGAGCAGTTTTTCCCGCTCACGTGTCCAGATCCTACGCGGTATTGGAAAGATCACAAAGAGCACTATTGCATTCGACGGTACCCTGCCCCGACGAGCCTTTTTGATGTCCTCGATGATGTCATCAATGTTCATCTTGATGGGTCGGGTCTTGCTTTCTATCGCTGCATGTCGCCAATTGGTATTGGCCGTCTTCATTTCAACAAACCATTTGACGCCGTCATACGAGAAGGACAGATCAGCTCGTCCACCTCCCGGATATTGATCCTCCAGTCTCACATCCGCAATACGAATTTGACCGGAAAGCACCGCAGCCAACTCTAGCTTCAGCCAGCCTTCGAACTTGGAGCGCTGAGCCATGGCCAGCCAAACGGTACCTGCCCTACGTTCCAATAGGTCGCGCAGAAGCACCCGTACCTGATTAGCGACGACCGTCATGTCCTACAACTCCCCCTTAAATGCCCTGTCAAGGACCGACGGCAGCAGCGCATCCAACTCTGCCTGGGTGGCATTCTGCAGAGCGGTGAGTTCGTCGACTTGATCTTGCAGGCCGTCGAGATATGCGGCCATCCTGCGCTGGTCGTCGAGCAGCGGCAGCGGGATCCTTGCTGATCTCACATCTTTGTCCGACACGGCTGGGTAATTCGAGCCACGCATTTTGGAGGCAACCTGGTCAACCATATAGTCAGAACGGCAACTGTGCAGCAGCCACCCTGGGTCAATGTCTTCTCGTCGAGGGCGCAAAACACAGAATCCAGTTGAGCAGATCTGGTTGTCCAGCTCGTTAGGGACAAGCGCGATGCCTTTCAGATAGGGTCGAGTCATGGAGAAAAGGACATCTCCAGTGCGGATCACTCTTCGTGCCCGACTTGGCGCGTCTCTACCGACGTAGTCCTTTGGCGCCCGAATCAGCCCTCTCTCAGTGTCGACGCTTGAGATGTCAACATAGACGAACGCTCTGTCCGGAGACTCGCTCGGATTCCGAGTCTCGGTTCTCTGTACGATCTGGCCCAGTTCACGGAAGGGGAACTCGCCGCCCTGCGCTGACGAAACAACATCGTTGTAAACAGCCTGGAGAAGCACGCTCGCGTCCTCGCGTGCCTTGGCGCGCAACTCCTGGGCCTCCTCGATGAGCGCGGCGAGCTCGTCGATGCGGGCCACGATGCGCCGCTGTTCGTCGAGGGGTGGTAGCGGGACCGGTATCTTGAGGAACTGCCCCTCTTTGAGGCGATTCTGGCTGGTAGGTGTGCTGCCGGTGCTCAGGCTAAGCGACTCTAGCCAGGCGGCCTCACGCGAGAAGTACAGCCACAGGAATCTCGGGATGACACGCTCACTGTCTAGCTGAAAGCACGGAAACTCGCCCGACACGAAACAACCGTCGTGCTCCTCTTGCGCCAGGGCAAAAGAGCCTTTCCAGGCAAAGAGACGATTGTACACGAAATCGCCGGCTCTCACGGCGAGAAGTCTGCTGGCCCGTATCTCCGCACCCAGCTTCTCATCCTTGACGTATAGACCCTTGGCGTACCAGTGGGCGCCCAGCAAGCGATACGTCTTGGTGCTATCAACGCTCTCGGGGCGCTGAACTCTTGTCGCAATCTGCGCGATTGGGACACAGTCCCAGCGCCTACGCATCGACGTGAGTCTCCAGGGTGATTCTGATGAGATCCATGATCTCGACGATCCGTTCCTCCTTCACAAGGATTGCCTCGACCAACTCCCGCGGCGACCGATGAACCAGTCTGTCTCCGCTGCTGGGGTTCTTGATGTCCAGGTTGTACTTGCTCTTGACCACCTCCTCGACTGGCACGATCCAGGAGTGTTCTGTCTCCAACCGCTCGTCCCAGAGTCCGCGGCATTGGTCGAACTGGGTGTCCATGAGCGGCTTGGTCTTGGTGTAGTTCTTGCGACCCTCGGGCAAAGGTAGCTCGTAATACCAAATCTCCTTCGTCGGGCCGTCGCGCTCGAAGAACAGCAGGTTCGTGGGAATACTGGTGTACGGAGCAAACACACCGTTGGGCAGCCGCACGATGGTGTGCAGGTTGAAGTTCTCCAGCAAGTCCTGTTTGATACGAGCGGCCACGCCATCCGCGAACAGGGGCCCATTGGGCAAGACCATGGCGCAACGGCCGCCGGGGCTATCGCCCGTCGAGCGCTTGAGGCTGCGCATGATGAACTGGAGAAACAGGAGCGCCGTCTCCGAGGTACGTATGCCTTGCGGGAAGCTGGCCTGGATGCCCACCTCCTCCTCACCTCCGAAGGGAGGATTGGTGAGTATCACGTCGTAGCGCTGGCGGTCGGTGATGTCGCGTAGCGGCGTGGACAGAGTGTTGCCTCGAACCAGGTTGGGATACTCGATGCCATGCAGCAGCAGGTTCATCATCCCCAGCAGGTAGGGCATGGGCTTCTTCTCTGTCCCATAGAGCGTGCTGGTTTGGAGGGTCTCCCGGTCCTCGATGGTCTGCTGCTGCTCTCTCATATACTGGTACGCTTCGACCACAAAGCCACAGGTACCCGCAGCCGGGTCGTAGACCGTCTCGCCGATCTGTGGCGCCAGCCTGTCGACCATGAAGCGTACCACGGGGCGCGGCGTGTAGAACTCGCCATTGGTGCCGGCCGCATCGCGCATCTCTCGCAACATGCTCTCGTAGAGATGCGAGAGGGCATGAATGTCATCACTGATGTTGAAGTTGACCTTGTTGACCAGGTTCACCACGTCACGCAAGAGGTACCCGCTGAGCATACGGTTGTAGGTCTCGCGGAAGATGGCCGCGATGACGTCCCGCTGGTCGCCTTCCTCCGTGCCAACCAGCCCCCGCAGGTACGGGAACAGATCTCCGTTCACGAACTCCAGCAGTTCCTCGCCAGTGAGCCCCCGATCCTCGTCAGCGGCCCAGTCCCGCCATCTGTATGGGGCTTCTGTCGCGTCACGGTGCCTGCGGCCCAACAGCCGTCGGCGCTCCTCCAGGTCGTCGAAACACTTCAGGAAGAGGATCCACGACAACTGTGGTATACGATCCACGTCAGTACTAAGCCCCGCATCCTTGCGCATGATGTCACGCGCAGTCTTGATGGCTGATGACAGTTCCGATTTCCTCATACTGACCTCCTTTGGTGCTTCGGTGCAGCCAGCTCGCCCAACCCCCACTCCTTCCACTGGGTGTCCAGGCAAGTGTGGGCCTCTTCTAGGGTCAGGGCAGGTAGCCCAAGGTCACGAGCCAGCGCCGCATAGGGTTCTGCCCACTCCAAAGGTGGCATCGCTACCTGGGCGGGCAGCGAGTGTGTGCCTCTGATCTCAAACGTCGCCCTTAGCGCTTGCTTGACTCGCTCGGGCTTGAGCTGTCCGGAACGTAGCAACAGCACCAGATCTACGAGGTCCTTGACGCGCGTATTGTCACGGTCTTGCCACGGGAAGGTATAGGCGTGGACCTTCTCAGCGAACTGTTGATCTAGCGGGTACAGCGCAATGCGCGCGGCAGGAATTCCGGCGAAGTCAAGAAACCCTCTCCCTTCCACCCAGTCCGGCTGGCCGAGCACCGCATCGCCCAGGCCCATGTCCAGGTGAAATCGCGCAAATCGTCGCCCCGCCACGCGAGCCTCGACAGAACAGCGCATGCCACCTCTGGGCGCACCAGTGCGCTCTCCTCTGGGCCGACCAACAAGGAACTCAAAGCCATCGTTCAGATTCCGGTGTGCGGCTTGTTGCAGGCGCTCGTAGACCACTTGCGTCGCACTGAGTTCCTCGCCTGGCGCGGCCCTCAGCGCCAAACGCTCGGGCTCGGGAACGGACATATCGAGATCCAAAGTGGACCGGGCCTGATCGGTCAGACGCAACTCCAGCGCGTAGCCGCCCTTTAGCAGCCAGAGCGGATCATCTCCGACAAAGAGGCGAGCCAGCAACCGCTCGAAGGCTACCTGTCGCTGTAGCCGCTGAAGGTCCAGACCTCGCTCCTGGGCGCCAGTCCTGAGCCGGGCCTCCAGGGCGTTGCGGAAGGCTTGTGGAGTCTCGTACGGGCCAATCAAGCTGCAAGCTCCTGCTCGGCTGCAGCCAGTGCCCGCTTGAGCCGGTCCCTGACTTCAGGGTTGGCGGGCGCAGTTTCGAGAAGGTGTCTCCTGACGAGTCCCCGTTCAAGTGCCTCCCTCACTGCCCTGTTGAGGTGCTCCTGACTCAGCGCGCTACCAGATACGTCGAGTAGAGTACGCAGAGGGCTGGTCACGTTATAGCCGGTCCGAGACTCGACGTCCTCCGGTCGCAGCGTGGCCTCGTGCAGGACACAGCTCGGGGGCACGTTCTTCCGAAACCCTTTGGGCACCGTCAGATGGATGAGGCCGGGCATCACATCACTCAGATCGTGAACCGTCAGTGCCGTATCGTGCGAGACAACCGCCTGCGGTACGCCCCTTTGGTCGCGACTCCACAGCGACCACCGAATGAGGTCCTCACGCTCGCCAGGAGGAAAATCGCGCAGTCGAAAGAGACCGCGATCGACCCTGAGCCAATTGCCGCGTGATACGTGGAAGTGCTGCTGGCTGTAGGCGTATCCAGCGTCAATTGCCTGCGCTGCTGTGAAATAGCCGCCCTGACCAGCCGCG
>Ga0307375_10006570_pt1 | contig 10727 bp, 12 predicted proteins | sample TR1MG_FD_202531 | JGI IMG/M metagenome (GOLD analysis project Ga0307375, IMG submission 202531) | Soil microbial communities from Risofladan, Vaasa, Finland - TR-1 | ecosystem: Environmental > Terrestrial > Soil > Coastal area > Acid sulfate soil | place: Finland: Risofladan, Vaasa | collected...
GATGCCCCCCAATGAATCGCCACCAGTTTTCTAGACACTTTCTAGCTGTTCTGTGGCTCCGGGTGTCCGCAAAGCGCGACATGGCCGCCCATCTACTGGGTACATGCAAATGACTATAGAGTGTCGAAAGCACGCATCCGCGTTCAACAAAGCGGACATCGCGTTATGATTATTTCCTGAAAAATTGTTTGGTCCGCAATGGGAGCGATGCGGACGTGAGACGCAAAATCAATAAGTCCGCTTAGCTGCGTAAAACGGACATCTCAACAGAGCACGCGGGTCTTCCGCTATGGCCGATTAGTGAGCATTCGATATAACGTCGTCGAGTGACTGTTCATGCTCGACCTGAGCCTTTTTGTGTATGAATCATTCAATTTTTCATGTTCACTTGCCAGCCATTAGAAGCATTGTTCGCTGATGATTAGTATGCTATTTCTAAGGTCCGTCGAATGTTGTGAAATATTTACTCAGTAAGCCTATTCAATATGGCATCGACGTCACGCTTTCCCATCCCTCTCAGCATTACAATCCTGGCCATTTGTTGTTCCCGAGGTTGGGTATTCCCAGCTTCCCAGTTGTAGATGGTTTGTGCTGATACGTCGAGCAGCGTGCCTATTGCCTCAGCAGTCAGGCCCAGCCGCTGCCTCATGGTTTTAAACCCTTTTGCAGTGAACCGTGCTTTGCTTACTTCTTGAGGTTTGGTCTGGGTAACTGTATTTTTGGAGGCCGATTTTTCAAGACGCACCAATTGTTGTTCGAGTGACGCTGTACGACGTTTCAATGCAGCAATTTCTGATCGGTAAAGTGCCGATGCCTTCTTTAGACTCTCGGTTTCGCTGCGCAGCTTTTTGCGCGCCAAGCGTGTAATTTCTTCTTTTAGTACGGATGCAATGTTTGCCAATATGTTTCTCCAATAGTCCTATTTTCTATTCTCCCTTTTTTCACTCTACTCCGACTTGTTTTGGATTGGAAGCTTCTGTGGATATGCGGGACAGGCGTATGGGTTGAATATTCCATATTCCGAAAAAGAGAAGACCGGCATTGTCACCGGTCTTATTTACCAATCAAATTCTGTTGATTACTTCTTGGTGCCGTTAACAGCAGCCTTTAGCGCTGCGCCCGCTTTGAATGCCGGAGCCTTGGATGCTTTGATCTTGAGAGGAGCGCCCGTCGCCGGATTTCGTCCAGCGCGTGCCGCGCGCTTGCGAACCTCAAATGTCCCGAACCCGACCAGCGCAACGTTGTCACCTTTTTTGAGTGTGGCAGTGATGACTTCAATCAGTGCAGTGATATTGCGATCTGCATCAGCTTTAGTGCTGCCAGTCTTCGTTGCCAGTGCATCGATAAGTTCTTTGCGGTTCATTGGTATTGCTCCCTTGGTGGTAGTTAAAGATCAGGTTCGGATTGTTACGGATATCCGGTTGTATGGCAAGTTGTCAGCTTGTGCCAGACCTGAGCCTGTTTGTATAGCGCTTCTATTCCTTTACCTCTTCGCCACCAAGCGCTTCAGTCAGTGCTGTCAGCATCTGGGCTAATTCGCCGGTCATCAAAGTGAAGTCCAGCTCAAACATTTCCTCTTCGTTATCAGCAATCTTTGAAGACTCTTCCTTTATGATGTCCAGGAAAGCAATCCGCTTGATTTGCAGATGTTCATTAAGAACAAAGGAAATGCGGTCATTCCAAGTCATACCGAGTCGAGTAACGCGTTTACCCCCAGAAATGTGAGCAAGAATTTCTTTACCCTCCAGAGCATGATTGGCATAACGAACGGTTGCTTTGTTTTCATCGCCAGAGCGTAATTCCAGTTCGCGGTCTATCGTAAACCCCACAGGCGCATTTTCAGCCGCCAACCAGTCAGTCATGGCGGCAAAGGGTGAGAGTTTGGTTTTCAACAGTTGAACAGGAAAGTTATCAACTGTTTTACCCAGTTGCTCTAACAACTCTTCTGATTTTGCTGAAGATGCTGCTTCTATAACCAGACGACCATTGACCAAATCTAGCCAAGCGTAGGTTGTTCGTTGAAGCGCGAAAGCTCTAGGAAGCAATTCATCTGTGACGGCCTGCTTGATGTCCTTTATGGCTTTCCGTCCCACCTTAAAGCCCTGCTGCGCTTCAATTTCTGCAATACGCTCTTTAGCAAACCGATTGACGATGGTAGCCGGTAATAGTTTTTGCTCTACACCTAATGCAAACAGCATGTGTTTGTTGGAAATATGTACATAATTGCCATCACCACGGAATGAAAGCCAGCCACGGCTTTGCTTATCAAGGCTGCCGCATGGCATTACAGGTTTTAAAGCCAGTTTTTCCTGAAATGTTGCCGCATTAAGCGAGAAGTCGGTGGGCAAGCGGTAAATGAATATGTTTTTGAACCACATGGTTTGGGTATCCAGACAAATTTTTTGATTATACTATCCCGATGTTCTAGTCCGTATCTATTGCACAGGTTTCTCCAGGCACACTACAGACAATCGATGGTCCGGACACATCCCTGGAACAGCCATCGAATCTGCATCTGCAATATGAGTAATGACTTGGTCATGCTGGTAGAATGCGCGCCCCAAAATTCAAACAAACAATAATGACGCTCAACGAAACTCAACTTGATTCCATGCTGAAAATGCAGGACGACATGAACAGCAAGGTTAACCCGGATTGGGTATCGGCCAGGAATAACTGGCATCGCGCCATTCAGGTCGAAGGTGTTGAGGCGATCGAACATCACGGCTGGAAATGGTGGAAAAAGCAGGAATGCGAGATGGCACAGTTGCGCATGGAACTGGTTGATATCTGGCACTTCATTCTATCTGCCTTCATCCAGGCCAAGCACGGGAACATTGCACTGGCAAAAATGGAATTGATGGCGGAATTCAACCTGCGCCAAAAATCGGTCCAGTTCGATAACCAATATTACGGCCTCGCTCAGATAGGTCTGCCGGAAAAGCTCGACTTGCTGGTCGGCCTGGCTGCCGCCAAGCGCACCAACCTGGCGCTATTCGAATCTATTTTGCTGGACTGCGGGATGAATTGGCTGGAACTTTACCGTCAGTATGTCGGAAAGAACGTGCTCAACGTATTCCGGCAGGATCACGGATACAAGGCAGGAACCTATATCAAGGTGTGGAATGGCCGGGAGGATAACGAACATTTGGTGGAGATTCTGGATATGGTCGATCTTGGTGCCGGCGATGTCTGCGATTCGCTCTACCAGTCTCTCAAGGCACGATACCTTTTGATCTTGAAGTAAGAAGACTGCGTTCTAATTCCAAGCCAAAAGAACTTACGGCTCCTCTTTTACTTCACAATTGCACCCTGAATTACGTTCAAGGTAAGGATACTTACTATATTACACTGTCAGACAAGAGTTCATGGGTGTAATCAGCGTGTACCCTTTTATTCCACAGCCTCAGATTCAATAGCAATACTTTTGTCTAGTTCAAATATTTCACAATTATCGTTTGTGCCACCTCTATCGATCACCAGAAAATCTGTAGTTTGTTTTAACGATATCAAGGGGTGGTGCCACACGCCAGGTTTATAATTTATACCTTGATTTCCATTGCTCAGAAAGCCGCAGAGAGTACCCGGCAAATCTTTTTCAGTAGTAGTAGCCACAACTATCAGAAAAGGATAATTTCCTAAAGGGATGAATGCCTGACTGCCCAGCGGATGACGTTCTATTTTGCTTAGTGTCAGTGGAAAGTTGGTGGGGAGACTACGTACCAGGCTGATCAGGGGGCGACCACCGTCGGCACTGACATTTATCTTGGCTAAGTCGTGAAATCGTTGTGCCTGCCCATCATTAATAGGGTAGCTACCAGTCTCGCCTGCTTCAATGACATCGCCGAATGCTGCAAAGGCGGTTGCAGTGAGCGGTTTGATGATTAAAGTCTTAGGGTGCGTCATTTGTATTGCCTGTGTATATATTACTCCATAGGCGTAAACGGCTGACGCCGCCATCAGGAATGATATTGAAGCGGATGTGAGTGATAGCAGGCAGCGAATTGATTTGCTCGCTAAAGGTATGCACTGTATCCATTGATAATGACTGTTCAGGTAGCAGCATTGGCCAGAACATGCTTTGTGCGACAATAGATTGTTCCGTGCCACCTTGGATGAAAGCGGCCTGAATTGAACATTTGTCCGGGAAGTTGCCTTTGAAATGGGCTGTATCAACTTCAACTTTTCGGACGATTCCGGGATGTCCTAGCGCAATGATGGACCAGTCGTTACCAGGTTCGCGCCGACGTCGCGTTTCCCAGCCGTCACCCATGTCTTTGCCGCGCCCTGGAGCCAGGAGATTGGCGGGTTTGCCAAAATGTGCATCGTTACAGGCAATCGCCAGCCCGCCATTTTCCATCGCGATCAGATCGTATAGCTGTTCTTTTGGGCGTAGTGCCCAGTCGCAGCTGACTTGGCCGTATACGCGAAGGCGTGCGATGCCTCCATCCGGATAGATATTCAGGCGTAGATGACTCCAAATGTGAGGGTCGCTTATTTCCAGATAGTGATGAGCATTCCCATGCAGAGCAACAGGCATCATAAGGCGTACCCAGCGTGTAGATTCGTTCGGTTCGCTATCGCAACTGGCGGCTTCTATCGAGGCGGCGGGGGGGTAGTTTCCGGTGAAATGGCTGGTATCGATATCAATACCTTTGATGATACCAGGAAGGCCTAATTTAATTATGCAATGGTCGTTGCCGGGTATGCGTTTCCGCCGAGTTTCCCAGCCGTCCATCCATTTTCCGTTGGTATCATATTTACCCGGGATAAATATAGCGGGCTCCAGATTGAGCAGGCGTTCTTTGGGCGCGAAAAATTCATCGCTGGCTGATAATACACAAGCGCCTATACGCGGGTCTGTCAGGTTGACCCAGCGTGAGGTGAAATCAGGTGCAGCTTGTGAAGAGGAATGATTTTCCATGGTTTGTTTTTGTAAAATTAGTCGGCAATCATATCGTAGAGACGAAAATTTGCTATACGTCCTATTTCATTTAGCGCGGTGACGATTTCCTGATCAACTGTGTTCGTAAGACGTGCTTCCATTCCTGCGATTATGCGGGCCTTGTTCATATCTCGTACCGCTACAATAAACGGAAAATTAAATCTCTCCTGATATGTCCGATTGAGACTGGATAAAAGGGCGAATTCTTCTGCGGTGCAATTGTTCAAACCTGCTGCAGCCTGTTCTGATCTTGAAGCTGCCGTGAGAGAACCTTTGATTGCCAATTTTCCCGCCAGTTCGGGATGAGCACGTATAAGCGTCAATTGTACTGAGCGATCTGCCGACCTGACGCACTCTCGCATAGCAGTAGCGAGACTGGCTATTTCCGTATACGGGCGTTGAAAGCTGGCACACTCGGCAACCCAGGGTGAGTGTTCATAAATGTTGGCCAACAAAGCAATGAAACTTGCCTGGTCGAGAGCATTTAGTTCGGAGATTCTCATGATATTTTAAGCACCGCTTGGGGCAGGGTGATGTTTGATCCAATGATGGGCAATATCGATGCGGCGGCATATCCAAACCTGCTCATGGTGTTGAACGTAATCAAGAAAACGTGCCAGAGCAGCGATGCGTCCCGGTCTGCCCGCAATGCGGCAATGCAGTCCAACCGAGAGCATTTTTGGAGCGACGGCTCCTTCTGCGTATAGTGTATCGAATGCGTCCTTTAGGTAAGTGAAAAATTGATCTCCACTGTTGAAACCCTGCGCAGTAGCAAAACGCATATCGTTGGTATCCAACGTATAGGGAACAACCAAATGCGCTTGACCTGATACGGTATCCCAGTAGGGCAAGTCGTCGCTATATGAATCAGAGTCATAAATAAACCCGCCATGTTCAACCAGTAAGCGGCGTGTGTTTTCACTGTTGCGTCCGGTATACCATCCTTCAGGTGATTTCCCGGTCAACGCAAGTATGGTTTCTACGGCCAATCTTATATGTTCACGTTCAGTTGCTTCGTCCATATCTTGGTAGTCTATCCAGCGCCAGCCATGTGAGACTATTTCATGACCAGATTCTACAAGTTTGTGTGCAAGCTCCGGGTGACGCGCTAAGGCCATCCCTACCGCAAATACAGTAAGAGGAAGTTGTCGATCCTGAAAAAGTCTGAGTAATCGCCATACGCCTGCGCGACTGCCATATTCATAAATAGACTCCATACTCATATGACGTCTACTGGTGTAGGGGCTTGCGTTAATGATTTCCGATAAAAATGTTTCCGATGCGGTGTCGCCGTGCAGAATACAGTTTTCTGCTCCTTCCTCATAATTCAAAACGAATTGAAGAGCGATGCGCGCATTGTCAGGCCAATGGGGGTGTGGTGGGTTTTGTCCGTAGCCTGATAAATTTCTAGGGTAGTCAGTCGCTGATAGAGTATTTGTCATTTTCTGGTTTATGATATTCCGAATATCTCAGCAAGATTGATTTTGTCTTGATCATCATTTAGATTGAGCTTCGCCTCAATCGCTAGCAAATGTTGTTCCATCATTTTAAGCGCGAGGCTTACTTCACCATTGGCAATGACATCAATGAGCCGATCATGTTCGTCGTGACTGCACGCAACACTTCCTGGTACTTCGTATAACGCAATAATCAGAGAGCAGCGCGACACCAATTCCGACAGAAATCGTTGCAAGACACTATTTCCTGCCAGTGCTGCCAAAGCGATATGAAATTCACCGCCCAAGCTGATCCAATTGGCGCGATCCCCGTTCTCGAAAGCAGCGTGTTCATCTCTGGCCATTTTGCGTAAGCGCGCAATTTGTATCTTGTTTGCGCGCGCGATGGCAAGCGGGATGATGGCTGCTTCAATGCCACGTCTGGCTGTAAATATGTCTCGGGTTTCTTCAGGAGTTGGCGACGCTACCGTCGCGCCATGATTGGGTTTGAGCTCCACGATATGGGCATGCGCCAGTCGTTGTAACGCCTTGCGTACAATTGTGCGGCTTACCTTGAATAGTTCACAGAAATGAGCCTCAGGCAGCTTAGTGCCAGGGGGTAATCGCTGGCTCATGACTGCATTAAATACTGCATCGTAAATTTTCTTATCTATGCCAGCCATACCGCGCTTGGCGACTTTGAGTGTAGGTGTTTTAGAATCCAAAGCAGACTCTTTTTGAGTGGACATTTTAAGTTTTCCATTTAAGGTTGTTTGTGTAGCAGTCATCTTGCCAACAAATTATAGTAATAAATTATGTACTCTAATAACAATATAATTGTTTTATATACTGAATACAGTTGTATCGGCATTTAAAATAATTAATGTCGCATTTATTGCACCGTTATATTGCGGCCCCGTGATTTTTTGCACATAAATGGTGCGTTTCTATATTGTGCATGGTTATATGCTTGCTGTATTAATATTCTTTATTTATAGTGATATAAAATTTCGTCAGCTATTTATAGAAAGTTATTTCTGCGATTTACTGTTGAAGAACATCGTAATATTTTGTTCAGAATGTAGCCGGATTTATTTGTATACAATTACCTATTGAAAATAGGTATAAATTGAAAATAGTACGATAGTATAACCTTAGCAATAAATATTCCATCATGTATTGTGTCCAAGTCTGCACTGCTTTGAAAGTTGTAAAACGGACATTACTCCACGCTGAAATTTCAATTACCGGAACTATTGACCATGATCAATAAGTTAATTACACATCCACTAAATGGGTTATCTCCAACGCATGAACAGTCATTGCGTCATCTACGCAGATCAAATGAAGTGGCCCAGCGTGCAATCGCGCTTGGTTGCCATCCATTTGGCGCGATCCTGGTAGGCCCGGATCAGGAAGAGGTGCTGCTTGAACAGTGCAATATTGATACGGTGAACCATGCCGAATCGACGCTGGCGCGCATTGCGGCAACAAATTTTTCACCGGAATATTTGTGGGGTTGTACGCTCTACACTGCAGTCGAACCCTGCTGCATGTGTGCCGGTACAGCCTATTGGGCCAATATAGGCCGTATTGTTTATGGTATCAGCGAGCATCAACTGCTACAGGTAACCGGTAATCATGAGGAAAATCCGACAATGAGTGTTTCTTCGCGTTATGTGTTTGATCATTGCCAGAAGCCAGTTGAGCTGATTGGGCCGGTTGAAGAAATTATGGAAGAAACAATACAACTACATCGTGCTTTTTGGCAGAAATTAGAAACGTGACCAATCATTTTGAGAAGGAGTTATGGAAAATAAACTGAACCTGATAAGCCATCCGTTGATTCAGCATAAATTGACTTTTATGCGTAACGCAGAGACTTCTACAGATAACTTTCGCCGATTATTGCGCGAAATCAGCCAAATGCTTGCTTATGAAGCGACTCGAGATTTGGCAACGGAGATGATTACAATCAGGACGCCGTTAACAGCAATGTTGTCACCGGTTATCAGTGGCAAGAAACTGTGTCTAGTGTCTATTCTCCGCGCTGGTAATGGCATGCTTGACGGTATACTTGAAATTTTACCTGCAGCGCGGGTAGGGCATATCGGTTTATACCGTGATCCACAAACTCTGGAAGCCGTTGAGTATTATTTCAAGGTGCCGGACGATATTAGCGAACGACTTGTCATCGTAGTTGATCCGATGCTTGCGACCGGACATTCAGCGATAGCCGCATTGAACCGACTCAAGGCGGCGGGTGCAAATTTGATTAAATTCGTTTGCTTACTGGCTGCACCGGAAGGTTTGGCTGCTTTGCAGGCTGCACACGCCGATGTTGAGATAAGTGTAGCTGCGCTCGATGAATGTCTCAATGATCAGGGTTACATTATACCGGGATTGGGGGATGCTGGTGACCGCATGTTTGGTACCTAGTAAATTGACTGGGCTCGAATATGCTTGATCTTGTGCTCAAAAATTGTTCCCTTGTCGATGGCCGCCAGCAAATGGATATAGGCATAAAGGATGGATTCATCGTAGTACTTCAGCCTGCTTATGCCATCGCTTCCAGAAAAACCATTGATGCGGCTGGTCAGCTAGTTACGGCACCATTTGTGGATGCTCACTTTCATATGGATTCGACGTTGTCATTTGGCCTGCCGCGAGTGAATCACTCTGGAACGTTGCTGGAAGGGATAAGTTTATGGGGTGAACTTAAACCTTTGTTAACGCAAGAGGCGCTGGTCGAACGTGCTCTGGCTTATTGCGACTGGGCCGTAGCCAAAGGATTGCTGGCTATTCGCTCGCATGTCGATATTTGCGACCCCCGTCTGCTGGCGGTCGAAGCATTGCTGCACGTGCGTGAGTGCGTGAAACCATATCTTGACCTGCAATTAGTCGCATTTCCGCAAGACGGTTTGCTGCGTGCACCGGGTGCATTGGCGAACCTCAGGCGGTCAATTGATATGGGGGTGGATGTGATTGGCGGAATTCCGCATTTTGAACGAACCATGGCGGAGGGTGACGAATCCGTACGGATATTGTGCGAGCTTGCAGCCGAGCGAGCCATTAGAGTGGATATGCATTGTGACGAAACCGATGATCCGCTGTCTCGGCATATTGAAGTGCTGGCGTTTCAGGCGCAGCGCCTGGGCTTACAGGGACGAGTGACTGCTTCGCATCTGACTTCCATGCACTCGATGGATAATTACTACGTTTCAAAATTGATACCGCTAATACGTGAGGCTGGTGTTGCTGCCATTGCCAATCCTTTGATTAATATTACGCTGCAGGGCAGGCACGATACTTATCCAAAACGGCGCGGCATGACGCGCGTGCCTGAATTGCTGGCGGCAGGTGTAGATGTCGCTTTTGGCCATGATTGCGTGATGGATCCATGGTATAGCCTGGGTACCGGCGATATGTTGGAAGTGGCAAATATGGGTTTGCATGTTGCTCAGATGACCAGTCAGGAGGCAATGCGTGCATGCTTCGATGCCGTTACCAGCACACCAGCGAAAATATTGGGTCTTGAGGGGTATGGAGTCGCTGTGGGTTGCCGGGCAGATCTGGTGCTGTTGCAAGCACGTGAACCTATTGAAGCCTTGCGGCTGCGCGCAACCCGGCTGGCTGTGATTCGTGCCGGCCGGGTTATTGCCAGCACTGCGCCAGCAATATCGAGACTGGACTTGCCTGGACGTCCCGAGCAGGTGAGCTTTCAGATTTGATACAGCGCTGTGGTTGTTGCTGATATTTAATTGAGCTTACAAATGTATACAAAAATAGCCATTGCAATGGTGAAAGCGCACTTAATTGTCGCGCGATCGGTCATTCAGCACTAAAGCAGTGCAAGATTATTGATAATTTCAGCACGTAGCTATCATTTTCGCGATAGCCAGATTCCCTTCTTAATTCCCATTTAAATCAATTTAATTAGCTATATGCAGGCAGGTATCGGAGTGGTTAATTTATTTTTACGCTCATGATTGTGCTGGCATGTATGTTGCTTTAATAACTGTATCCAATTTTATAGTGTAAATGATTTCTAAAATGGACTTTCATATCGCCTAGTGGATTGGATGATCGCTCAACATAAAAGGGAAATTCTTGGTATGGGAAAGTTAAGTACACATATATTGGATATAGCGCGGGGATGTCCTGCAGCAGAGATTCCAATAACGCTTTACCGGATCGGCCAGTTAGAAACGGCATTGGTTTCCTGCCTCAGCAATAGCGATGGCCGCACGGACAAAGCATTAATCGAAGGGGCCGCATTCCAAAGAGGTGAATACGAATTAGTGTTTCATGTCGCAAACTATTTTTGTTATGCAGGGCTGATGGTA
>Ga0307375_10006572_pt1 | contig 10727 bp, 11 predicted proteins | sample TR1MG_FD_202531 | JGI IMG/M metagenome (GOLD analysis project Ga0307375, IMG submission 202531) | Soil microbial communities from Risofladan, Vaasa, Finland - TR-1 | ecosystem: Environmental > Terrestrial > Soil > Coastal area > Acid sulfate soil | place: Finland: Risofladan, Vaasa | collected...
ATTAATTAGTTACAAAAAATAGGCAAAGTAATAAAATCCCTTGTACCGCGCCAAGTTAAAGGGCTATTCCCGATAGTCATCCACAAAGTTATCCACAGGATTTGTGAGTAAACGGAAATACTCTTTTCAAATGGCAACTTAACAAAATAGTGCTGAAGTAAATCCTGAGAAAGGTTGCTCAACTCAATGCGACAAGCTACAGTTGCGCCCTGATAATTTAAGCACATTTGGAGAATCCGCGTGTTTGCAATTGTAGAAGCGGCCGGCTGGCCGATCTGGTTTTTGATTCTGGCATCCATCATCGCAGTCGGCTTGATCATTGAACGTTTGATGTTTTTGCGCAGCCAACGCATCGCTCCACCCACCCTGCTGGACGAAGTCATCAAGGAACTCAAACAACGGGGTGTCAGCGACGGCATGTTGACCAAACTTGCCGACAGCTCGCCACTGGGACGCATTTTCGCCGCTGGCTTGAAGAACATCAAAAGCACCCCCGAGGTGATGAAGGAATCTGTCGAAGAAGCTGGACGTGCAGTTTCGCACGATTTGGGACGTTTCCTCACCAGCCTGGGTACGATCGCCTCCATCAGCCCATTGCTTGGGCTGTTTGGCACGGTGGTCGGCATGATCGAAATCTTTGGCTCACAAACTGCTGTTGGCAACTCCCCCGCTATCCTTGCACACGGCATCTCCGTGGCCCTGTATAACACCGCCTTTGGTCTGATCGTGGCGATCCCGAGCATGATCTTTTACCGCCACTTCCGTTCGCAAGTGGACAGCCTGACCATGGAGATGGAGCAACAGGCCATCAAGCTGGTTGCGATTGTGCATGGCCAACGTGCGAGTTAAACGGCAATGAACTTCCGACTCGGGCGCAGACGCGAAGAACCGGAGATCAACCTGATCCCGATGATAGACGTGCTGCTGGTCATATTGATATTCATGATGGTGACCACCAGCTACGCCAAGTTTTCAGAATTGCAGATCAATCTGCCGCAAGCAGGCGGAGAAGCATCGAGTGCAAAGAACAATCAAATCTTCGTTGCGGTGGATGCCTCGGAACACTATGCCATCAACAACCAGGGGCTGTCGTATACCGGCGTAGACGCGTTGGCAGCCTCCCTGAAAGCGGCTGCAGGCACTCAAACCGACCCCACCATCGTCATTGATGCCGACGCCAAAGCCACACATCAATCCGTGATAAACGTGATGGAGGCAGCAAGGCGCGCCGGGTATGGGCGCATCACCTTCACCACGCAGAACCAACAATAATGGCTCCCTAATGTGAATTGGCTGCAAAACCATTGGTATCGCATCACCCCCCTGCATCTGATTCTTTTTCCGGTCAGCCTGGTTTTTCGCGTGCTGGTGGCATTGCGTCGCGAGTTGTATCTCAGCGGCTTTCTGGCCAGCCATCAATTGCTGCTGCCTGTCATCGTGGTCGGCAACATCAGCGTCGGGGGAACCGGCAAAACCCCGCTCACGCTTGCCCTGGCACAACAACTCATAGCACGCGGCTGGCATCCGCTCATCCTCAGTCGCGGTTATGGCCGCACCATCTCCAGTCCGCAACCAGTCAGCCTGTCAAGCACCGCCGCACAGGTCGGGGATGAACCGCTGTTGATGGCGCGACGCGATATTTGTCCGGTGTGGGTAGGCGCGGACCGCGTCGCCACGGCCCACGCGGCGCTGCAAGCCTGCCCGCAGTGCGATGTGGTGCTGTGCGATGATGGATTGCAGCATTACCGTTTGCAGCGCGATGTGGAAATCGCGGTCATCGATGGCATGCTCGGCTACGGCAATGGTTTGATGCTCCCCGCCGGACCGTTGCGGGAACCGGTATCGCGCTTGCAATCGGTGGATGCCATCGTGGTGAATGGCGGCAATGCCTCAACCAAGGAATATGCGATGAACCTTGGCGGCGAGATATTCCACAACTTGCTGAACCCTGACCAGACAGCCACCCCTGCAGACTTTAAAAAGCCGAACATGCATGCCGTGGCCGGGATCGGTAACCCGCAACGCTATTTCCGACAGCTGGAGACGCTGGGTATCCCCTTCACGCCGCACGCTTTTCCCGACCATCATCCCTACCGTGCAGCCGACCTGTCCTTCGCGGATTGCGATGCGATACTCCTGACCGAAAAAGATGCGGTAAAATGCGGCGCATTCGCTGATGCGCGATATTGGGTATTGCGTGTGAATGCCCAGATCGACCCGGCCCTGACAGATCACATACTGCGAAAGATCGATCCCCATGGACAACAAACTGCTTGATATCCTCGTTTGCCCGTTGTGCAAATCTCCGCTGATCTATCAGAAATCCGCGCAGGAACTGATCTGCAAAGCTGACCGGTTGGCCTATAAAATCGCCGACGGCATTCCGGTGATGCTGGTCGACGAGGCACGCAAGCTGACCCCCGAAGAAGCCGAAAAAATTCAATGACTGACTTTCACGTCGTCATTCCGGCACGCCACGCGTCAACACGATTACCCGGCAAACCGCTGTTGCCGATCTCCGGCAAACCCATGGTGGTAAGGGTCGCCGAACAAGCCGCACAAAGCGGTGCGCAACAAATCTGGATCGCCACCGACCATCATGCGATTGCAAACGCGGTACACGAACACGGCTTCAAGGCATGCCTGACCAAAGACAGCCACGCCAGCGGTACCGACCGCATCGCCGAGGTGGTTGAACTGCAAGGCTGGCCGGACGATACCATCGTGGTCAATGTGCAGGGCGACGAGCCGCTGATTCCGCCCGCGTTGATTCGCTCCGTTGCCGAACATCTGCACAGCCATCCGGAGTGTGCGATTGCCACAGCCTGCCATGCGATTCACGATGAAGCCTCGATGCGCAACCCAAACATCGTCAAGACAGTGCTGGATAAAAACGGCAACGCGCTGTATTTCAGCCGCGCACCGATCCCCTGGCCGCGCGATGCGTTCGCCCAGCACCAGCCCTTGCCCGCCGACTTGCCGGTATTGCGCCATATCGGCATCTACGCATATCGGGCCGGCTTCCTGCGGGCATACGGACAACTCCCCCCAATAGTGTTAGAGCGCTATGAGGCATTGGAGCAATTGCGCGCACTCTATTATGGGTACAAGATTGGCGTGTTCATCGCCCATCAGGCTCCGCCGGGAGGGGTTGATACCGAACAGGACCTGCATGCTGCACGACAATTATTCGAAGCTCAAATCAAATCGGAGGTAATAAATAAATGAAACTGATACTGCTCGGTGCACCAGGCGCCGGTAAAGGAACCCAGGCAAACTACATCAAGGAAAAATTCAATATTCCGCAGATTTCCACCGGTGACATGCTGCGCGCTGCAGTCAAGGCGGGCACACCTCTCGGAGTCGCAGCGAAGAAGATCATGGATGCGGGCGGACTGGTGTCGGACGACATCATCATCAACCTGGTGAAGGAACGGATCAAGGAATCCGACTGCGCGAACGGCTTTCTGTTTGACGGCTTTCCGCGCACTCTTCCGCAGGCCGAAGCGATGAAACAGGCTGGCGTGGAAATAGATTTCGTGGTGGAAGTTGATGTGGACGACAGCGAGATCGTGCAACGCATGAGCGGTCGCCGCGTGCACACTGCCTCGGGACGCACCTATCACATCAAATTCAATCCGCCCAAGGTGAAAGGCAAAGATGATGTCACCGGCGAAGATCTGGTGCAGCGCGCGGACGACACCGAAGAGACCGTGAAGAAGCGTCTGCAGGTGTACCACGAGCAAACCAAACCGCTGGTGAATTACTACTCTGCCTGGGAAAAATCCGGCGCAGCAAACGCGCCGAAATGCATCAAAATTCCCGGTGTGGGCAGCGTGGAAGCCATCCGCGACAAGATATTCGCCGCGTTAAAATGACTTTTGGCTTCAAGCGTGGACAGTAAGCCGATTCTGACTCTGGAAAATGCCAAGCGCGTCGCGGCGGCAGCAGAGGCCGAAGCGCAAAGCAACGACTGGCGCGTGGTGATCGCAGTGGTGGACGATGGCGGTCATCTGCTGTATTTGCAACGCAGCCACGACACCCAGTTTGGCAGTGTTGAAACAGCGATCCAGAAAGCCCACGCGGCAGTGGCTTTTCAACGCCCCACCAAGGCTTCGGAAGATGCGGTACTGAGCGGCCGGTTGATACACCTGGCCCTCCCCGGCGTGATCCCTGCCGAAGGCGGTGTGCCGCTGCTGATTGAAGGAGTTGTCGTGGGCGGTTTGGGGATCAGCGGCGTGCGCTCCTTCCAGGACGGTCAAATCGCTGCCGCGGGTGTGGCCGCCCTGGCTGAAGACTAACGATATTCTATCGCCTGAACCGGCATTCAGTTCACGCAACATCCCGCATTAATATCGGGCACGGAAAAATACACCACTTTTAACGGAACACCTGCATTCACGCCGCGATCCGGAAACAAAGTGGCGTCCTGCAACAGGGTCGCGCTATGATGACACTCCCCATGTCGTGCACAACGACTTTCCGGAAGGCGCATGAAAAAAACCATCATCTTCACCGACCTGGATGGAACCCTGCTGGATGAGGCGACTTGTTCTTATGCGGCAGCGTTACCCGCGTTAAGCATGATCGCTGATGGCGGGACTCCGCTGGTGCTGTGCTCCAGCAAAACGCGCGCGGAACTTGAAGCTTGCCGCCTGCTCCTCAACAATCCTCACCCATTCATCTCCGAAAACGGCGGCGGCATATTCATCCCGCGCGGGTATTTTTCGTTTCCTGTTGAAGCGGAACAAGCGAATGGTTACCAGCTGATCAGGCTGGGCACGCCCTATGCGGAGATCAGGAAGCAGTTTGTCAGCCTGCGTGAAAAATTGCGCACAAAAGTGCGTGGTTTTGCGGACATGTCCAGCGCAGAAGTTGCGGCATTGACCGGTCTTTCCGAGCAAGATTCGGCATTGGCCATGCAGCGCGATTTCGATGAGCCGTTTGTTTTTGAGAACGAGCCCGACAAAAGTTTCCTGCACGCAATCGAAGCAAGCGGTCTGCGCTGGACGCAGGGGCGTATCTTTCACATCATGGGCAGCCACGACAAGGGACGCGCGGTGAATATCCTGATGTCGCTCTACCGGAAACAATACGGTGGTGTGACGAGCATCGCGCTGGGCGACAGTCTGAACGACCTGCCCATGCTGAGGGAAGCTGACCGGCCGGTGCTGGTCAGGCATGCGAACGGCAGCTTCGATACGCGGATCGCCATCCCCGGTTTATCGAAGACGCAACTTCCCGGCCCCGCGGGATGGAATGAAACCGTGCTGAGTTTGCTGAAAGATAATCTTGAAGCAGATCCATCGGCACCGGCACATCGGCATGATCAGGTCGGCATCTTCGAAGCCGCACTGGCGGCGGTCGATCCCTGCAATGCGGTGCTCAAGGCGACGCGTATCGAGAACGATCAAATGTATGTCGCCGATGCGACTTACGACCTCGCATCATTTGCGCGCATCATCGTGGTCGGGGCCGGCAAAGCCACGTCGCGCATGGCATTGGCTATCGAAGCACTGCTGGGGAAAAAGATCACAGCGGGGCTGATCGTGGTAAAGGAAGATCACACCGCACCGTTGACCATCATCGAGCAGGTCGAAGCATCCCACCCGGTGCCGAACGAGGCCGGAATAGCGGGCGCACGACGCGTCCTGGATATGGTGCGCGGCGCAGATGAAAAGACGCTGGTCATCTGTCTGATCTCGGGCGGCGCTTCCGCGCTGCTGGTCGCGCCGATCGAGGGGGTAACATTGCAGGACAAACAGGAAGCGACCCGGCTGCTGCTCAATGCAGGTGCAACGATCAACGAGCTGAACGCGGTGCGCAAACATCTCTCGGCGGTAAAGGGCGGCCGGCTGGCGCGGGCTGCCTTCCCTGCCCAGATGGTGACGCTGATCGTATCGGACGTGGTCGGCGACCCGCTCGACGTGATCGCCTCGGGGCCGACATCGCCGGACAACTCGACCTTCGCGGAAGCGTGGACAGTGATCGCGAAATACGGCTTGCAGGAAAAGCTGCCGCGTGTCGCGGATTATCTGCAACGCGGCATCGCCGGACAGGTGCCGGAAACCGTGAAGGGAAATGATCCCTGCCTGCAGAAAACACACAACGTGATTGTCGCCAGCATCCGTCAGGCGCTGGCTGCGGCACAGGAGAAAGCGGTACAACTCGGATTTGCCACCAGGGTAATTTCCGATACGCTGCAAGGCGAGGCGCGCGATGCAGCGCACTTTCTTGCACAAGCCGCTCACACCGAAATGACCGGGATGAAACCGAACGAGCGGCGCTGCCTGCTCTGCGGCGGAGAAACCACCGTCACGGTCCGCGGTACCGGAATGGGCGGCAGAAATCAGGAACTCGCGCTGGCATTTGCACTGGAAATCGGGGGTATTCAGGGCATGTCGCTGCTCTCTGCGGGCACCGATGGCACGGACGGCCCGAATGATGCCGCAGGCGCGATAGTCGATGGCGGAACGGCAGCGCGGGCGCGCAGCCTGGACATAGATCCGCGCAGCTATCTCGACAATAACGACTCCTACACTTTCTTTCAGGATTTCGATACTGCGACAGGCAATCAGAGCCATCTCAAGACAGGGCCGACCGGCACCAACGTGATGGATATCCAGATTGTGCTATTGAATAAAAAGGAGTCCACATCTGCGCAACCGGACCGGCATTCCCAGAAGGACGCCCGGTAATGAGAACCGCCACCTTTAGAGTGGAAATTCACGAACAACTCGAACGCATCGGGCAGGCCGATATCATCGTCGGCATCCCCAGCTTCAACAATGCGCGCACCATCGGCCATGTGGTGCGCGCGGTGCAGGCCGGTCTGGCCAAATACTTCCCCAATCACAAGGCCGTCATCGTGAACTCCGACGGCGGCTCAAGCGATGGAACGATGGATGTGGTGCGCAATACTTCCATCGACGATTTCAACGCGATACTGCTGCACCACCGCGTGGAACCGGTCTCGAAGATTGCGTTCCCTTATTCCGGCATCCCCGGCAAAGGCAGCGCCTTCCGCACCATTTTCGAGATTGCCGAGGCACTGGGTGCAAAAGCCTGCGCCGTCGTTGATTCCGATCTCAGGAGCATCACCCCGGAATGGATAGAGTTGCTGGTGAAACCGGTGCTGTCGGGGGATTACGATTACGTGTCGCCGCTCTATCACCGGCACAAATTCGACGGCACTATCACCAACAGCATCGTTTATCCGCTCACCCGCGCGCTATACGGCAAGCGGGTGCGCCAGCCCATCGGCGGCGATTTCGGCTTTTCCGGCGAGGTGGCGAAGTTCTACCTGACCAAGGATGTGTGGGAAACCGATGTCGCGCGCTTTGGCATCGACATCTGGATGACCACGACGGCGATCGCGAACGGCTTCAAGGTCACCCAGTCGTTCCTCGGCGCCAAGATCCACGACGCCAAGGATCCCGGCACCGACCTGAGCAACATGCTCTACCAGGTGGTCAGCGCGACCTTCGCGCTGATGGAGACCTATACAGACGTATGGATGCCGATACGCAGCTCGCAAGCGGTACCGGCCTTCGGTTTTGAATACACCGTCGGGCTCGAACAGGTCAACGTCAACACAGATCGGATGCTGAACACATTTCGTGAAGGACTCAGGAACCTGGGCGAGATCTGGCTCGACATCCTCGGCGCGGGCGATTTCATGGAAATCGAAAGATTGGGCGCGCTGGGCGACGATGATTTCCATTTTCCGGTCGGCCTGTGGACACGCGTGATCTATGATTATGCGCTCGCTTTTCACAGAAAAAGGATGCCGGTCGAGCAACTGATCAAATCGATGACCCCGCTTTATGTCGGCAAGACAGTGTCGTTTATCTTGCAGGCAAAAGATATGGGGCAGCAGGATGCCGAAGACGAGATCGAAAAACTTTGCATCGAGTTTGAAAACAGCAAGGACTACCTTGCCAACAACTGGAAATAGCCAATAGGAGGTGTGACATGGAAGACTTTTTCAATCTTATCCTCGATCCGTTGAAGGAACTGTTCCTGAAGTTCAAGGCATTCGTGCCCAACCTGCTGGCGATGCTGGTGATCCTGATCGTCGGGATCGTGATTGCCCGCATCATGAAACTGCTGCTGGTGAAATTCCTGACCGCGATCAAATTTGACAGCTGGTCGGACCGCATGGGCTTCACCAAGCTGATGCGCAAGGGGGACCTGTGGAGCAAGCCGTCGGCGATACTGGGCGAGATCGTGTTCTGGCTGCTGATCATCGTCACGCTGATGACCGGCCTGAACGCGTTGCAGATACCGGCGATCGACAATCTGGTCGGGCAGTTCTTCAGTTATATCCCGCGCCTGTTCTCCGCCGCGATGATCATGATCGTCGGCTACGTGCTTTCCGGATTTATCAGCCGCACGGTGCTGATCGCCGCAGTGAACAACGGCTTTCACTATGCCAAGATCCTTGCCGAAGCGATACATACATTGCTGATCGTGCTGATCCTGTCCATGGTCATGGAGCAGCTGCAGATCGCCCCCGGCATCGTGCTTGCCGCCTTCTCTATCATTTTCGGCGGCATCGTGATCGCCCTTGCCATCGCCTTCGGCGTGGGCGGCATTGATGCGGCCAGGCGGATAATTGAAAGTGAGGCCACTTCGAAGCGCGAAGAAGAAACGAAAGACGAGATTGAACATCTCTAACTTGAATGCATTTTAGGAGAAGGACGCGACATGACTGATTTTTACCAGACCGGAATCATCACGACTCTGCACCAGCTCGGCAAGCCTTCGCTCGAGCGTCTGGAAGGAGACCTGCTTCGATTCTCAAAAGTCAGGCCGATCGCCTTGGTGCTGCCCGCGCTGTATTCCGAATTCGAGGGCTCGGCCATGCCTGGCATCATCCGGGAACTGGCCAAGGTAAAGTATCTGAATGAAATTGTATTGGTGCTTGATCAGGCCTCTGAAAAAGATTTTCAGCGGGTGCGCAAACTCATGTCGCCGATACCCACTGAAGTCAATATCATTCACAATAAGGGCAAAAGAGTAACCGAGGTATACGAAACGCTATCGCGCAATGGACTGGATGTGGGCGAGCAAGGAAAGGGGCGTTCCGCCTGGCTGGCTTACGGCTATGTGCTTGCGCGTGGACGCTCGGATGTGATCGCGCTGCATGATTGCGACATCGTCACCTATAACCGGGAATTGCTGGCCAGACTGTGTTACCCGGTGGCAAGCCCAGCCTTGGACTACGTATTCTGTAAGGGCTATTACAGCCGGGTCACCAATAAAATGAATGGCCGGGTCACTCGGCTGTTGATGACCCCGCTGGTGCGTTCCATCCAGCAGCTTGTCGGCCAGCATGATTTCCTGTCTTTCCTCGACAGTTTCCGCTATCCCCTTGCCGGAGAATTCTGCATGACCACCGAAATGGCCCGGGTAAACAGGATTCCGTGGGACTGGGGGCTGGAAGTCGGCTCGCTGGCCGAAGTGCACCGCAACTTTTCCCCGCGTCGCGTCTGCCAGGTAGACATCGCCACCACCTATGAGCACAAGCACCAGTCGCTTTCTCCGGACGACGCCGGAAAGGGCCTGATGAAAATGGCGGTCGATATCTGCAAATCGATCTTTCGCACGCTCGCTTCCGAAGGGGTGGTGTTCTCGGACGGCCTGTTCAAATCGCTGCTGGTGACCTATTTGCGGCAGGCGGAAGACACACTGTTGAAATACGAGGCGGACGCGATGATCAACGGGCTCGATTTCGACCGGCACGAGGAAGCCAAGGCGGTGGAAACCTTTACCGATGCGATCGGGCTGGCCGCGCAGATATTCATGGAAAACCCGATGAGCACCCCGCTGATCCCGAACTGGAACCGGGTGATCTCGGCCATCCCGGACATTTTCGAGATGCTCAAGATGGCCGTGGAAGAAGACTGCAAGTGATCCGGTCTGCCGGAATACTGCCATCAACCATGCGCTCTTGCGCATTCAGCTCTCTCACCGCGCCAGCCGCGCAACTGCGTCCCATATAACCCTTAAGTGCATATTGTTATTGCCCGCAAGGGCATATCGCTATAACCAACAATACACGACACATTTTATAAATTGGAAGTATCCTTACGACCTGTAGTTGCTTGTGGATGCGCTGGCATGCATTTTTAGATGCCGGGGCAATTGGCTGATTTATCTTTAAGGGAGGTATCATGTCAGGTGGTCTGGTATTTGCGTTGTTATGCGCCATTGTTGCAATCTTTTACGGCATATTTTCCATCAAATGGATTCTGGGTAAACCAACCGGCAATGATCGAATGCGCGAGATTGCCGCTGCAGTACAGGAAGGCGCGCAAGCCTACCTGAACCGGCAGTACACCACCATCGGCATCGTCGGTGCGATCCTGTTTGTCGTTATCCTGGTCGCTCTGAAATGGCCAACCGCCATCGGCTTCGCTCTCGGGGCGATTCTCTCCGGATTGACCGGTTATATCGGCATGAACGTGTCTGTGCGCGCCAATGTGCGCACCGCGCAGGCCGCCAGTGAAGGATTGAACGCTGCGCTCAACATTGCCTTCAAAGGGGGTGCAATTACCGGCCTGCTGGTCGTGGGTCTGGGACTGCTGGGCGTGACTGGCTACTATGTATTCCTGACCATGGTGATGGGTGCCAACGCAACCGAGGCCACCCATTCGCTGGTTGGACTGGCTTTCGGCAGTTCGCTGATCTCCATTTTTGCCCGTCTCGGCGGCGGCATTTTC
>Ga0307375_10006573_pt1 | contig 10724 bp, 6 predicted proteins | sample TR1MG_FD_202531 | JGI IMG/M metagenome (GOLD analysis project Ga0307375, IMG submission 202531) | Soil microbial communities from Risofladan, Vaasa, Finland - TR-1 | ecosystem: Environmental > Terrestrial > Soil > Coastal area > Acid sulfate soil | place: Finland: Risofladan, Vaasa | collected...
ACCGTTCCATCCTCGTTATACCTCACCATAGAGCCTCTCTCCTTCGTCTTACGATCGATGGTACCATAGAACACCAAGCGACTCTGAGAATCATCGTCCAACTTGGAAGCGTCACCATCCATCTTCGAGTCGTCCTTCTCGCCATCAACAACTGAAGAGGAGCCTGGAACCTCAATCTTGTAAAAGCGAAGCGTTTCATCAGAAAGAGTAACGAGACGAGAATGATCAGGGTTCACATCAAAGGACCAAATCTCACAACGATGACCAACAACCGTCTGAACACAATGTTGAGTCTCCAGATCCCACACTTTCAACAGGAAGTCCTTAGAACTAGACACAACCAAGCGAGCACCATCAGAAGTCTCCAAAAACTTAACATCAGTGATACCATTCTTGTGACCACGAAGCTTAAACAGACCAGAACCGGTGACGAGATCCCAGACGATGATATCCGTATCGCTTGAGCCTGAAACGACTAATTGACCAGCTTTATCGAATGCCAATGCAGTAACCTCTGATTTATGACCAGCAAATGAGTGAACGCAAACACCAGAACGCAGATTCCAGACTCGGACGAGACCATTCGAATAACTTGAGAATTCCAGACAGAAAGGGTCAACAACAGGCATAGAACACTGAGAATTGGATGAAAAGATGAAGAGAGAAGACATCAAGGAGAAGTAGCGGAACCCGGCTAACAACAGAAACGTGGAAAGGGAGAGGTTTCGTACCCGGCCGCGAGATGAACCTTGTCGGGGCTCAATACGACTTGAGAGACCACAGGTTGCTTTTTCACTTCAGATTCGGAGTAAGTGGCAACCTTGGTACCCTTTTTAATGTCCCAGATCAGAACATGTTCCAGAGCACCGGTGATGGCACACTTTCCGGTCCCGTCGAAGATGATGTTGGATGGGAAGGAAGCAACAACTCCAAACGTGGTCTTTAGGCTATAGCGCAGATAGATCTTGACCATCTTGAACACGCGCGGCCTCAGAAGGGACTAAAATGCTTGCAGAAGTTCGGCGAGTCATTTCCGCTAGTCGGCAGCTTAAAACTAGGAAAATGACCTCAAGAGACACGTCCTCCGTGGTACCAATTTCCCTAGTTTTTGCAGGCGGAGAACTTTCCGGCCCTCTCGGCGCGCAGTCTGCGTTTGAGTCTCTTTCCGTTTCGGGGAGAATGTCCAAACTTCTTTGCGTAGCTCTCGGGCTTGCGTTGTGCTTTGCCGTTGTGCAGAGTACGTGCACTTGGTGACCGCAGGAGCGTGTCCTTTTGCTGGCTCCCAACCTAAAACGGTGTTTGTCCTCCTCTCTGACGCATACCCCCTTTGTACCCCTAGGCCAAATGTCTCCCCTTGCTCAGACCGTTCTTAGCAACATGGACCAAACCGTTGATCCCTGCGTCGACTTCTACAACTACTCTTGTGCGTTTTTGAATCTTCCGGAGTATTCCAGAGGTTCGCCTCGCTTCTCCGCCTTTTTCGCATCCTTGTCCTTCTTCGTTCCTTCTCTGGATCCTCCTCCCCCTCCTTCTGCGATGCTGGAGTTCTTGTATCTGACCTTGTTCTCGTTGTTGTTGCTCTGCTTCCTTAGGCGGAGGATGGATGGCGACTCACCCCATTCCCGGCGACAAGTCCCGTATCGATCGTTCCTTTGAGGTAATCACTGATCGTAACATGGATATCCTTCTTAACATCACCACCAACCCGAATAGCGGTAAGGTGTATGATTACTACACTGCGTGCATGGATACGGCGCAGATTGAGTCCGACGGCACCGCGCCCCTTCTGAACCTCTGGAATACTCTCGTGGAGATGCCCACTCTTCGCCTACCTCTTGCCAACAACTTGGCGGCATTGTTCAAGAATGGCTTGAGCGGCTTGTTCGACCTCAACACGGAGATTGACTCGAGTGATCCGAAGCACATGATCTACTCCCTTTCCCAAGGTGGGTTGACCTTGCCCGACCCCTCCTACTACTTCGACAACTCCATCTACCCCCAATACATCACTCACATCCAGAACATGTTCACGCTAGCCGGTGCCAACCCCGCAGATGCGCCAGTGATCGCAGCGTTCGAAAAGAGCATCGCGAACGTCACCATCCCACCCGATCAACTCTTCGACCCCTTCACCTCCTTCAACAAGATGGACTGGTTCACACTCGCCTCGATAGCGCCCAACATTCCCACTTTCGAGCTCATCAGAGCGCTAAATCTCGACAAGTCTGTGGAGATCACACTCGACGCTCCTGCCTACTTTGTCTCCATCAGCAACTTGCTGGGAGCCTCCACGCCTCGCACGCTGATGCTTTACTTCCGCTGGAGAATGCTTCACTGGATGGCACCGCGTTTGCCAGCTGTCTTCGTGAACGAGAACTTCGCCTTCTTCGGCGGCGTTTTGGGCGGCCTCTCAGTGCCTCCTGCTCGATCGAAGACCTGCATGCAGGCCACCGATAGCGCCATGCCTGAGCTCACTGGACGCTTGTATGCCGAGAAGGCCTTCCCTCCGGCGAGCAAGGTCTCTGCGTCGATCATCTTCGATTCGATCGTTTCTTCGTTTGAGGTGAACGCTCAGCGCCTCCCCTGGATGGACCCCACCACGAGTCAGCGCGCTCTGGAAAAGCTCTCCAAGATTTTGCGACTCATTGGATACCCGGAGAACCCGAGAAACTACACCACTTATACGTTCGGCGCGCACTACGTCAAGAACCTCCTCGGCGTCAATCAGGACCAATTCTCTCGCGCTATGGCTCAAGCTGGAAAGGAGTCCAACCGCAAGCAATGGGAGATGAGCGCAGATACGGTCAACGCCTACTACTCGCCGCAGAAGAACGAGATGGTGTTCCCCGCGGGCATTTTGCAGTCTCCCTTCTTCGACCCTACCTACCCGGCTTGCATGAACTACGGAGGAATCGGCATGGTCGGTGGTCACGAACTCACGCACTCCCTGGACTCTCAAGGGCGCGACTTTAACGGCGACGGAAGACTTCAGGATTGGTGGGCTCGCGAAACCAGCCAGCAGTTCCAGAAGCGCGTCGAGTGCATCATCGCTCAGTACTCTCGCTTCTCTCCTCTTCCAGGCTACTACGTCAACGGAAACCTCACGCAGGGAGAGAACATTGCAGACGCTGGAGGCCTCAAGACCGCGCACTCTGCGTACATCAACACTCACCCGAACGACGTCCATCAGCCATCCATCGTACCCGGTCTCGACAACGAGCAGCTCTTCTTCGTAGGATTCGCTCAAACCTGGTGCTCAAAGCTCACTCCGGCCGCCATCCGCCAGAGACTCCTCACTGACCCTCACTCGCCTCCTCGCTTCCGCGTAAACGGACCCGCCATGAACCTCCCTGCCTTCTCAACTGCTTTCAAGTGCCCTGCCAACAGCCCCATGAACCCCCCTCAGAGATGTCAGATCTGGTAAAGGCCCAATAGCCACAACTATAATGATGATGATGACGATGATGATTGAATGTAGAAACGGAAGACGACTGCAATCAATCAAGCAACGAGTGCTCCTCCACCGCTGGGAGTGATCTTGAGAAGAAGTGAAAGGCAACCTTTAACGTTCAGAACACCGGTTTAGATGTACACGAGCTTATATTGTCCTGGGGCCTGTGCCTGGTCTAGGACCAGTCTGAACTGCACTGGTCTTGTTGATCAATCACTTTCTAAGTATGAACGGAACTGTGAGAAGTATTTTGGCACCGATTTTGGGCATCGTGTTCGTGGTTGGCCCAAGATCGGTCGACATCTGAAGAGTTGAGAGCATAGCTGAAAACATGCACCGCTTCGAGGCAAAGCACTATGTCACTCCGTTTGCAGCTCACACAGTCGGAACGTTCGTAGGAGCGCTTGTTGCTTAATTGGTGGCCTCATCTTCAAAATGCGTTTCCTCGCACATCGTTGGAGCCTTCTTCCTTCTCGGTGGCGTATCTGCTTGCTTCATGATCCCTGCACCCAAGTGGTACATGGTGTTGGATCTTTGCGGTGCGTATGTGCCCATGGCAGCCGCCGCAACTCTTGCGGGAGCCGTTTTGCTCAAACGCCACGGTCACGTAGGCCTCTTCCTGATTGATCTTTGTAACTGAAAATGTACACCTACAGTATCGTCTTGCTCACAACAAGAGCGTGTGCTGATCGATGGAGGCTTCAGCCTGATTTCCTGGAAAACGGTACATGGTTGGTCGATCGCTCCATCTCTCGATCCCTGTCCTTCTTAGCCGCACACCCTCTTGTTGTGAGTAAAATGGAAGCTTGTGTATCGATAGGTCGATGAGAATTTCATCTTTATGTGGCATATCGCAGAGGGGTTGTGTCTCCGACATGAGAGAGGAGTCGATCGAGGTCCAAGCTGAGCCGTAGGGTCCAATGTCGATTCTCTCGGCGATCGACGCCTGGATGTGACGTTCTATCTATTCCTCCTTGACCTCCACGTGAGGGAAGGAAGAGCGTATGCCCTCCCAATCGGTCTCCTCGAGAACGAGTGAGTTGAGTGTCTCCGCGAGTTGGTCGAGTGAGATGAGCACCTGAGTCATGGAGTCGCGTTCTCTGAGTGTGACGGTGTTGTTCTTGAGGGTGTCATAGTCGATGGTGACGCCGAACGGAACGCCGATCTCGTCCATTCTTGCATAGCGTCTGCCGATGGTGGCACCAGAGTCGTCCACCTTGATGCTGAGTCCACGAGAAGTGAGGAGCTTGGAGATTCTGGAGATGGGCTCCAGGAGCTCTGGTTTGGTCATGAGGGGCAGCACGGCGACCTTGATGGGCGCTACGATGGACTTGAACGAGAGCACTGCTCTCTGCTCCGAGGATGGTCGTACGTTGTAGGCATGTTCGAAGATGCAATAGAGAATGCGACCGATACCGAAAGAGGGTTCAATAACGCTGGGAGTGATGCCCTTGCCAATGACGCGCTTGGTTCCCTTCTTCGAGCTCAACACGTCCTTGCTGACCGAGATACCTGCAACGTGGGCCTTGCCATCCTTCTCCAACTCAGATACGATGCGAGACGCCTCTGCAAAGTCCAAAGTATCGTTGATCTTGTCCACAGCATCGATCACCTTCTTCCCCTCGGATTTGAGTGCCTTGCCAACCGCAGCCTTGTTCAACACGAGCTCAATGGTATCGATTTGTCTAGGACCGTCCTTGAATTCCACAAAGGCTTCTAGCGCCTCACCAGAGCGCTTCGAATGAACCGTCAAATCGTAGGCGGAACGATCGGCGTTACCGACGCACTCAATCCAACCATATGAGGTCTCGATCTCCGCGTCCCAGCAATCGCAAGCGTAGTGCGCCATCTCGTTCGATAGATGTTGACGGAAGCGAAGTTTGTGAGGCTTGATGCCGACGCGAAGGAGGAAGAGTTGCACACGAGCCAGGAAGTAGCCAAGTGTTTGGTTGTTGACGATGCCCTTCTGTACGGCCTCACCAATGGTCATCATGATCATCTTCAAATCACCAGTCTGAGCAGAGCGAGGGAAGAGGCGCAATTCCAAGTTCTTCACGGAGTCGAATTTCGGGTGATCCTTCTCGTCCGGCACCACAAAGTGCTCAATTTCAGCCAACGTGAACTCGCGAACACGCAAAAGACCGGCGCGGGGAGAGATTTCGTTACGGAAGGCCGGACCGACTTGCGCGGCGGCGAAGGGCAAACGACCACCGTTGAACTCGAGGAGGCGCTTGAAGTTCACAAACATGCCCTGCGCAGTCTCGGGACGCAAATAACCCTGCTCGCGACCACTGGGGCCAATAGGCGTGGGGAACATGAGGTTGAAGGGGAAGGGCTCCGAAATGTCGTTGCCAGTATCGGGTGCCTTCGCGCCATACTTGGTCAATGCAGCATGCAACTCCTCAACAGTGTAGTTATCGGCCTGTGCCTTCACGGACTCGAGAGTGTGACGCTCATCAGCAGTCAGCTTGTCGTTCTCCAACAACTTCTCAATCGTCTCCTCCAACAAGTGATCCGCACGATGGCACTCACCAGTCAGCTTATCCTTCACCATGAAGTCCTTGAACTTTTCGACGTGACCAGAGGTCTCCAACACGATTTCGGGGGTCACAGAAGTGGATTCAATCTCAAGCATGTTCTCCTCGAGAACAAAGTGCTGACGCCAGTACGCCACAAGCGCATTCTTCACCGCACTACCGGGAGGACCATAGTCATAAAGACCACGCACACCTGAGAAGACAAAACAGACCAGACAGAGCACAAACAAGGCAGAGGGAAGAGGGATAGAATCAGCTACACGTAAAACAGCGCAAAATGGGCTTCAACGTGGGCTAAACCCAACATACGATAGGAGAAGGAGAGAAGACAATTCAATGGAGGCGAGGAAGGAGGAGGGAGACCAACAGAAACAAGTATCGAGGCGACATACCACCATAGATGCTGAACGCGGGTGCATAGAAGAAGCGTCGCTTCAAAACGTCTTCCAGGGCTGTTCTATCGAAACCATCCTTTGAGGCCCTGGGTACGGCCGTCTTTGTCTTTGTAGCCTACAATCGTTCCGAGGCAAGAGATGTCAGCAGGGGATAAGGGACGGGCGAGAAACGGGAAATTCCGAACTGTACCAAAGAAGTGACTCAAGGGGCTTTCAATAGCACAGGCAAACGGGAAATACACGACGAACCTGTTGCTTCTTATCGTCAGCAGACTTTGAAGCCATGTCGATGAAAGAAGATAGGAGACGGGAATGAGGTAGACGAGATGAAAGAGCGGACGACTTTGGATGAACGAGAGGGCTTGGCGTTCTTGTGCAAATCACAGATGCTCGATTGGACGGTCCTCCTCGTGCTACTTTTCGGACCGGTACAGAGGCGCCGACCCTCCTAAGAGCTGAAACGAGCAGTATCGCGGAAACCACTTGCAGGCCTGAGTCTCCAGACCAGAAATGACCAAACTTGGGGTTGCGCATGGGAGGAGATTGCCCTGTGAATTTTGCTAATTATGGCCGGACATATGGAGAATTGTGCCGCTGCAGACGTCTCCACCCAGTTTCTGAGCACGTGCCCTTCCTGCTGCGACGCTCGAGTGGACTCGATGTGCCCTCACGCCAGTTCCACCCGACCTGGTCCTCGCAAGGTACTGTGCCTCTTTGAGTTTCTCATCATATGCGATCCCGTTTACAGGCCTATCCTGGCATGGGATCCTAAAATTCCCCATTTCGATGTGGCGAACGATTCTTTCCGCCTCCCACCTTCCCATGTCTCTTCTCTTCGGCACTTTGCTAATGATAGCCAACTACGGTATCCATTGATTGTAACTTATTTGTAGATGTTGGCTAGAGGCATTTCCAAGGCTCGCACGTTGGTTGCAAAGCGCGCGACCGTCAAGTCGTCTCGTTCTTCCGTGCAGCAGCGCCCCTCAGTCTCTAAGCTCTGGTCTAGAAAGCTTCATCAACCCGCTCGTACGTTTTTGGTGACGTTATGTGGTCTTTGATTCTGTGTTGGGCGAGTATTGCGTCCTCTCTCCTGCTAGAACTCTGTTTGTCCTCCCCCGCGCTTGCTGACCCTATTACTCGGTTTCATCAACAATATCTAGTCACTCATGCTCTTCCCGATCAGTATCCCGAGGGAACGAACCCGTGGAAGGAGTTGTTGAACTGGGATGTGGCTGCTCGTGATTACTTGCTGATGGATGTGTGGCGAGGAATGTGGATCTCCCTGGCGTATATGATTTTCGACAAGCCACCTACTTTGACGTACCCTCACGAAAAGGGACCTCTGTCGCCGCGTTTCAGAGGAGAGCACGCGCTCAGAAGATACAAGTCCGGAGAGGAGCGCTGCATTGCTTGCAAGCTCTGCGAGGCCATCTGCCCTGCCAACGCCATCACCATTGAAGGAGAGGTTCGCGCAGACGGATCCAGACGCGCCTCACGATACGATATTGACATGACCAAGTGCATCTTCTGCGGCTTCTGCCAAGAGGCCTGTCCTGTGGACGCTATTGTCGAGACTCAGAACTTCGAATACTCCACCGAAACGCATCACGAGCTTCTCTACAACAAGCAAAAGCTTCTGTCCAATGGTGACGCATGGGAAGTCTCAATCGCGAGAAACTTGGCAATCGAGGCGCTCTACCGCTGAAACCTCAAGAAGCGATTCTTTCTCTCTCTCTCTCCGAATCTCTCTCTCTCCTTGGCATCACCATCCTCTCACACACATGGAAAACGCACATGGAAGACACAAACTTTGTCAAATTGTAACCCACCACCATACACACAGGATTGCACCCCTGAATGCGATCTCTTCTCGTTTCCTCCATGTCCTTGTCAGTTGAGGGCCTTCGTTTGGGGATTTGAATGAGAGCCTATCTTAGAGAGTCTCGAGTTGCCAGGAGGAGGATTCTCCTGAGCCGGAGGGCGAACTCTCTCTTCTGATTCCTGCCTCTTCCTGGCACTCCTCCTCTCTCCCTCAATCCTTCCACAAGCCCTACTCCTTCCGTTTTTCCGTTTCGTTAGAGTTACCATGTCGAATGTGGATCTCACCCTGGCCACTCGCTACGTTGGTACGCTCTATGCCCTCTGGTCTTCGGGCTTGAATCACTGCCATCCCCCTTTACGCCTTCTATCGCCTCTTCTTTCCCGCTCTTCAACTGAATAGACTAATTCTTGTACTTGCTCACCCATTTTGAACACTCGCTGGACTGCTAAAGATGGCATGACCCAGGGAACCTGGAAACAAAGGTGGGAGCTATCGTTCGACCCAATTCCTGGACCTACATTGTTCCAAACCTTCAAGTACGTGCTGGATTGTGATAGAATGCCTTCTCTTGCTCCCTTTTTCGTTTGAAGATGAGAGATGCACTCCTAATTTGGGGAGATCCACGGCTCTCTTGATTGCGGCGTCTGAGATTCTGACACCACGCTCTTGCTGTCTTCGATAGGAATGCATACGAGCTCTACAAGGAGAGGGAGTTGTTGGGCACGATTGTTGAAGTTTCTGCTGAGGAACCGTTGCGAATTGAGTGGATGACTTACGGACAGGCGTGGGCGAAATCGGTTGAAGTAGCCAGCGGTCTTTTCTGCCTTATGGACAGTAGTTTGGTACGCCCTTTCGCCCGAACATGCTTCCTTGCTAGATATTCTTATGGTCTACTAACCAAAATGTCGTGCGTGGGTGCATTAGAGGGAGTTTTTCAGTCTGTTCTCGATCAACCGCCCCGAATGGGTTGTTTGCGACCTTTCTGCCGTCATGCTTGGCTGGACTTCCGTTCCGATCCCCGCTTCATTGGATGTGAAGGACATTGAATACATTTTGCAACACGCCGAAGTGACTTGCATGGTCACAAGCCGAGCATTGCTCTCCAAGATCCGCACCGTCATCGGACGTCTCCCCAAGCTTAGGTTCATCGTCATCATGGATCTCTTGTCTTCATTTGAGTACTCTGACGTGGTTTTGGACTTCTCGGGCGCAAGACACATGAAACATTGCTCGAATCGCGCTTCTCAACTTGGTACCGGCAGTTCGTCCTCCTATACCGAGGTGCAACCCACATCTATGCGTAGCGAACTTTCAGCATCACTTATGATTGTCGATTTTGAGGATCTTTGTGCAATCGGAAGAAGCCACCTCCTGGAAAAGCCGAATCTTCCGGCGGACGAGACCCAAACAATTGCCACCATCGTGTACACCTCTGGTTCTACTGGTCGTCCAAAGGGTGCTGTTAATAGCTACGATCGCTGGAACAAATTCATCTCCTACATCTACAATATGCCCATGCCATTGGTTCGTCTTTCGTTCATGCCTCTAGCCCACAATACTGAGCGTCAGCAGTCTCAATTGACCGTATGTTATGGTGGTAAGATGTGCTTCAGTAGAGGCGATATATCGAAGATCTTTGAGGAGTTTGCGCTTGTAAATCCGACTTCTCTCTCTGCCGCACCAAGATTCTACGATTCCATCTTCAGTCAGTATCAAGCGACCTTGGCACAGTTCAGAAAAGATTACCCCGATGTTATGCCATCACAAGCGGAGAACTACTGCCTTGCTCAGTACAGAGGAATCTTGGGAAACGCGATGCAAGTTTTGGTCGTCGGAGGTGCTGCCGTATCTCCCTTTACGAAGGACTTCCTCACGAAATGCTTTGGAATCAACGTGTTTGATGGATATGGAACGACAGAAGCTGGCGGTATCACAGCAGACGGCAAGTTGTACCCTGGAACCGAAGTGAAGATTGTCGACTGTCCAGACCTCGGATACACTTCTGAAGATAAGCCTTGGCCACGTGGTGAAGTTTGGGCAAAGACTCTATCGATGGTTTCTGGTTACTACAAGGATCCCGAGACTACGAGCGAGTATTTCAAAGATGGTTGGTTTGTGACTGGAGACATCGTTGAAGTTCGAAATGGCAACGAGTATTACATCATCGATCGAAGGAAGAACCTATTCAAACTATCGCAGGGAGTATTCGTGGCACCGTCGGCCATAGAGAACAAGTTGCTGGTTTCGGACTTTGTCCATCAGATCTACGTCTATGGCGATCACACGCGCTCCAGTCTCGTCGCAGTCGTCGTTCCCAATCTAGAGAATCTAGCCAAGTGGTGCGCTGAGCATAGATACATCGACATACCGAAATGGTGCGAAGCGCGAGGTTTCCTCTCCACTCTTGCGGCTGACCTCAGCCCCGCTCAGCAAGTTTCCTCTCTTCTCTCTGCACACTTTGAACCATTCGCAAGCTATGTCTGCAGCCTTCCAGTCGCGAACGTGAAGGTTCATCGCGA
>Ga0307375_10006574_pt1 | contig 10723 bp, 13 predicted proteins | sample TR1MG_FD_202531 | JGI IMG/M metagenome (GOLD analysis project Ga0307375, IMG submission 202531) | Soil microbial communities from Risofladan, Vaasa, Finland - TR-1 | ecosystem: Environmental > Terrestrial > Soil > Coastal area > Acid sulfate soil | place: Finland: Risofladan, Vaasa | collected...
TATTTAAGGCCGTTGTTAAAACTTTTTTACCAATATCCAATACAATTTTTGTAGGGTTATAAGTGTAATTAATTGCCTTTATACACTCTTTGGCTCCTGGCACGTTTTTAAAAACTGCTGAAAGAGCATCAAGAGGGTCTTTCGCATTAGCCAGGTTCGTGGCAGTATTTACAACCTGTGAAGCTTTATTATACTCTTTTACTCCCGGAAGGTCTCTTGCGATACTCATTGCAACGCTTTTTGCAGTATTTCTCATTTGGTTCTTCATCGTGTGATAATGAGAAAATTTATGTTGTTGCAATCTCCTGTAATCAAAATTTGTATCAAAACTTTTTTCACAGTTTTGAACAAATTTCATACGGTCAAAACCGATCTGTACCTCTTTGCCATTTAAAATATTCTTGGAGTTTTTTGCATTTGCCATTGGGCTTAAACGGATCTTCTTCGACTGATCCATTCTTGAAACAACAACATGCACGTGCGTTTGTAGTCCCTCTTTCTTTTCACCCGCTTTATGCAAACCCTCTTTTACTTCCACGCAGTCTCTTCCATAATACCGGGAATGTTCAACTTTCCCAAAGTAAACAAGATTCTCTCCGGAAAGTCCCCGGTTAAAATTTTTAGCGTACTCATCCATGACAATTCTTGTGTAATTCTTTAAAGCTTCCTCGTAACGTTTCAGCTCGATGGCGGTTAGTTGGGATATATTTTTTATATCTCTCCCGGAAACTGATCTGCTAATATGCCTTAATTCGTCCTTGCTTGGATTAACCGAAATCATGTAAAACTTGGTTTCGTCTTTACCTAGTTTTCCTTTATTATTGTCAATAGATGCCTGGGCTGAATAGAAAGAAACGTCACTGCTATTTTGGTCGAAAAACTTCTCCTGGTTTAATACATCTTTCTCCAGGTTCTCTTTCTCCAAATAATTAATAAGGTCCCTGCAACTACCCCTGTTATTATCCTTTTTTGATGAGTGAATTTTAACGTACATTAAAGCCTTTTTAAATATACTTTGTATTCATTAATATCTCCCATTGGTAATTCAATTACCGGTTTTTTATTTAACCCGGTTGATTTTTCCTGCACGTGCGAAAGTACTTTCTCAAAGTATTTTTTTGTTGTGGAAAATTTTAATTCAAGCGTTTCATACTTATCTAAAAGTAAATTGTATTCTTTGATTTTTGTTTCACTTTTTACATTTTCATTTTCTTGAATTTCTTTGTTTTCATCATTTAACATTTTACTTGAAGATACAATATTTTTCAACTTATTTTGTCCCCCGGGATCACCATTTTTTGGAGCTTCTTCGTCAATGTATTTTACAAACCTTGCAATCAAAGTATCCATTTTCCCGAAGGTGGGTTTAATAAAATCATTCTCTTGTTTTCGCATGAATGAGATTATTGTATCCCGGAATTTCTTAAGCTCTTCTGCCGGAGAAAGTACTTGCATGTCCTTAGGATTGACCCCGGTTGTATCGAAGTAATTCGCCATTGCTTCCATAAAATCAAGCATGTTTAAGCTGTGTTTTTTAGCCAATCTGGAAGTAACCTTTTTTGTTTCAGGTCTTACTTTTATTAGTGCATATTCAACCATAATGTTACTATTTAGTACCATAAAAGTAAATATAATATATTTCAAATCCTCACTATATAACGATATTTTATTCTAAGGTAACATATTTATATATTTATAGTAACAGTAACATTTCTTAATTGATTGATTATCAGGCATAGCCTGATAACAGAATCAGGTTTGCCTGATTCCATCTTGCTTTCCTTCGGAAACAAGCTCACACAACACGTGAACTTGGCTCTTAAGGATCTTATTTTACTTGCATTAGTGCTGTGAAAGGTTTAGAACACGACGAAACTTTTTACAGTTTCAAGGCTTCCGTAGTATAGCGTAGCCTGTAACAAAACGCTCGTGGAAATAATTAAAACCCGTGATCAGAGAGAACACCTCTTCCCGTGAAATGCCCTAAACAATAAAATAAAATGGCATGTGTAAAAAGTCAAAAAATATAAGGAGCTTCGCTGGTTTGTTTAATGAATTTTCTTAGTTTTTTTTGCTCAATGAATATTGGAAAAATGAAATAAAAAAAGAGATCCCCAGATGAAGATCTCTCTAATAAATTTTGAACGTTATTTTACAACTTCAAAAAGATTCCTTTATTAGCTTTACTCCAAAAAGATTAACGGTGTAAGTATTTTTGAAATAAATCCCATATTGTCCGATGGCAAATTTTGGAACAGTAATTAAGTACGAACTGGTCCCATACATTTTTGCTTTGAATTCTACTGTTTCAGGTTTTGAAAATTTCCAGGTTCTTCTGCTGTTTTCAATATTCATTTTAACAACACTAATCACGTCATTTGGGTTAATTGAATTATCTGATACCCGAACAATAAATTGTGAATTGATTGTGTCAGCAAAAACAGTGGAACAGCATGAATTAACTTCTAATGATGTTTCCTTTGACCGTAATTTAACCTTGCCCATTGTTGCAGTTTGTTGTTCCAGCAAAACACCATTACCGATAGTGTCATTTACGAAAACAGCAGTCCCGGAAAACTCCGGCTCGGTAATTCTGATATTTTTAACTTTTTGACAATTAGCCTGGGTAATTGAAAAAAGTAAAAACGTTAAGATTAATAAATACCTCTTCATGATCTTAAAGTTAAGATTTATTTTTTTCAGTTATATATTTCACTTCTGCTGAATCATCATCAGGGGGAATGAAACTATCTTCCTCCGGAACCGGGTACGGTTTCGGTTTTTTTGTATTCCCCTTTTTTTTCTGTTCTGCTTCTTCAGCTGGTAAACCAGCGACTTTTCTTAAAAACTTAGATTTTATCATGGCTCCTGGATTAACTTTTTTATTGTTTCCTTATTTTCAATGTCTCTTTTCAAAGCTGCTTTCAACCTGTTTAAATGGATCTCGGTCTGCTTCTTCTCCGCCATGCATTTATCTAAACTCTCCAGAAGGTCCCGTATATTCTCTTCCATTTCTTTCTGATCCCGAGGAAACCGGACCAGGGCATCAACAATAAGTTTATCAATAAGCTTATTCAAGGAAGAGAGATTGAATTTTTTCAATCCTTCCGTAAGTAGCTTTTCAGTCTCATCGTCATAGCGATATGTGAATTTTTTTCTATCTTCCATTGCCGTCATAATTTAGTATCGAGGATCTTCCGGATCAGCAACTGCAGGTAATAAATGCCGTCATAACGTACTGCCGGCAGCTGCTGATCAGGGACCGGCCGGCCGGGTCCTTTAGTGAAATTGCCGTCAAAGTTGCGTTTTGTGATTAATCAATATTAAATTCATCCTCGTACACTTCAATTTCTTTGCCACTCCCGCAAATTATTACTTTCCATTTGTCTCCTACCTTTTCAATTAGCTCAATATTTTTGTAGCCATTATAAGGTTTAATAAGTGTTGCTGTCATGGCTTGCGCTTTAAGAGATTAAAGTTTTTAATAATTCGATAGTCTCATTCATTACTATTAAGGGCGCCTTAACTATAAATTCAGCCTCTCGTTTTCTCCAATCAAGACTTTTAACCTGATCAGCCAATATTACGCCGCTTATTTTACTACCCCCTACTTTTACTTCAAAAGAATAACCTTTCTCCTGGTTCGTGATAGGGCAAAAAATTGCAAGCCCAACTTTTTGGTTATATGCTTTTGGAGACAATGTTAAAGCTGGCCTTCTCCCTGCTTGTTCATGACCTGATTGGGGGTCAAATTGAAGCCAAACAATATCGCCCCGGTCTGGAACATATATTACCATATTTCTCCTCCGATTTTATCGCCTGTTGATATTTCGGAATGAATATTTTCAACGGTAATGTTTTTTAAAAGCTCTTTTAAGGAATATTCCTTTTTTCTCGGGCTTAAAACTATATTTCCATTTTCAACCATTATGTCAATGTTGCTTCCCTCAGATACCCTTGTATCTTTAGTGATATTTTTAGGAATTCTAATAGCAAGGCTATTTCCCCATTTTTGAATTGTTGCTTTCATATTATAAGTTTATACATTGTATATACAAAAGTATAAAGAATTATTTATATTACATGCAATGTGTAATATAATTTTATAATTATTTTATGATTTTCTTTTCTTGAAACCCTTAATCTCTACACCCTCTTTTCTGAGATACCGATAAATCGTTGAACGGCTTATATTCTGCGTTTCCTCGATAAAGTTAATAGATTCTTTTTGTTTGTAAAGTGTAACAACTGCAGAGGCTTTCTTTTTGTTGTAAGATCCTTCCGGCCTTCCTCCATTTAATCCTCTTGCCCTGGCTGCTTCAAGTCCTTTTATCGTTCTCTCCCGGAGGACATTTACCTCCATTGCCTTCAGGATGGCAATAATTTGAAATATTGCTTCTCCCATAGGGCTGGACGTATCAAAAATTCCCTCTGACAGGCTTTTAAATGTTATCCCCTTTTCTTTAAAGTCGTTTAAAAGGATTATCAGCTCTCTGGTGGTTCTCCCCAGGCGGTCCACGCTAAAAGCTATCAAAGTGTCACCGGGTCGAATCTGTTCCAGCAGTTTTAAAAGCTCTGGCCGGTTTGGAGATCTCCCGGAAACTTTCTCCTGGAAGATCTTTTCACAACCGGCTTTTTTAAGCGCATCCGTCTGTAAATTCAAATTCTGTTCCTTGGTGGAAACTCTTGCGTAGCCAAAAATCATAATAGTTCTATTATATGCAAAAACAAAGATAAATAGAACTTAGATTAATAAAAAGCGTTAATCGAACTTTATTATTCTGTTTTTTTATGATTTTAGAAAGTTTCATCATACGGTCGTTTTTATAAACTCATCATTTTGTCAAAATAAAAACAATTAACTATAGGACCCACGGTGTTTTGTGTAGGGTTAATTTTAAAACCGATAAGATATACGAGAACTCTGTAGTCCAATCCGTAATCAAGTCATACAAGCAGGGACAGGCTGAAAACTTTCCAATTATGCACTTTTTCACCGTTTTTTGCTATTTTGCGTGTTTGCCACAGTATTTTTTAATTAAATTTCGTTATGTCATAGTTATTATGGGATACAACATCAGTAAAAATTAAATTTTCACCTCTTTTCCAATAATGTAAATGATACTCATAATCAATATCTCTGCGCCAACCAGTATATTTATTGTATTCTATTTGCTTTGCACCACCACTTTTACTTACTCTTAACTCATGTGTATCTTTCATGTTTAAATGAAGTATTTCTTCAAATAATGCTCGAAGCAAATTATCAATTTTTGCTTCATCAGTATGAAAATTCAAATCTCGCATTGATTTAAAAAAAGAGTCATATAATATGAAATTTGGAGTATTTGCTTTATTGATATAATCCATAGTTTCATCATGTTGAAATACTTTAATATAAACAGCCATTCTAATGCATAAATCATTTTGTGCGTTTATCCAAATAATCGCAGGTTCAATTTTCGTACAGAATTCTTTGAAATTAGCGAAATGATTAAATTCAATGTTTAATGCAATTGGTAAATCTATGTTATGATTGGCATCAATAATTGAAATTAGCGCATCAAATTTTATTAAGGGACTGTCTAATTCTTTTGAAAGTAGAATCTGTCCATTATCTCTTTTTTTATTTATAATACAATCCATTTTCAAGATAGTAACTAACTTTTTCAGAATATGAATAAAGTCATCATTTCGATTACTTTGGATATTTAGATTGTCAGTATCAATTAGAATATCATTTATCCCACTATAATCTTCAATTGTTGGAAGCTTATTTAAAACTGAATTTACAATTTTATCTATTTCTTCGGGTTGAATATAATCTATATTGTACTTATTTACTAATTCCTTTAATCCATCAACTAGGGGATATAATTTGTACTTGAACAAAATATCAAATGTGTCAGTGGGCTTATAAACTCTACCCCAATTTAAATCTATTAATTTTTTCCAGTCTATAAGATTATTAATAAATTCCTCTAACTGTTCTTTTGTAAAAGTATCCTTATCAAAAGCGAATATGTATGGGTCAATAAAGAAATTCATGATTATTCCTCCGTTTCTTTCTTTCTCTTTAACATTGCTGCTTCAAGCATTTTTGAGGCAAGTTTTTCGCTTTCATCAAAAAAACCTTTTGGCCAATCTTTAATAACTCCATATTTATTAATTCTGATTTCGCTATATTTTGAAAAAGAATTTTCTTTTTCAACAAAATACAGAATAGAATTATTTGATAATGAATCTCCTTTTGATATTGCCACTAAATAACGTAATCTATTTATTAAATACTCACTATGTGTTTCAACTATACATTGTTTATCTATAGTGTTAAGAGATATAAAAAAGTCAGCTAGTCGTGTTTGAACTTTAGGATGAAGATGCAATTCTGGTTGTTCAAAAATAAGAGTTGAATCTAAATTAGAGAGTAATGATAAAACTAAAATTGGTAAAACTTGACTAACACCTACCCCAACATGTGTTAAATCTTGGAAATTGTTTGACAAATCAGTGGCCACAGTTAATTCATGCCCCAATTTACCTTTGTCAGATGTTTTATAATTAGTTGCAATTCCCAAATATACCAGCCAATCTAAAACAGCATTTTGCAGTGTGTCCTTAATTGCAGACTTTTTTTCAACGTTTTTCTCAAATTCAGAAGAAGGTACATAAGTAATTATTGTGTTTTTATGCACCTCCAATACAGCTGCTGTATTCTCCCCTTTAAAACCAACATCTGTTGAATCGGCATAACCTTCAAGAGGATAAATAGCTTTTGGTTCATCTCTAAGTGGGCCCAGATATTTTAGATTTCTTTTAAAAAAAGTTTCAATATAATCCACTTCAGGCAGATGTAAGGGTAGTGTTCTAACTTTTATATATTTGTCAGATTGAATTTTACTAAATATTTCATCAATTTCATGTTTCTTTTCTTCAAATGATGTAGCAATTGTTCTTTGAAAATACCTATTGCTTAGGCATCTTTTAAGATTCTGCAGTGTAAAACTACTCTTTAGATTTTTAACCGAACTATTGAAACTTTCAATAATGCGGTTATTACGTGCTTCATCGACTTTTGTATCCTCAACTAATTCATCAAATATTTTAATAATTAACGCTTGGAATTTGTCATTAAGAATAATCTTGGAATGCTCAATGTTATCGAAATCGATATAAGAAATTTTGCCTTCTAAAGTTTTTAAAATGTAAGATATTTCCGAATCCAATTCATTATAAACACCTGTAATACTATAAGGTAAAAAATGCAAAAGATTTATTCCGATAAATTTCAAATCCATAGGCATTCTATAATAACGGGCTGTTGTTCTTGTTTTAGGAGAGATATCAACTTCATATTCCAATGCTTGTCTATCAATATTTGTTAATGACTCTATTTTAAATTCTGTTTTTCGTTCCTCAATAGATTTATTAGACCTTCTAATATTTATCTTTTGTGTTATTTTATCATTTAATTGACTTGAAATATTGACATTAGCTAGTACTGGATTAAGTTGTTCAATTTGATTATTGGTTGAAAAAAAACTAAATTGTAAATCAAGTTTATTTATTTCCTCTTCATGAGGAAACAAGAATCTCCGTGACAAAACCTCATCATTAATCTGATTTTTTTTAGGTACTAATGTAAAACCAATTTCAATTTCTTTATTTTCAACAGCGTTATGTGAAAGAATATCATTAAAATTTCCAAATTTAGAGATATGTCCATTCAAAATTACAGATCTTGATGTAACAGGTGTAATCGGTAAACAACAATGTACAATTTTCGGTAAATAGGAATGTACAGTTTTCGGTAACACTAATGTACAGTTTTCTTTCTTCTGGGGCATGCCCCAGAAGAAAGAAAAGTCAACTTTGCCGGGTTAATTAAAACCGGCTTTTATGAACAAATATTTAAACAAGTTGATCATGTACCATCAAATTCACAAAATGGACCGAGACGGGTTCTCTCTTTCAAAAATCAGCAGGGAGCTTGTTATTGACCGACGTACCGTCAAGTTTTACCTTTCGATGAACGAAAGCCAGTACGAGCAGTTCCATACCGAACACGTCGGGAAGAAAAGGGAATTGGAGTTTTATGAAGCGTTTGTAAAATGCAAACTGGAAACATATCAGGAAACATCAGCAGCCCAAATGCACGACTGGCTGAAAGAACATTACCCGAAGTTTCCCGGGGTAACATCTAAGACAGTTTATAACTTTGTAATGTGGGTAAGGCAAAAGCATCACCTTCCCAAAACATGCCCTTCAAGGGATTACGAAGCTGTTGAAGAGCTTCCTTACGGGCAGCAGGCACAGGTCGATTTTGGAGAGTATAACCTGCGTAATAGTTTAAGAAAGCGAATAAAGGTTTGGTTCTTTACCATGGTGTTGTCGCGTTCTCGGTATAAGTACGTTTTCTTTTCTGAAACTCCTTTTACCAGTTTTTCAGCTATTGAAGCCCATGAGAAGGCTTTTGCGTTTTTCTGGGGAATCACAAAGGAAATTGTTTATGATCAGGATAAGGTGTTCCTCTCGGATGAAAATAAAGGTGATTTATTGTTGACCAGTGCATTTAAAGACTATTGCAGGGAACGCACATTCCGGCTGTATTTTTGCCGGAAAGCTGATCCGGAAAGCAAAGGTAAAGTTGAAAACGTGGTCAAATACGTCAAGCAAAACTTCTTATACAACAGACCATTTACTGATGTTGCTTTACTCAACAGTGAATCATTGGCCTGGCTTGGCCGCACAGCCAATGCGTTAGTTCATGCCGGTACACAGAAAATCCCTTATAACGAATGGTGTATTGAGAGAGGATCTCTGGTCCCTTTCATTGCCATACCCATACAACCCCCTTCTATTTTATATACTGTACGAAAAGATAATACGATCTCATGGAAAGGTAACTTTTACACACTCCCTTCAGGAACTTATAAAGGACGAGGGACACAGGTTAAAGTATCAAAGGATAATGCCTTCATTATTATATCTGACCGGGCAGATAAACACCTATGTACTCAAACCATTCCTGCGGGCAAAGGCAATCTGGTTTCCAATACTGACCATAAAAGAGAAAAGTCGGCAGGCATTACACAGATGATAACAGACATATCATGTATGTTTAGCAGTCCTGAACAGGCCATTAGCTACATGGAAAGTATCCGATTAGAAAAACCGCGCTACGTGCGCGACCAGCTTATTCTATTAAAGCAGACCATTGAAAATGCCGATACACAAACCATTGACAATACTTTGCAATATTGTCTGCAAATGAAGGTGTATAGTGCTAATGATTTTAAATCAGTAGCAGCCGGGCTTTTGCAAAAAAGATCATGGGAAAAATCCACCACCCTCACATCACGGATCAATCCGTTGAATGGACAAAGTCCGAGTGCAGCATTTTGTCAACCATTGCAAAGTGCCATTGCCGATTATGAGTTATTAATGCAAAATGAAAACTAATCATGGAAAAGAAACAAATCATAAATACCTATTGCCGGCAGTTTAAGATGAGTGGAATGATGGCCAGTCTTGACCAGGCACTCAGAGAAGCTGAAACGGGATCTGTAAGCTATCTCGATTATACAATCAGACTCTTACAGTCCGAAGCCGTGCACCGCGAACAAAAAGATGCTGAGAAACGCCTTAAATCAGCCCGTTTACCCCGGGCAAACGATTTAAACATGTATGATTATGCTTTTGATAATGGCTTGCCTAAATCGCGCATGACTCAACTTCGGGAACTTGATTGGCTCGACCAGATTTATAACATTATCCTCATGGGCCCTTCGGGGACGGGGAAAACATTTATTGCTGCAGGACTTTGCGCCGATGCTGTAAAAAAAGGGTACAATGCTTATTTCCGTACAATGGATGACATTATTGGGATGCTCAAAATGAAAGACTTTACTCAATCTGCAAAGGCTGATTATAAACGACTTATGAAGGCAAGCCTTATTGTCATTGACGATATTATGTTGTTCCCTGTTGAAAAACCGCAGGCTGTTGCTCTGTTTAATTTTATAAACCAACTCTATGAAAAAACCGCTTTTATTATTACTACAAACAAGTCGCCCTCTGAGTGGGCGAAAATGCTAGATGATGAAGTTCTTGCTACGGCTTTGCTCGACAGACTTTTGTTCCGTTGCGAAGTAATTAACCTCTCCGGAAAAAGTTTTCGGATCAAAAACAGAAAAACAATTTTTAATGAGAAAAATTAATCTATTTTTGACTACGTAAAATGTACATTAGTGTTGCCATTTTCTGTACATCCGTGATTACCGAAAACTGTGCATTGTCAATTTCTGGTTACAAACAGGATTTTGAATTGTTTGTGCTGTTAATAACAAACTTTGAATTATCGTGCTTTTCCCAGAACTATTTGCTCCTGCAAATATTGTCAATGGTTCAAATTTCAATTCAGTCTTTTTTGAAACCGATTTAAAATTTCTTATTGTCCATTTAGTTATCATATGTTTCTATTTTTTGTTGTCATTAATATTGTGGCCAACGATTGTGCAAACTCCATAGTGGCGTTTATTTTTAACTTGTGCGTGGTGTCATTTTCATTGTTTTTTAACTACTCCCGTGTGTAACCCTGTAAAACATCCTTAGAAATTCGTTATCCAAAGTTTCTCCCATTTTATTTCTGTATCATCTTTTGCATTCCCGGAACCAATTAATATATATTCAGCATCATCTGCACATAATTTTTTATCGACTG
>Ga0307375_10006575_pt1 | contig 10723 bp, 10 predicted proteins | sample TR1MG_FD_202531 | JGI IMG/M metagenome (GOLD analysis project Ga0307375, IMG submission 202531) | Soil microbial communities from Risofladan, Vaasa, Finland - TR-1 | ecosystem: Environmental > Terrestrial > Soil > Coastal area > Acid sulfate soil | place: Finland: Risofladan, Vaasa | collected...
CAACGACTCTGACCCATTCAGTCTCCAACCCCGAAATCCTCAGAAGCTCCCACCGCGGCGGTTGAGAGAGGCACTTTCCCATCGAACTTGGCGTTAGACGTGCTTGAATGTGGTGGAAGCGCAATGTTGTATGTGTTCGTTTTACATGATCTTGAGTTTAGTGGCAAGAAGAGACCTTTGGCTTGGGTAGAGAGACGAGAAATCGCCCAAAGATGAGCGTGCCCACGAAGCAGCCGAAGAGGACGGCGAAGAAGAGTCCTACGTTGAAAGTCATGGCAACAAGCATGAGACAGTACCCCCATCCAAGTTCGAGGGCGGCGAGGAGGGATCTGGGGAGGTCCACCTTCCAACTCCAGGGCATGGTTGTTGGTCTCTCCTCGTCTCCGTTGAGGCGCATGAATCTTTCGGAGTTGTCGCACCATCTCTTTTCCAAGCGAGAGCGGATATATTTGACGAATTCCAGGAGAACACCAGCGACAGCGATGCCGATCCAAGTGAAGGCGTACTGCACGCCATTCCTGGGGACCCAACCCTTGAAGAGTACGTAGTCGACGATGCCAGAGTGGAAGTACATGCGCATCTCGGGAATGCCGCTGATGGCGGTGGAGCAGTAGGGCCAAGCGGGGATGGACTTGCAGAGTGTCTTCCAGGCGCCGCATTGTGCCATGTTGGGCATGGCGAGGCACAAGTTGGAGTACGTGCTGAGGTAATCGCAGGAAGTGGTGCAAGTGGTGCAATCGGACATGGGCATGGAGGTACAGATGTCGGTGACGAGCTTCTTCGCCTCGGCGTAGGTCGGCAACACCGTCTTCAGCGACGGTTCGGTGCACTCCTTCACCACACTGCTAGCAGTACACATCGCTTGATAATCGACACATCCTTGAACGCCCATGGTCATATCGGTACATACATCAGCCATAAGTGAGGAAGAAGTGCAGTACGGAGAGCTGGCGAACTTGGAGTCCTTGCAGACACGGCTTTCCACGCTGCAGCCAGGCATATTATCCATCATTTCACACATCTCGTTGACAACAACTTGAGGGTTTGGAATGCGATAGTCAACACAGGCGGGGTTGGTGTTTTGTCGTGGGCAATCCAGGCCAACAGGTGCGGATGGGGCAGCAAATGGCGACGATGATGGCGATGTAGGAGTGATGGCAGCAAGAAGAGCACTACAGACAGGCCAATTGGTATAGGAGACAGAGTTGCAGAAGGTGAGCGCCATTTGACAATCGCTTCGTCCAGGCGCAATCGCACAGAGTCCAGTATAGGTAGAGAGCATATCACACATCCAATTTTGCCCAATACATTGATTGCAGAGCGTTTGAGAAGGAGGACTTGTTGTACAAAGGTTCGTGATCGCGGTTTTGGTTTTCATGAACGTCGGGAGCGTAGAAACCAGATCGGGAGTTTGGCACTGCAATACTTGGGAAGTACCATTCGTAGGATGACACATGGAAGTCAAATTGTTGCACGAAGCGAGCTCCATACCAGGCATATCGGCGCACAAATCCACAGCCAGCGAGAAGAAGGTGCACACGCCATTGCCGTTCGTAGACGCATTGTACGAGGCTGTCTTGCAGGTACCGTAAATAGTGCAACCAGGCATGTTATTCATGCCACTGCAAAAGTTGGTAACGACGACATCAGAGTTCGGAAAGACGAAGTTTCTGCAAGACACATCTTGAGGAGTCTGAATACAGTCCACTTGGGCTTGGATGACTACCACTATAGCCAATATCGAAAGAAAACAGAGCAAATCTACGCAAGATGGTATTAATAGCCGTCAGAATGGGTCAGAAGAGCAAGGGAAATGGCAAGAGCAAAGAGTGCAGAAACTAACTGGACGAACGTACTCCTAGCCATCCCAACAGTTTGTTGCTGGTATCTCACACGTATTCAGAGAGTCAGTGCGATACTAGATTGTATCTTGGGGACGGGGACGAGCTCTAACCGCAGGGTGGAGTGGACGGTGGGTGCACCGCGTGGGCGTGTGCGCACGTTCGCAGACGGTGCCGCAACGCCCGTACCCCAACCCATCTGGAGTGTGATTCTCCCCTCAGTAGGGTTTGCTCAGTGTTCAATCTGAGTGATCAAAGCACAGACTGCGAGGTGAATTGGACCTGAAAGGAGGCAGAAATAGCGATCGCGGGATCGAAGTTGCGATGGAGAGTGCGAGGGTGTCCGATTGACTGACCGGATCAGACGGATGCGACTGAAGCCCTTTGAACTGAGATGTTTAAGTGGAGGAGTGGTGTTTCATTGTACTTTTGGTAACAAGAGGATATCAGCAGCAGCATCAGCATCAGCAGCTTACAAGCGAGACTCGATATCGGAGCCAGTGTTGGAAGTGTTGGAGCATAAGCGACTCTTGGAGACGGAGACGTTGAGGGCTCCGTCGTCAGAGAAGGTGCACTTCACGTAGCTTCCGTTCATCTCCTCCTCGTCGACGATCAAGAAGGCGATGGTCTTCTTGCTGCAAGCCTCGCCAACCGCCTCTTTGCACATCTCGTCCTTGCACAGGGTCTCGAGGTTGGAGGCTAGTCCCTCGAGGTACCAGCTGTAGATGACCTCTCCAATTCGATCCTCATATCCGCGCTCCTTGGCGAGGGCAGCGAAGGGAACCCAGTCGACCTCGATCTCGAATTCGATACCGGTGGCCTTCTGGATCCTGGTGAGGTTCTTCTTGCGCGCAACCTCGTTGTCCTTGATGTTCTTGCGGGTGGCAACAGTGAGAGGTCCGTCGCCAGAGCAGGCCTTGGACAAGTTGTCGCCAGTGTTGGAGGTGTTGGAGCAGAAGCGGGCGATGGGGACGTTGATCTCGAGCACTCCTCCCTTGTTCTCAATCCAAGAGTAGGCATAGCGGTGAGGGCTCTCCTCATCGAGCTCAGTGGTGATGATGTTGAAGGAGATGGCCTTGCGCTCTCCGAAGGACTCGATGAAGGACTCCTTTTGGATGGGATCAGCACAGAAGCTCTTGATACTGTTGGACAAACCATCGAGGTACCAATCGTAGACGACTTCACCAGCACGATCAGCGTATCCGCGGTCCTTGCAAGCGAGGGCGACGGCAACCCAATCAACCTCGACCTCGAAGTCGATGCCGCAGGCGGTCTTGATGGTCTTCAAGTGAGCGAGGCGCTTCTTGTCGCTGTCGGCGATGTTCTTGCGGGTGGCAACAGTGAGAGGTCCATCGCCAGAGCATGCCTTGGATAAGTTGTCACCAGTGTTGGAGGTGTTGGAGCAGAAGCGAGAGAGGGGGATGTTGATCTCGAGCACTCCTCCCTTGTTCTCAATCCAGGAGTAGGCATAACGGTTGGGGTTCTCCTCATCGAGCTCAGCAGTGATGATGTTGAAGGCGATGGTCTTCTTCTCGCCAAAGGCCTCGATGAACGATTCCTTCTGGATCGAGTCCTTCACGAACGACTCAACGCTGCTCGCCAAACCCTCGAGGTACCAGCTGTAGATGATCTCTCCAACGCGATCCTCATATCCGCGCTCCTTGGCGGCACTGGCGGCATTGACCCAGTCAACGTCGACCTCGAACTCGAGACCGGTCAACTTCTGGATCTTGGTGATGTTCTTCTTGCGCGCAGGCTCGTTGTCCTTGATGTTCTTGCGGGTAGCCACAGTCATGGGTCCAGAGTCGCTGGAGCAGGCCTTGGACAAGTTGTCACCAGTGTTGGAAGTGTTGGAGCAGAAACGAGAGGTGGGTACGTTGATCTCCAGCACTCCTCCCTTGTTCGCGATCCAGGAGTAGGCATAACGGTAGGGACTCTCCTCATCCATCTCACCAGCAATGATGTTGAAGGCGATCGTCTTGCGCTCACCGAAGGACTCGACGAAGGACTCCTTTTGGATGGGATCCTTGCAGAAGGCCTCAACACTGCTCACAAGTCCTCCAAGGTACCTGATCACATCCAACCATCCAAATGCAAAATTGAGACATTCAGTGACCAAACGGGAGAGACCAGAAGACAACGCCGAAAATGCAGGGAACGATGTGTGCCACAGGGAACAGGATTCAAACGCGAGACAAGGGAATCGAAACAACACAAATGAGAGAGTGGTTAGAATGGGTGTCATCTAAGCGACAGAGGAGAAGAAAGGAGGCAAACGAGGGCAACGGGCACAGCGAACTTCGGATGCCGAAAGCGATTCCGAGACCGAGTGAGGCGTACCAGTCATAGACTATCTCGCCAGCACGATCCTTGTATCCTTTCTCCTCAGCAACAGGAGCGATAACCATCCAGTCGACCTCAGTTTCGAAGGTGATGCCAGTGGCGGCCTAGAGCAGGGAGGGGCAAGGTCTTTGTCAGCCATGTGTGTTCATGTGTGTGCGAACTGACGTCCACAAGAAGAGGGTGAGTTTCGTACCGTGAGCTTCTTCAGGTTGGCCTGGAGCTTAGGCTCGTTGTCCTTGATGTTCTTACGAGTCGTAAGGGAAAGCTTGGACATGTTGAGAGGTAGGTTGGAGGCGCCTGGATGAGCGAGTAGTGCATCAGACAGCATTGTTCGGTCAGCGGGGGTGTGATACATCAGATTCAACAGGAAAAAGGAGGAATTGGCATGGGTGGATGCAGAGCAGGTGGAAAGGAAGCAAGTGGGAGGACGTACAGTGAGAGCGAGACTGGTTTTGGGGAGGCGAGGGCCGCTCTCTGCCCGGGATCGATTGACCTTTCCGCGAAGGGTTCCCTTCGAGCTGCTTGCGAAATCATCGGGATCCAGTCTTTTCCGGCTCGAACCCCACCTTCCACCCACCCCCCTTTCGATGCCCAAGCCCAAGAAAGATCCCCCTCGTGTGCTTGCAAAGGAAGCCAACAAGTACGAACTCTATCAGGAGGTACGCCCCAAGATCTGCATCTTTACGTGTGCGAGATTCCCGTTCACTTTCTCAACCGCCTGCTAACCGGTTCGTCCTCCTCCTCAGGCAGTGCAGAGTACCAAAGCAGAAGTTCGGTTTATGAACAAAGTTTACCAACTAGAACGAAGCAAAAGGCCAATATCGCTGGTACGACAGTTCGTTGCGCTCCGCCGCGTCACTTGGCACTTCTCCTTGCCTCACTGCGTTCCATTCCTCCGCCACCCAGTGCATCGCACTCCACGTTACTGTTAGTGCAACATATCTGGAGATCACTGGTACCTAACCCATCTTACCGTACAGAGAGAGGACTTTTGTGCAACCGCATACATTGCCTGTGAATGGGCCAAATCTGAGGTCGATAGAAAAGCCGTAGGTACGTGATGCTACTATATCCATTATTGAACACGGTTTGAGTCGTTTGAAAGCTGTAACTGATGAAGAGAGGTAGGTGTGGACTTGGACAAGGATCAGTTGCTCTGGGGATTGGAACACAACGTGAAGGATGATCCTTCCACTGCAGAACGTGTCAAGCTCGTTTGTAAGAACGTGTTGGAACTAGATGAGGGCGGAAAGGACACTGGTAAGTGCGATATCATCTGTGCTTACAACTTCTCCATCTGCTACCTTTTCGATCGTCGTGACCTTGTGAAGTACTTCAAAATCTGTCACGGAACTCTCAAATATGAAGGCCTGTTCTTTTGCGACATATTCGGAGGAGAAACGGCCATCAAACCCGACATTCGACGACGAGATTTGAGCAACGGCGTCAAGTACGAATTCGAACAGATCGACTTCTGTCCCATCACTCATCATTCACACTTTCAAATGACCTTCAAATTTCCGGATGGGAGCAAGCTAAAGGAGGCGTTCACGTACGATTGGAGAGTGTGGACTATTCCGGAAATTCGCGACGCTATGCGCGATGCTGGTTTCTCCAAGTCAGTGGTGTGGTTCTTGGACGAATCTGAAGATGTTCCAGAGGGCACTTACGAACCAATGGAAGAGACATACCAGCGAGAAGCTTGGCATGCATACATCGTTGCCATTGTCTGAAGCAGATCACTGTCAACATACCATATCACATTGTGATCAAGATGTAAAATGTACATTGCAGCCATTTGGAGCGATTCTGGATGTAGTGGGTAGGAAGATTGGCTTGGGATGGTGAAGTGCCCTTCGAGATACAATGGGTTCCTACATATCCAATATCGCCTCCAACTTGAAGCATCTCAGAAGAAGATGGTATCAATATTGTATGTTGAAACCGATTCAAAGGAGCAATTCCTACTATGGATTGACAAAGGTAAACGGGGTGATCACGAGTTTCAGTCCCATCTCCACGGACAGTGAGTTCAACTCCTCCTGTCACGATGGCTGATTATGAATTTCACATGAATAGTGTAACCGATTGGGTGTTCGATTCGCTCAAAACAGTACGAAGAAGACGGAAAAAGAAGTCGTATGCGTTTGGGATTCGTTGTATCTCTCCTAACCTCTTTTCTGATCTGGATGTTCTATTAGGTAACATACAAGTACTTAGCCCATCACTTAAATGTGTCTTCTAACTATGCCAAGCAGTATGTACCAAATCATGTCTCTCTTGGCGTCAATGCCTCTATCGTTCCTCGCCGGTCTTCCACCTTTGCTTACCGCATTCCTCGTCTCTCTTCAACCTGTTCTCTCCCAGAATGCTCTTCGACTTCTCTAAGAGAAACCGTTCTAAGGTTCACGTCACATACTTCGTCTCTGGTTTGCTGAAAAGTGATGGGCATCTTCATCTTCAAGTTGTCCCGGAATCCAAGCTCGCTGGTGCGTTTTCTTGTCCCGTTGACCCATTTGAGTTGTTTTCGATTTGAATGTGAGTGCAGAAACCTGACCTTGTGCCATGATGTGATGTGTGTGCCTCAAGATGCGGAGCGGAAGTTGGAAACGATTACCTCGAAACATGTGTACAGCGTGTCAGCCAATGCTCTTTCTGATAGTGCTCAGCTTTGGGCTGCCGATCGTGAATTGCCGCCGGTTGCGTCTAGTACGAGTATGGAGGAATGGGAAGCGATTCACGAGAGTTCTGCCATCTCCTGTGCGTACGTCGAGAGGCTCATCAAGGCTCAGAAGACCGTCGCAGTTGCGCCTTCTCTTGCCGCTAAACGGACCCTCTCTGCCTCCTCAATCAACAAAGAACCTTCGGCTCTGTCAAAACAGGCATCGACAACCTCTGAAAGCGCAAAGGAAGAGCACCAGATCCACAACGACAACGCTTCAAAGTCTTCTCACGCTCCTGCTCCCGCTTCTGTTCCTACCAAGGCCCCTGCCGCCGCAAAGAAGGGAAGCATCATGGGAATGTTCGCCGCTTCTACTTCCAAGCCCACTGCCAAGTCTACAACTGCGAAAATGGCCACAACGACTTCAACCGCAACAGCCGCTGCCGTCCCCGCCCTCAAGACCGAACCCACTGCCCTCACGTCTCCAACTGCCGAAAAGGATCATCCTGCAACTGAAGAGACACGAAAGGAACAAGTTCAAGCCGACAGTACCCTATCGAAGGCGAAGAAGTCGCAGGCGGCCACCAAAACGCCCAACAAGGCCAACAAGTCTCCCAACAAGTCTCCGAAGCACGAACCTACGGCATCGCCCCCAGAAGCTGAAAGCAGCTCGCCTACTGGCAAGAAGAGTGGAAAGTCGCCCGGCGAGAAGTCAGTACCAGCGAAGAAGTCTGGAAAGGCCAAGTCTCCCTCGTCGAAGAAGACTGCTGCAAACAAGAGCTCGGATCAACCCAAATTGGACGCCTTTGCGAAAAGCGGAAAGCCGAAGGAAGCAGGCGTGGAACCTACGAAGGAGGAGATGACTGAACAGGAGGAACCGATGAACATGGATGTCGACGAACCTGGAGCTATCGAGCCTTCCTCTCCCACTAAGACTACCAAGACTACTAAGACTACTAAGACTACCAAGACTACTCATCCTGAGCCCAAGACATTCGAAGACGACATTTTGGAGGATTTGGAGATGGAGAGCGATGAAGAACACGAAGGCAAGTCGAAGAAGTTGAGGAAGAACGTTTCGAAGGACGATGAGGTGTTTGATAGTGATGAGGACCCGTTTGGTGCTTCTTCTACGACTGCTGAGGTTGCGCGTGCGAAGAAGAAGGAGGAGACGAAGCAGAAGGCGCGCAAGGAGGCACAGGAGGCGCGCAAGAAGGCGCGTGCGGAGCAGAAGCTCGCCGAAGCTGAGGCGAACAAGATGCTTGTGGACGAGCCGGTTGAGGTGGAGAAGAAGACGAAGAAGCGCAGAAAGAGAGACTATGGTGGATCTGGTGCGGAGGAGGAGGAGGAGGAGAAGGTGGAGCCAGTGATCACCGAACAACGACGCCGTTTCGATGCCTACTTCGGCGCCTCGCAACCGTCCACTTCACATACTGCTGGTGGTGGCGGTGGTGCTTCTCAACATGCTTCGGATGCGAGTGTTCCGTCGTCTTCAATGCCGAATCTTGAGGTACCCAAGATGAGAACTAAGAAGGTGGTGGAGAGCGAAACGTACGTCAACGAGAAGGGTTACACTGTCACACGTGAGGTTGAGCGCACGGTTGAAGAAGAGATCCCCGAACACGAACGACAACAGATGCGCGAGGAGGCGGAGAAGAGTTTCAAGAAGCACCAGGAGGCCGAAGAGGCGCGCAAGATCGCAGAGGCGAAGAAGGCCGCGGCCAAACTTGTCACCAAAGCCGCGGCTGCGAAGGTGACCCCTCCTGCCCCGGGTGCCCCCAAGAAAGGCAACATTGCGTCGTTCTTCACAAAGAAGAGCTAACAGTGTACATTGCAGTAAAAACACAACAAGATCCGTTCAAAAACTGAGCCGCGCGATGTTTCCATCTTCGATCTGTTCTTCACCTCAAGTTCGCCCTATTGCTCGCATAGACTGTGAAGGACCCATTCTTATGGTTGTACACGATGCTGTCTTCCCAATTCAAGAGCGCCCATTGCTCAACGACGAGAAGGAGACCAGGACGGAACGCGAGCGCCTGTTCAAACACTGGTTTCAGCTTTTCCAGCGCATCTGGGAGGAGATACATGAATAAGATGGTCGCCTCTGATAGATCGGCACTAAAGATGTCCTGAACTCGGAATTCAGCCAGATGGGACACCTTCTGCTGAGCGGCGAGGGCATTTGCCTTGGAGACCAACGCGTCGTCCAAATCCAGCCCCACACCGCGCGTTCCATACAACGAAGCCAGTTCAACATTCACAATGCCATCTCCACATCCCAAGTCGTATACAACTTGATCTGTCCACTCGCCTTGCAGCAGCTGTTGAGCGCTCATCGCCTCGCAAAGTTCGCGCAAGGATGCCAGTGGTGTGGCTCTAAATGGACTCACATAGCCTGACAAATGCGTTCATGTTAGAAAACAGCTCTCTTGGCAACTAGAAAAGAGTCAGAATTCGTACCCTTCGCCCAATCGTACGAGAACAGCTTTGGTTTGCTCTGCGGAGCGGTCAAGAGCCATTCGTCATCGTATTCGAACTCTGAAGTGGCGCCTTCATTCGTATTTTGATCCTCGGCGCGATTTCCATCATTTTCCATCAATGGAGAGAGGGCGGGTAGTGGAATCCAAGCCAAACTGGGAGGAGTCCTTGCGACGAAGAAGAGGCCGCCACGCACAAACACACGCCTCGCTTCTGTGTCGCCGGTCTGCCCAGTCCGCCTCTGACTCCCGTCGTGTACAGGTACGCATGCCCCCGTGACCCCTTCCGTTCCGCCCAAGACTCCATACTTTCAACCTCCACCTTTTGAGTGTCTCCACTTTGTGCTCTTGCGAAGCCCACAATGTGAGTGATCTGATTGCTGACTTTGCTTCTCCTGCCTCACCCTCTCTCATCTCATTACACCCCCTCAAATGGAAAAGCGTTCAGCTGTTCTGTGTTATTGGCGTGGTATCATTACTATTCGTAAAAGACTCCATCAATGGCGAAGGTTGGAGAAGGAGATTCTCGGTACGTTCATCGCCATTTTCATCCCTCTTGGCGCGAAATGCGACGCCCTTTATGTCGGAACCAAGGCGTCTTGTCATTGTACATGGTTATCTGTTGTCTATTGCCAATTGTTAAGGGTAGAAGTACTGATACACTCGAATTTTCCGTGAAATTTCAGTTGGCTTGTTGCAGACCGTTCCGATGGCAAAAACGTTGGAAACTGGCATTGGTATGTACATTTGCCCAATATTACTGATATGATCATGATGTTCTGGAAGAAGGTGCCGTGTGGAGGCAGATATCGCTGACGCACTTTCGTTCTCTGTTTTGTAGGACTGAGAAGAGCTTGTTCCCGTGGGCCAAGGAGCAAATGGAGCATAGGTTCACTGACTACCTGATTTTCGAGGACGACAAGGTGAAGGTTTGGTTCTCAAACGTGGAATCGTTCAAGGTACGTGTTGGTCCCTTGTTGCTGCTCCTGTAGTCCTATTACGCCGCCTTTACATCTCTCATTAGCTTTCTTTGGTAGTTTCATGCATCTTTCATGTGTTTAGAGTGCTGACGTGGTGTATGTTGGTGTGCTATTGTAGGGCGACATCTTCGTTCACAATCGTAAGGGTAAGACGTTGTTCATTTGGGATGTGAATCTGTTTTTGAGGTGGAAGGCAGTGATTAAGGGTGCGGAGGAGCCTGTGCATGAAGCAGGAGGGCGTGCGGAGTGTACAGACATTACGGTGATGGATGACGATTTTGATACCAAGTTTACCATCGATCTGGGCGATAATGCGCAAGGACGAGAACTATTGGCTGTGGTGAAATCGCATACAGCTCCGATAGTCAGAAAGGAGTTCAAGGCGTTGCGAGCGCTGATGTCCGAGTTGCATACGGATTC
>Ga0307375_10006577_pt1 | contig 10721 bp, 10 predicted proteins | sample TR1MG_FD_202531 | JGI IMG/M metagenome (GOLD analysis project Ga0307375, IMG submission 202531) | Soil microbial communities from Risofladan, Vaasa, Finland - TR-1 | ecosystem: Environmental > Terrestrial > Soil > Coastal area > Acid sulfate soil | place: Finland: Risofladan, Vaasa | collected...
AACCAAATAGAAAAATTATCTAATGCCTGAGCAATAGAAAATTGACGATTAGTTTTTTCAGGATAAGGGTCAATGCCTAATTTCCTCAGTCTTTTAATCTTTTTTATTCGTTCTTTTATTAGATCATCCAACATAAAATTCAAGATATTTTTAGTATCTTATATTCTACCGCATGAAACAAGGTAAAATTCAAGATATCTTCAATATCTTATATTTTACCTCACCTTGTGGTGTATTTACAAGTATTATCTCTCCTTTGCTATGCCCTAAAAACGCTCTGCCTAAAGGTGATTCATTAGAAATTTTACCTTCAATTGGCTTGGCTTCATGCGATCCAACAATAGTAAACACCTTTTTATTTCTGGACTTGGTTAAACTTTTTACCTCAATTGTTGAACCAAGTTCTATAGCATGATTATTAGAAACATGACGAATAATGGAAATGTTTTTAAGAAACATCTCTAATTGTAAAATTCGTGTCTCTAAAACCGATTGCTCATCTTTTGCCTCCTGATAGGCTGCGTTCTCTGCTAAATCCCCAAGCTCTTTTGCGTCCTGAATTATTTCAGCTATTTCCTTTCTTTTTTTCGTTTTTAATTCTTCCAATTCTTGCTTCAAGGCTTTATATGCCTCAGGCGTAATATAGTTCTTATTCATATTCTTCATTATTTATTATTTGCTTATTTATTCTATTATCCCAATACCACTGCAAAACATCTTCAATGATTGGCAAAGTGGCAACTACTTGGCTTGGTGGGCTTTCTATTAAGACAAAAATAGTAATTTGAGGATCTTCATAAGGGGCATATGCTCCAAAAAGAGCGTGATATTTTTCTTTTCCTCCAGAAATAAACTTAGGAGAGCCACTCTTCCCTGCTACCTGAAAAGGAAGATATTTTAAAGACATGGCTGTTCCTGAATTTATAACTTCTCTCATCCCCTCTTGAACTATTTTTAAATTTTCTTGGGAAACGTTCAGTTTTGCTATTTCAAAATTTTTTGTTTCTTTTAATAAATGAGGCTGCATTAAAATACCATCATTAGCAATAGTAGATATATAAGCAGCCATTTGTAATGGTGTCAAGGCAAGACCACCTTCCCCAATCGAAATATTGTAAGTGTCGCCTAGTTTCCAAGTTGGGTCGTTAGACCGATGTTCTTTTAACCATTGGGTATCAGGCAACACTGATTGAGCCTCTCCAAATAAATCAATCCCCAATTTTTTATCAAGGTTAAATTCTAGCCAATATTTTTTAATCTTTGCCAAACCTAAACCGGAAATTTCTTCCCACCCACCGCCTATTGCCCAAAAATAAACATTGCAGGATACAGCGATCGCTTTCCTCATATCCACCCATCCATTATTCTTCCAATCATTAAAAACATATGTTTGTTGTGGATCATAAGGACTTGTAATAACAATTTTGCCATCAGTAAATATTTCTCGATCAGGATCAATAATATTTTCCTCTAAAGCGGCCAAAGCCATAAGTGGTTTAATTACAGACCCAGGAGGATAAAGACCGCTAATAGCGCGATCGAAAAGTGGAAGTGAGGAACTTTCAAGATATTGGTTTATTAATTCACTGGGTGAGCCTTTTGTAAAAATATTTGGATCAAAACTTGGCACACTTACTAAAGATAGGATTTCTCCTGTTTTAGTGTCTAAAATAACACCAGCAGCACCTTGAACACCTAATGTTTCGGTCCTTTCTTTTAAAGAATTGTAAAATACTATCTGTAAATCTTTATCAATGGTTGTTGTGATATCCTCGCCTTTTTTAGGCTCAATAGAGCCCAAATCTTTTTGAATATTAAAATTAGCATCGACTTCAATTATTCTCTTCCCTGGTTTGCCTTGTAAAGTTCTTTCATAATAAGCTTCCAAACCATCTTTGCCTATCATACTGGTTAAAGGATAGTCTTTGTATTTAGAAATATCTTCCGGAGAAATCTTGCCAATATATCCTAAAATATGGGCAAATGCGTCTTTAAACGGATAATGTCGGCTATAGTCAGAAATTACACTAAATCCTAAGTTGCTTTTTATTGTTGTCTCAAAACGCCGCACTTCTTCTATATCCAAATTTGATTTAATTAAAATCGGTTGGAAAGAATAAATTGTCTTATAATCCTTGAGCAACACATCAATTTCTGTTTCTTCAATATTAAAAATATTAATAACCTTTTTTATAATATCTGCCCTTTCTTTCTCCTTTTTTGGTAAATTTAATGGAACCATTACTAAGCTAAAAGATGGGCTATTAAAAACTAATGGCTCTCCATACCTGTCATAAATTATTCCGCGAGGAGCGCTAATAATATAATAATTAGTGCGGTTATTTTCCGCTCTTTGCTGATAATTTTTTCCTTCAACTATTTGGAGATAAAAAAGCCGCAAAAAAATAATTGAGAAAAGAATCAAGCATATTCCAAAAACTGCCTTTATTAAAAAAGAGGAAATTGGAAACTCCAACCTCTCTAGATTTTTTTCTCTCGCTTCTTCAGCTTTCCTGTCTAAGAGAACTTCTTCGGGGTCCAAGAGATGCTTTTCTCTTTTTATATAAAAATGTTTCATTATTAATAATAAGGGCCCGGAATATTGTTTCAACAACATATCCTCACCTTATTATTTGTTAATTGTTAATTCTTAATTGTTAGTTGTTATTTGTTAATTATTATTTACTTGCGATCTTATTAAGCAAAAAGGATAAAAGTAAGTAAAATATTGAGGTGATTAGAAATTGTTGAAAAATAATAAAGCTAATGTACGGAGTTTTTAAAACTAAATTTGTTATTAAAAGGCATGAATAGTATATAAAAATTATGGATTGGCCGATAATTAAACGTGGAAAAAGATGAGATTTTTCTAAAAATCGAGTGAATAAGATGCCTGCTCCTAAAGAAATTAAAAGAACAAAGAGATTCATTCCCCAAAACAATCCAGAAAGGACATCAAAAATAATTGCGGTTAGAAAAATTAGAAAAAATAGATAAGGTAATGGAAAATAAAAAAAAGTAAAAATTAAAAAAATTAAAGCAAAATTTAAGACTGGGGAAAGAAAAAGGACCATTCCAAAATATATTTGAAAAAAAACAATAAAGAGGAACAAAATAAAATTTAATAAATAACGTTGAATTATCATGATGAAGGAATAATATCTGTAATAATCAAAACTGAAGATATTTGGGAAAAATTTAATAAAGGCTCTAAAATAAATTCTTTTAAAGAGCTAACATCAGAAGATAAGCCCGATTTTTTAACTTTAGCCACTAAAAGGCCTTTTAAAAAATTAGTATTTTCAGAAGATGTAATCAAAATATCACCAATTTTAATATCTGATTCATATGGAACTAATTTTAAACGGAAATTTCCTTTTATATCTTTCTCCGCTATCGCTAATGTAGACGAACGTAAATCTTCCACACTAATTTTCGTTTCTGGACTAAATATTGATTCACCACGGCAATAATTATTAAAACATTCTATTAATCTCCCAACTAAAATTTTATCTTCCAAAACCACATTCATTCCATCTTTCAGCCCTGTTTTTGTCCCTTTATTTATCCAAAAAGAACCTGTTAATCCAGAAGGATCCATCAGAATAATTTTAGCTGACACTATTGACCAACCTGTTTCATCTTTAATTTTTAAAACGTTTTTTAAAAGAGTATTCTCTTCCTCAGTTTCCTTAAGATTTTGCAATTGATTGATAAACTTAATATTTTCATATTTAAGTTCTGACAATTGTTTCCTTAAACTATTAAAATGCAAAAGATCATTCGTCCAATTTTTAAAATTAAAAAGATAATTTCCAACTAATCCCCCCCTTTCCAATCCATATACTAATTGAGGTTTTAAAGTTTTTTCCTGAGAAAAATAGAATTTAAATAACAAAATACTAGTGATTATTAAAATCACTAGTAAAAGCAGAAAATGAAAATTATTCTTTGGTTTCATAATGTCATAAAGGCGGTTTTTCTCTGGTAATCGTAGTTAAAATATCTTTTGACCCTTCCAAGTCTTCCAAGATTATTCCAATACCTCTGATTACTGAAGTTATAGGATCATCAATGATTTTTACCGGTAAATCAATGGATTCTTCAATTAACTTATCAATTCCGCGAAGCAAACTTGTTCCTCCTGACAAAATAATTCCAGTTTGCATGATATCGCCAATTAATTCTGGTGGAGTAATTTCTACCGTGCTTTTAATCGAATCAATGATTTTAATTAAAGAGGGAGTAATGGCTTCCCGAATATCCTCTTCTTTAACCTTAATTTCTTTTGGTAAACCACGGGTAAGATCACGCCCTTTTATTTTCATTTCCTGGTTACTACCTAAATCTAAAGCGGAACCTATAAAAATTTTAATTCTTTCAGCGGTTTTATCTCCAATGGATAATTTAAATTTATCCCTAAAATAATGAATGATATCGTCATTTAATTTATTACCTGCTATGCGTAAGCTTTTTGATACAACTATACCACCCAAAGAAATAACTGCAACTTCTGTTGTTCCACCGCCAACGTCCACAACAAAAATACCTTGTGATTCTTTAACTGATAATTGGGCGCCCAAGGCAACGGCAATCGGTTCTTCAATTAAATAGACCTCTTTAGCGCCAGCGCTTCTGGCAACATCTTCTACTGCTCGTTTTTCTACTTCAGTACCGCCTGTAGGAACTCCCACCACCAAACGAGGCCAATCCAAAAATTGTCCAAAAAACCCTTTTTTCTTGGATTTATCCAAAAAATAATCAAGCATTTTTTCTGCTACTTCAAAATCAGAAATTACTCCATCATTGAGAGGTTTAATGGCGCTAATATGTGAAGGGGTTTTTCCGATCATTTCTTCTGCCTCATGTCCAACAGCTAAAATTTGATTAGTCTTATTGTTCATAGCTACCACCGTCGGTTCGTTAATTACAATACCCTTTCCTTTTACATAAATTAAAGTCTTGGAAGTCCCTAAATCAACCCCAATATTACGAAAAAAACTCTCTTTAAAACCTTTAGCCATTATAAAAAATAATTTTTAATAGTTTACTTTCTTTTGATTATTTTGTCAAAATCACTTAATTTTAACGATTTTACTTTACGATTCCTTCTTTCTCTTAGTTCAAACTTACGATTCTTCATTGTTTTTTCGCTAACTACTATCCTGTAAGGCAAACCTAACAAATCTGCATCAACTAATTTTTCTCCGCTTGAAACATCATTTCTATCATCATAAAGCACCTCAATTCCTTTATCTGTCATTTTCTTATAAAACAAGTCTGCCTGTTTTTTAACAACCCTACCTGTCTTTGCATTTCCGCTCGATAAACTTAATAAATGATAAGCAAATGGAGATACTTCTTTGGGCCAAATAATCCCATCTTTATCATAATTTGCTTCAACTATTACTCCTAATAAACGGCTAATCCCAATGCCATAACAGCCCATCATAACATTTTTATTTTTTCCGTCCTTATCCCTGAATTTTAAATCAAACGCATTTGAATACTTATCTTTTAATTTAAAGATATTACCCACTTCAGAACCTTTGAGCATCTTTAGAACGTTGCCGCATTCAGGGCATTTTTTAATATTCTTTGCAATTTCTTTATTGCGGCAAAATTTGCAGGAAGAACAATAATAAAATTTGTCTTCTCCTGCCGGTGTTATGACCTGAAATTCATGGGAAAAACGCGAAAAAGTCCCTCCTGACGCCTCAACAACAAAAGATTTTAATCCGCATCTCTTAAAAATTCGCTGATAGGCTTTTTTTACTTTTTCATAATATTTTTCTAAATCTTTCTCGTCAGTATGAAAACTATACAAATCTTTCATTATAAACTCTTTTCCTCTTAATATTCCTGATTTGGAACGCGGTTCATCGCGAAATTTATTAGTAATATGGAATAAATATAATGGCAAATCTTTGTAGGAAAAAATAAAATTCTTTACCATTGGCGTTATTACTTCCTCATGAGTAGGAGCAAGAGCAAACCATTGCCCATATCTGGATTGCGTTTTAAATAAAGCCTTGAACGTGTTCCAACGCCCGGTTTGCTCCCAATTTCTTTTTGGATTTAAAAGCGCCATCAATATTTCTTGGCCTTCGATAGCTTCCATTTCCTCTCTAACAATTCCCTCTATTTTTTTTATTGTTCGCAAACCTAAAGGTAAAAAATTATAAATTCCACTTGTTAATTTTTCTATAAAATTGGTTTTTATTAATAAAGAGGCGCTGATTGCTATTTCTTCTTTAGAAACCTCTTTTCTCGTTTTAAAATAAAATTGTGATTGCTTCATAAGCTACCTGTTAAAAATAAAGAAATTAATATCTTTAATAGTAACAACAAAAAGAAGAATGATTAATAAAGAAAAACAAATATTATTCACTATGATCTCTGTCCGCTGAGCTATGGGTTGTTGTCTTATTTTCTCTATGATTAAAAATAAAATTCTTCCCCCGTCTACTGCAGGAATAGGAAAAAGATTAAAAATGGCAAAAGCGTAAGAAATAAGCCCTAAAATATACAAACCATATTTCCAGCCCCATTGAAATCCTCTAGTAGTTATTGCCATAATTCCAATAGGTCCTGTGAGTTCTTCTATATTACCATGTTTGAATAAATTAACAAAAACCCTGCCAAGGCCAGTAAATGTCTCCTGGGTAATAAATCCCATAAAACGGATAGCCTGCCACGGAGCTTTAAATAAAGAATATTTCAAAGTTCCATCATCAGTAAGAATTACCCCTAAATAACCCTTTCCTTCAGGGGGAGATTCTCTTGGTATAATTCCTATTTCCATGTTTTCCATGTCTCTTTTAATAATCAACTGGATCTCTTGTCCATGAAATTCTTTCGTCCTATTCTGCACGTCTTCAATGCTTTCTACTTCATAATAAGAACCTAAATGCTCTATTCCTAAAATAATATCACTGGATTCCAATCCAGCTAAAAATGCTGGGGAATCTTTTTCTATTTCTCTTATGGTTATCATTGAAGGAACATCCTGCTTATAAGTTTCAGGCAAAGCAAATGTCGGCATTCCAACAGAAAAAAGAATCGAAAAGAGTAAAAAAGCTATTAAAATGTTACCTATAACGCCTCCAAAAAGTATAAGGGCTCTTTTGCCTAAGCTTTTTGATGAAAAACTATCAGGATCATTATGTTCTACAATTTTTACAAATCCACCAAATGGAATAGCATTAATAGAATAAACTACCTCATTCTTTTTAAAACTAAAAATTCGTGGAGGATAACCAAGGCCAAACTCTTCTACTTTAACGCCAAAACGTCTTGCCAATAAAAAATGCCCCACTTCATGCAATATGATTATGATGCTTAAACTAAATAAACTAATGAGAAAAGCTAACATAGAATTATAAATGATGAATTATGAATTAAGGATTTCGTCTGTTTTCTGTTTTTCTTGATTATCTAAAATTTTATTAGTTTGTTCGACGATCTTTTCTATTTCTTCTTTCAAGCGAAACTTTTCGTCCTCTGATATTTCTTTTTTATCAAATTCTTCTTTAATCTCTCCAACTAATTTATCCCTCATTTCCCTTAATCCAACACGATACTCTTCTTTTTTTGCCCCAATAAGTTTAACTAATTCATCTTTTCTTTCCTTGCTTAAAGGCGGCAAAAATAACTTTATCTGTTTTCCTTCTTGGGATGGCGTAAGTCCTAAGCTTGAAGTTTCTAATGCTTTTTTAATAGAAGCCGTTAACCCTTCATCCCAAGGTTCAATAATAATAACATTAGGAAGTTTAATTGATACTGAAGCGACATGTTTTAATGGGGATAATGAACCATAACAGTCAACTTTAATATTATCCACTAAAGCAGTAGTGGGACGGGAAGTACGAAAGCATAGAATTTCATTAAAGAAATCCCCTGATAATTTTTTAGTTTGTTCTTTAAATTTTTGTATTAACATAAATTTATAAATCAATCATTCAAAGTTGAAGAAAAATGTTTTCCATTAAAAGCTGCTTATTAATATTAGAATCTGTAATTAAATAAATAGCTTTTAAAATATTATCCATTAATTTTATTTTCTTCTCAGGCGCTATATTTAATTCTTTTGAATACTTATCAGACCTCAACACTCTTAGCCATTCTTCTAAAGTACCTCTTAATTTTCCATTATTTTCCGTTATTTTTTGGAAATAGGCCGATTGTTTGGCAAAATTCTGATTAAGAATCCCGATTAAATCTTTTCTCTTTTGATCTAATTCTTTTTTATAATCTTTATCTAACAGGTTTATAACTTTCCCAATTTTTCCATCGGCTCTTTCTGCAATTTCTTCTGCTTCAGTTAATGATAAAGAATAATGTTTTTGTAAAAAATCAACAATTTCTTTATTTGCAACCATTGTAAATCTTAAAGGCAAAACCCTGGACCGTATTGTTTCTAAAAGTCTCTTTGGGGCATTTGAAACCAAAATAATAATGTTATTTTCTCGCGGTTCTTCTAAAGTTTTTAAAAGAGCATTCTGGCAATCTTCAGTCATTTTATCAGCCTCATTGATTATAAGAATCTTCAAAGAAGAAATCTGAGGGTGATAAAATAAGAATTTTAAACCATCGCGAATCTGCTCTATCTTTACACTATTCTCTTCAGGCTCAATAATCATTAAATCAGGGTGATAACCTTTTTTAATCATTTTACAACTGTTACATTTTTCACATCTTTCCCAACCATTTCTATTGCTACAAAGTAATGTTTTACTAAACACTTCAGCGGTAGTCATTTTTCCAACTGACTCTTCCCCCCAAAAAAGAAGATTCTGAACCAATCTTTTATCAGAATCAAAAAATCTCTCCAAAAAAGTTGTCACACCGTCATGTTTAAAGAAAACCATAAAATAAATAACAACTAACAATATTCCGAACCTTATCGATAAGTAGTAATACTTTTTTTGTAGAGATCCAAATTATCCAAAATCACCCCTGTGCCTTTAGCCACAGAATAAAGAGGCTCATCAGCAGTATAGCTTGGTACGCCTGTAATTTTTGTAATTAATTCATTAATATTATTTAATAATGCCCCTCCGCCAACTACAATCATTCCCCTTTCCATAATATCGGCAGCTAATTCTGGAGGAGTTTCAGATAAAACTGATTTTATGGCCTGAATAATTTCTTTCAGAGGACTTTCTATTGCCTCGGCAATTTCATTCGAATTAATTATAATATTTTTTGGTAATCCTTCCGTTAAATCTAATCCCCTAATTTCCATTTCATTTTTATTTTTTGTTGACAAAGCTGATCCAATTTTAATTTTTATTTCCTCTGCTGTTCTTTCTCCAATCGCTAAATTATATTTTCTCTTTATATAATCAGCAATGGCTTCATCCATTTTATTTCCAGCTATTCTTACCGATGACCAAGCTACTATTCCACCCAAAGAAATCACTGCAACTTCTGTAGTACCTCCTCCAATATTTACCAACATATTACCCCCTGCAGAATTTATCGGAACTCCTGTTCCTAAAGCCGCTAAAATAGGTTCTCTGGCAACATACGCTTCTTTAGCACCTGCTTGTCTTGCCGCTCCAATAACAGCTCTTCTTTCTGTGGATGTAATACCTACTGGAACAGAAATAATAAGATCTGGCTTAAACAATTTCCAAGGCCCTATAACTTTATCCATAAAATATTTTAACATAGCCGCTGTTACTTGATAATCAGCAATTACCCCATCTTTTAATGGTTTATATGTTTTAATAACCTCTGGCGTTCTTCCTAACATCTCACGGGCCTCTGCGCCTATGGCTAATATTTTATTATCATCAACGGCAATAGCCACCACTGATGGCTCATTTATTACTATCCCTTTTTGTGGAATAAATACCAAAGTATTTGCTGTTCCCAAGTCTATCCCAATTTTACGAATAATCATATTTTAATAAATTATTGTTCTATTCTTTCAATATTGGCCCCTAATCTTTTCAATCTTTCATCTATTTTTTCATACCCCCTGTCAATTTGATAAGCATTTTTAATTACTGTTTTTCCTTTGGCTAAAAGCGCGGCTATAACTAAACTGATGCCTGACCTGATATCCAAAGAGTTAATATCCTGTGCGTATAATGGAGTTGGTCCGGTAATCAATGCTCTGTGTGGATCTGCTATAATAGCATTTGCGCCCATTTTAATCAACTCGTCAATATATTTTAATCTGCCATCAAACATTGTATCAAATATCAAACTTGTGCCATTAGCCTGAGTTGCCAAAACTCCAAAAGGAGACTGCAAATCCGTAGGGATACCAGGATATGGCTGTGTTTGAATCTTTATGCCACTTAAGCTAAATGAAGGAAATATTAATATATCAAAATATAATCCCCTATTAGAACGTATATTTATTTTCACACCAATCTCCTCTAATTTTTTAATTACTAAATCCAAATGGTCTAAGCGAACATTTTTAATTAAAATCTTACTGCGTAGGGCAGCTGCTAAAATCATAAATGTTCCTGCTTCGATTGGATCTGGAATAATCTTATGCGAAGCGCCTGAAAGTTTCTTTTTCCCTGTTATCTCATAAATATGGGGAGAAATAACTTTAATTTCAGCGCCCATTCTTTTCAAAAAAACAACCAAATCTTCAACGTGAGGCTCTAAAGCTCCAACCTTTAATATAGTTTTCCCAGGCGTTAAAGACGCTAACATTAATATATTTTCAGTGGCAGTAACGCTAAATTCTTTTA
>Ga0307375_10006578_pt1 | contig 10719 bp, 9 predicted proteins | sample TR1MG_FD_202531 | JGI IMG/M metagenome (GOLD analysis project Ga0307375, IMG submission 202531) | Soil microbial communities from Risofladan, Vaasa, Finland - TR-1 | ecosystem: Environmental > Terrestrial > Soil > Coastal area > Acid sulfate soil | place: Finland: Risofladan, Vaasa | collected...
TAATAGAGGACAAGCATACTTTGAAGCCGGGGCAGATATTGTTTTTATAGAGGCTCCTCAAAGCGTGGAAGAGCTTAAGGAAATTGCAGAGGCATTTAGTGGGGGCGTTCCCCTTTTTGCCAATATGATTGAGGGAGGGAAGACTCCATTTTTAAGCGCAAAGGAATTAGAGGACTTAGGATATAAAATCGTTGTTTATCCTCTAGCTGGGTTGTTCTCGGCAACTAGAGCCATTGAATCTTGTTTCACATATCTTAAAGAACACGGGAGTAGTGAAGGATTTCAAGACATGCTCAAATTTAAGGATTTTGAAGAGGTTATTCAAACTGCAAAGTACAGAGAGTTAGAATCTAAATTCAAGACCGGTCTCTAAAGTCTTATAAATTCAAGAACGAGTTTATATTAATAGCCTTGCCGTTTACTTTTATTTGACCCAGTCCATAGACAGCCTCTATTTCATAGCTGCCGTCCTTGATCACAAATATGCCTTGATCCAGCATTTCCTGTATTTCTGATTGTGCCCTGGTGTTAGCCAAAACCTGGAGTTCTTTATCCGTGGGGAGTACTTCGTTGTTAGTCTTTTTTTCATCAGTGATTTCTTCGATTTTGTAGTCTTTTAATAAATTATCCATGAGTGGTTTTGAAACAGATAGTTTTATCTCTGCCGATAGTGCTGCTAGGAGGAATATGGGATTGGCTGCTAGTTCTGGATTATCAATACTATCTCCGCTTACCGAGATTGTAGCATGTCCGTTAATTTCACCCTCCCCTGTTTTTATAAATAGTTTTGTAAGCTCAATTTCAGGCGCATTTTTAAAGAGAGTTGGTAGTACTTTCATCATCTCGGCGGTTATCATCTCATTTACTGTAGACTCATCATTATTTTGATTCTGATCAAGAGCTATTTGTATTTCCTCAAATGCACTTTTATCGATATTCCTCATTTGAAGCTCATATATGCCTGGACCGTAGCTATTGCCGCCCACTGTGAGTGTTTCAAAACCTAAACTCTGAGTATGATTTAAGAGATCACCCTTTTGGTTTGTAGAACCGGCGAATTCAAGATTGGTTAGCGTTAGCTTGTTAAGCTTATCCCCGTCTTTGCCTTCTGAGCTAAATTCTGCAATCTTAACGTCTAAATCCCCCAATGGGTTCTTATAATTTAAAATAGGGTAATCAAGATTAGATTCAATATCGATTCCGGCTATCTTGACTCGAAATGTATCATCTTCGATTTCTAAGTTTCCTGAATTAATCACTGAGTAAACTGTATATAGCTCAGGTGTGAAATTAATCAGCCCATCCAATCCCGACCATTTCATCTCTTTCCCATCATTTAATTTTCGTTCTACACTTGGTATGGAGACTTCTGAAGTGCCGTAGCCATTTAATGAAAGAGTTGTTTGTAAGTCTATAGTGGGCAATGTATTTACGAACTCAGAATATTCTTCTTTTGCTTCGGTTTTAATTTGAGCTTGGGTTTCAATGATTGCCATTACTGGTTTTAACATAAACTTTCCTTTAGATAGTAACCCAACTGGAATAGGTCCATGATAAATAGTGTCTTTTTCAATAATTTGCAAAGATTCTATATCTTCATCCTTTAGGGAATATGTAGTTTCTGACAATGAGGACAACCATCCTCTCTTATAGCTTTTACTAACAATTTCCAGGTTCTCAAATTCCGATACTGTTTGAATTAGATTGTTGTATTCGTCTTCGGCCTTCATTCCAAACCAATAAGGTGGAACTAATATAGCTATCAGTAAGATAAAAATAATTATTAATACTGCTCTCATATTGCTTCTCTCTTTAGTTATAAACAAATAACTTGTGTTAGTTATTGTTAGTAGATTGATTATTTAACGATTGCTGAGCGCTCTTTAGATGATAGCTTAAGTCGCTAAGGAATTCACCTAAAATATTTTCAAGTGCAAGATTCCAACCATTCATCAAATTTTGTGGTGTAGCAGTTCCTATAGGTTTAGTGGATTCATATGTTTTGCCAAAAATGATTGTCGGCTGATCGCCATCGTCAGAGGTTTGAAGTAAATAAAATTGGATATTCATCACTGCTTGGGCAGCAGATTGATTTCTGTAGTCACCGTAGAGTTCTACTATATTGCCTTCTATAAAATATTCAGGGAATGCCTGACTGAGCGGGTTTAATACGTCTTCAAATACTTGAGCTTGATCAAGCCACTGTGTAACTGCTTCCGTTAATATAATACTAGGCGGTCTGAAGAACTGGTTGTAAAAATCAGATAAATATTGGATATCGGTTGTTCTATATATGAATTGCTTGCCCTCGCTTCCAGGCGAAATACTAAATCTTCTTACTTTTACAGTTGCGCCTTGTACTGGAGTTAAAGGACTGGTAGGTGGTGCTACTTCAAATAGGAAATAAGCTCTTTCCGGATAGCTTTTTGCTATTCCACCACACCCTATCATCAGCGCGGTAAATATAAGAAGTGAGGAGAAATATAGTTTGCTTTTTATTGTCATTGGTTTGGTTCCTCAACCTTGATGTCTTTTCCAAAATGCGGTGGTGGTTCTCCGAAGAGTACCCAAGACGGATATTTCTGTAAGGTTTCCATGAACTCACTCATATCCTCTGAAATCTTCTGTACATTATTGAGAGTAATTTCTATATTGTGCTCTCTGTTTTGTATCAGTTGGTCAGTCCGTTTTAAAGTTCTTTTAAGCTCTTCGGTAGTTTGTGCAATATTTGATAATGTTTGTTTGATATCCTTACCATTAAGCAATTTATCCGTATTGGTAACGGTTTTATCAATGCTGACAAGCAGGTTTTGAAGGTCCTTACTGACTTGAGGGATGTCAGCCTGCTGTACAGCCATGTTTATAGTAACTACAAGCTGTTCTACGTCGTCAGAAATTTCTTTAAAATCTATGCTCTGAATAGTCTCTGTAAGTTTTTCAATAGTTTTAGTTATTTGTTCTATCGTTCCCGGAGCTGAAGGTATATAATAATACTCCGGTTTCCAATTTATGTTTAAGGGGGGGTAGCTAGCCGGGTCAAGATAAACAGCATTTAGTAGAGCAATACCCGTGACCCCCTGTGAGGCAAGCTGTAATCTTAGTCCTTTATCAATCATACGTTTTAAACCTTGTTCCCTATCCTTATCGTTTATGAAGAGCTTCGGCTTTCCTTTATTGCTCCCTTTGTTGGGATATATCTGAGCCCTAACTAATACATATTGGAGATCTGTATCATATTCTTGAAAGACAAACCCTATTTCACTTATATTTCCAACCTGCACTCCTTGAAATGTAAGCGCAGCGCCTACACTGAGTCCTTGAACGGATTGATCAAAATATGTCTCAACTACATATTTCTTCTCAAAAAACTTACCGGCGCCAAAGAATATTATTGCTCCTGCAAGGATCAATGTTCCGAGTATCACGAAAAGGCCAATTTTAAAGAAGTTGGGTTTATTATTCATAATTTTATCTGTCTAATTATTGTTAACTGTCGAGCTGTTCATCAGTCTGTCTCTTAAAAAACTTCTGCACTATTGGGATTTCTGAATTATCCCTTAGGTATTTAGGATCTCCGCTTGCAATTATTCCTTTGGTATCTTTATCTAGCATAATAACCCTATCAGCGATATTGTAAATACTATTTAGTTCGTGGGTAACAATTACAAAAGTAACTCCTAGACTTTTAGAAAGCTGGATTATTAGCTGATCAAGCTCAGCTGAAGTAATAGGGTCAAGACCCGCTGAGGGCTCGTCAAGAAATAAAATATCAGGGTCAAGTGCCATAGCTCTTGCCAGAGCGGCGCGTTTGATCATTCCTCCGCTAAGCTCTGAGGGGCTTTTCTCTTCAGACCCTGTGAGACCAACTAGGTTGAGTTTCATCCTGGCAATTAGATCTATCGAATCCTTATTCAGGTCTGTATATTCCTCCAGAGGCAACATAACATTTTCTAATACGGTCATAGATCCGAATAATGCTCCTGATTGATATGCTACACCTATGCTTTTTAGTATTTCGATTCTTTCTTGGCCCTCTGCTTTTGCTATGTCATCACCTTCAATCAGTATGCTTCCATTAGCAGGCCGATATAGACCTATCATATGTTTTAAGAGAGTCGTTTTTCCGCATCCCGACCCTCCGAGGATTACAAACTTTTCTCCTTTGTAAACATCAAAAGTAATGTTGTCGATAATTACATTCTCGCCATATGCCGCTGTGAAATCCTTTACGTTAATTATTGTCTCACTCACATTAAACTCCTAAAATGTAGTATACGACTCCGAATATGCCGTCCACTAGTATCATCAGAACTATTCCTACAACTACCGCCTTTGTTGCCGCATCTCCTACAGCTGATGGACCTTTTGCAGCTCTCATCCCAGCTAAACAGCCAACACCTGCGATAATAACTGCGAAAAAGAGTGTTTTAAAGAGCCCTGACAGCAGCATTCCATATGTAGCCGCGATAGTGAGCTGGTTGAGATACGTGTTGAATGTAAATCCTAGAGAGAACATAACGACTAATCCCCCGAGCAGTCCGAACAGGTTTCCAAACACCGTTAAGATTGGCAGCATGATTACAGAAGCTATTACCTTGGGAACGACCAGAAAAGGCACAGGATCAAGCCCCATTGTATCAAGCGCATCCAGCTCTTCATTTACTTTCATTGTGCCGAGCTCGGCGGCAAATGCAGAGCCGCTTCTGCCGTTCACCACAAAAGCAGTCATCAAAGGTCCTAATTCCTTAAAATATGCGATTACCAGAAGATCGGCCACGAATATCTGAGCACCATACTGTTTCATCGGTACTGCAGATTGAAATGCAATTACAAGTCCCACCAGGAAATTTACCAGGGCAATAATAAATAGAGCGTTTGCCCCAAATTTTTCAGAAGTAATGAATACATCACGCCATCTTATTTTATCAGGACGTAGCATAGCCTTAAACAGAGCTACAGTAACACGCCCGGTAAATATAATATTTATCTGAAGCTCTTCCCAAGCCTCAACGCCTAGTCTCCCAGCGGTCTCTATCTTGCTCTCGGTATGAGTTGAATCTGACTCCCCTGTTTGTTTTAATTCCTCAGGGTCAAAGAGCTTATATAATTTATTTATTTCATCTGATAGCCCCTCTACTTTATATGTGCCCCCTGATTGTTCTTGGCGAATCTGGAGGTTTGTAAAAAAGGCAATTCCAGTGGTGTCGCAGTAATCTATTTCAGATCCATCTAAAATAAGTTGGCTGGGCTTTGTTGTTTTTAGAGCGAGAAGAGAGTTCTCCCATACTTTTGCCGTTGTATAGGCATTGAGAGAGCCTTTAATCTTTAGCCTGAGTGTATTATTGTCCTCAATGACAGTCTCTAGTGAAGGCGGTGAAGTTGTTGAGTGAGGTTTTGTCATTATGAGTATGCTAAGTTACTTAGTTATCTTAGAAATGTTTGCCCTCTTTGTGGATTTAGATGTGAGGTTAACATAGAATATTAAACAGAGTCAATTATGAAAAGAAATACAACCCTTGTCAGAAACTTAGATGCACTTTTCTATCTTGAGGTATTTATAGTCTGTGCTGTTGCATCAGTGCTTATAATAAGGCTCTTTCTTCATTTGAGCGGCTATCCGCAAATAGGAAACGGCACTCTTCATATCGCTCATATGTTATGGGGCGGTCTGCTTATGCTGATTTCAATAATTATGCTCTTTTCTTTTATAGGCAAACGTATTGAGCTTTGGGCAGCAATTTTAGGAGGTATAGGATTTGGAACGTTTATTGATGAAGTAGGAAAGTTTGTCACAAGTGACAATGACTATTTCTTTGAACCCTCTATTTCAATAATGTATATCATTTTTGTTCTGATTATTCTTTCAATTCATATGATAAGAACAGGCTGGTCATTTACCCGGAAAGAATACCTAGTAAATGCTTTAAAAGGGCTTGAAGAAGTAGCTCTTGCAGATCTTGATCAGGATGAAAAAGACAGGGTTATAAAATACTTGGATAAAAGCGATCCTGAGAATCCTCTTGCTAAATCAGTCAGGGATTTGGTAAGTAGTTCAAAACTGGTGCCCATGTCGGAGCCCGGTTGGTATACAAAGGTCAAAATTAGTTTTAGAGATTTCTATGCAAAGATTGTAAGTTATAAATACTTTCGTTCTGCAATTGTGATCTTCTTTGTTGGGCAATTGCTTCTCACCTTAACTTATATAATCGTATTTACCTTTTTCATAGGGCTTGGCTGGGACAGTATCTTAGATATTAAAATTTTGGATAGGATAGCTGAAAAAACTATTAATCTGAGTTTTATAGATAAGGCTCAAATATTTTCTTCTTTGCTTTCGGGAGTCTTTGTTTTCCTAGGAGTATATTTTCTTAGGAAGTCCAGGCTTGTTTCATATCAGATGTTTGAGCGCTCTGTTCTAGTCTCAATACTTCTTACTTATGTTTTTATCTTCTACAAAGAACAGTTTGCTGCCTTGGCAGGACTTGCTGTAAATATCTTAATATTGATAGCACTCAGGTTGATGATACAGGGTGAGCTAAGTAAACCTACTTCAGCTTAAATCGCTCCGTGCAGGCTGTAATAAACTATTATGAAATAATATGAGGCCGGGAATACGAAAATTAGACTATCAAACCTGTCTAGCACCCCTCCGTGACCGGGAACAATGTCGCCTGAGTCTTTGAGCCCCGCCCCTCTTTTGATTGAGGATTCTACGAGATCTCCCAGGATAGCAGAGATTGCAACTAGCAGTGCAAAAGCTATAGTCCAGTCTGAGCTAAGCGGATTGCCAAAGAGGTAATTAACGATGAGCCCAGTTATAATGCAAACTACGATCCCGCCGATTGTGCCTTCTATTGTCTTTCCCGGGCTGATTTTTGGCGCGAGTTTATGTCTTCCAATCAACGTTCCGGTGTAATATGCTCCGGTGTCATTTAAGAATGTGCATGCAACCGCAAAGACTACAAGGAAAAATCCCAGATCTGATATACCTTGATTATTCTCAGAATATATTCTGATACTCTCATACTTATCAATATTTCTTAAAAGTATTGCATGACTGAGAAGCCAACCCAGGTATATAACCCCAAAAAGCGTTGCGCCAATATTTATTACTGTTTGACTAAAATCCCCTTTCCTTAGGTCTAAGATAAGTATTATTAGTACAAGCGCAGTGAAGCAGAAAGTAAAATAGTAATAACCAAGGTAAGCTGAAATTCCCATTAAAAGTGACGATATTATGCCAAGAATTTTTTCATTCGGCAGATTTTTTGATTCCAGCAGTTTTTGATATTCTATCTGACCTAGTAGGATTACGATTAGGAAGAAAACGAGATATATTACTCCTCCAAGTAGGAATATCACATATAATATAGGGACGGCTATAATAGCTGTCAGCAGTCTTTGTAGTGGGTTGCTCATAGTATTAATGTAGATATAATTTCCCTGAACTGATTGATATTGCAAATGAGTTCTGAGAGATAGACAGATTATGAACAAAAACAAAATAGAGCCGATTCATAATGCAGGCGATGGGCCAATGAGTGTTGCTGTGTTTCTATCAGGATCTGGGACTAATTTTATTGCTATTCATGAAGAGCAAAAAAGGCTTCAAAAGAAAGGTGAAAAAAATTACGGAAGAATCGATCTCGTGTTCACGAACGTTCCCAACTGTATGGGAGCTCAATTAGCAGAAGAATACGGAATTCCTGTTGCCAATCTTAGTTCTAAGAAATTTTTTGATCTTCTCAATAAAGACCCAAATGATGAGATAGCCAGAGACTACTACGATGCAGCTGTAATTTGCGCAATCGAGCAAGTTTGCACTCCGGATGTAATAGTTCTTGCTGGTTATAGGAGGCGACTCGGAGGGCTTTTTTTGAATAGATACAAAAATAGAGTTATTAATCTCTACCCTGGTGACACAACTAAAGATTATCTGGTTAAAGGAGTGGACGCTGCTATTCAAGCGATAAACGCCGGAGAGGATTTTATTCAGTGCACTGTCTTCTTGCAAAAAGAGAACGAGCGCTTCGGCCCTGCCCTTTTACAATCTGCTCCAATTTCGCTTCAGGGCTTTACGGAAGATGATAGAGGTCTAGTTAATGAAAAAATCAGAGAAGAGGGGGAATGGATCATATTGCCGTATGCGGTTCATAATTTGATTGCAAAAGGATGTTTGGGTGTGGATGGGGAAGATAATTTATATTTGGAGGGGGTTAAATTAGAGAAAGCGGGACTTCAATTCGGAGGTTGATTCAGCATTATTTCCCTTTTACTTTCGCCCAGGTATCTCTGAGTGTTAAAGTTCTGTTAAAGACTGGATTTCCGTCTGAAGAATTAACAGGATCGACTATGAAATACCCCAATCTTTCAAACTGATAATTAACTCCGGGTTTAGCCTCAGCCAGGCTCGGCTCAAGATAGCAGTCTTTTAGTACTGTTAACGATTCGGGGTTTAAAAATTCAGTAAACTCTTTTTCCTCTTTATTTGATTCAGGTTCAGGAACTGTAAACAGTCTATCGTATAATCTCACTTCTCTTTTGATTGCATATTTAGCTGAAACCCAGTGAATGGTTGCTTTAACCTTTCTCCCGTCAGGCGCGTTTCCTCCCTTTGTCTCAGGGTCGTAAGTACAATGAAGCTCAACAACTTCACCCTCATCATTCTTTATAACTTCATTGCAAGTAATAAAATACGCATACCTTAACCTGACCTCTATTCCGGGAGAGAGACGGTAGAATTTCTTTGGAGGGTCTTCCATAAAATCATCGCGTTCGATATATAGCTCTTTTGAGAATGGAACTTTTCTTTTGCCTACGCTCTCATCCTCAGGGTTATTCACAGCATCGAGCTCTTCAGATAAATCCTCAGGATAGTTTGTTATTACAATCTTAAGTGGGTTTAAAACTCCCATTACCCTTAGAGCTGATTTATTTAGATCATCTCTTAAACTGTGCTCAAGGAGTGCTACATCTGTTATGCTGTCATGCTTGGTTACACCAATTTTCTCACAGAAGCTTTTAATTGCGGCAGCTGTATAACCTCGTCTTCTAAGTCCTGATATGGTTGGCATCCTAGGGTCGTCCCATCCCGATACATGATTGTCACGGACGAGCTGCATTAGTTTTCTCTTACTTAGCACAGTGTAAGTCAGATTTAATCTGGCAAATTCGATCTGCCTGGGAGGATATATGTCTAGCTGTTCGATAAACCAATCGTAGAGCGGCCTATGGGCTTCAAATTCAAGTGTGCAAAGAGAATGAGTAATTTTCTCAAGTGAGTCGGACTGTCCGTGAGCGAAGTCGTACATCGGGTAAATTGACCATTTATTCCCTGTTCTATGGTGGGACTGTTTAAGTATGCGATACATGATAGGGTCACGCATATTTAAGTTGCCTGACGCCATATCGACTTTAGCGCGAAGCACCTGCGCTCCTTCTTCAAATTCGCCGTCTTTCATACGTTCAAAAAGATCCAGGCTCTCTTCAACGGCCCTGTTCCTAAAGGGGCTTTCTTTCCCAGGCTCGCTTAGGGTTCCCCGATACTGTCTTATCTCGTCTGAGGTTGAGCTGTCTACATAAGCTTTTGTGTCTTTGATCAACTTTACAGCGTAATCATATAGATTCTGGAAATAATCAGAAGCATAATAGAGCCGGTCGTCCCAGCTAAACCCCAGCCACTTAACATCTTCCATTATGGATTCTACGTACTCTGTATCTTCTTTGGTAGGATTCGTATCATCAAATCTTAGATTGCAAGTGCCCCCGAATTCCTGTGCCACGCCAAAATTGAGGCAGATAGATTTGGCATGACCAATATGCAGATATCCATTTGGCTCAGGGGGGAATCTGGTCGCAACCCTGCCCTCGTTTTTGTTGTTCGCAACATCCTCTGTTACGACAGTTCTTATAAAGTCGAGACTCTTTTTTTGAGCTTCCTGTTCCATATTTATCTCCAAAATTAGCGGAAGTTAATATTATACTATTGCCAGCAAACATCAACGCAAATAAGCTCAAAAATATAGGGAACAATATTTATTGCTTAGTATGATATAAGCAATTAAACTAGAGGACTATGTATTTTCCTGTATATCGTCCTAGAAGGCTGAGAAGGAACTCCAACTTAAGAGAGCTTGTTGCCGAGACAAAGCTCAGTGTGGATGATCTGATCTATCCAATGTTTGTAATGCCTGGAAAGAGTAAGAAAGTCCCTATAACTTCGATGCCCGGTATTTACAAGCAATCCATAGACAACCTGATTAAAGAAATTAGAGAAGCTAAGAAACTCGGTATCAAAGCGATACTCCTTTTTGGGATTCCCGAGAGTAAAGATGAGATGGGCACACAGGGGTATCATGAACACGGTATTATTCAAAAAGCTCTAAGAGAAATAAAAAAGAAAGTAAAGGATATTATCGTTATTACTGATGTATGTATGTGTGAATACACCAGCCATGGTCACTGTGGAATTATAAAAGACGGTGATGTGGATAACGATGAGACACTTCAATATTTAGCCAAAATGTCGCTCTCTCACGTGGAAGCCGGGGCTGATATGGTAGCGCCTTCTGATATGATGGACGGGCGCGTAGGCGTTATAAGAGACGAGCTTGATCAAAATGGCTATAACAAAACTGCTATCATGGCGTATTCAGCAAAGTACGCATCTGCATTCTATGGCCCATTTAGAGAAGCGGCTGAGTCGCCACCTCAGTTTGG
>Ga0307375_10006579_pt1 | contig 10719 bp, 10 predicted proteins | sample TR1MG_FD_202531 | JGI IMG/M metagenome (GOLD analysis project Ga0307375, IMG submission 202531) | Soil microbial communities from Risofladan, Vaasa, Finland - TR-1 | ecosystem: Environmental > Terrestrial > Soil > Coastal area > Acid sulfate soil | place: Finland: Risofladan, Vaasa | collected...
TGGCAGAGACATCCTAGCCAAATACTGTCCCATTCCTATCGCGCTTCCGAAACAGGGAAGCTTATCGTGAACTCCGCAGAAGGAGTCCTGGTAAGCTTAATCGTGCCCTTGAGCTGGTCGACAAGTGAAGTAACCAGCCGAAGCCCCAACGTGTCAGGATTGTCAAGACTGGTCGACTCGGGGAATGGCCGCCCGGTGTTGGCCAGTACAAGCTCGTACCGAGACTCAGAAGGCAGCGGCTGCATCCGTATGGTAAAGCGGGCGTCAGCCTCATCGGAGAATCCGTGCTTCATGGCATTGGTGGCAAGCTCGTTGACGATGAGGCCTAGCAGCATCGCTATGCGCATGGGCATCTCTGGCATGCTGACATCGCTGATGACCTTGACCCTTCGCGTGGCAAATGCCGATGCGAGGATATCGGCTACATAATCGCCAAAGTCGATATACGCTACGTGTTCCGATTGCGACAATTTCTCGTAGATGCCTTCTATCGCGTCTATCTGACTCTTTAGATCGGATAGATCAACATCATCACCGAGAGCCATAGCCTTGAGCGAAATGAGCGATGAGACCATCATCAGGTTGTTCTTGGTGCGATGGTATATCTCCTTCATCAGGAATTCCTTCTCCTGCAAGGTCTTCCTGAGGTCGCTCTCTATGCGCTTCTGGTTCGTCATGTCCTCGAACATTACGACATGGGATACATCCTTGGCCAGGAAGCCGGGTATCTTGCCCATGCTGACCATCGCATCTATGAAGGAGCCATCGCGAGTCCTGTACCGGCGCTCCATGGTCACCGATTGGCCGCCTTCCATCAGCACCAGGGTCTGATCCGGTGTGACGAATCGTTCAACAGAGGCGTCGATTATGTCGCTTGCATGCATGCCGACCAATTCATCCCTGGAGAAGCCCAAGAGCTGGACCGCTGCCGGATTGGCATCCAGTATCATATGGTGCGTGCCTACGAGGAGCATCCCGAGCGGTGCCTTGTCGAACAGCAATCGTGCCTGCTGGCGCTGTTCCGCTACCGTGTACTGTGCGCTTTTTCGGGCTGTAACATCATCAGCGAAGCCATCGATAACGAAGGTGCCATCAGGCTGAACCTTGCTGATGATGGCGTTCATGATGATCCAGCGCCGCTCACCTTTGCGGGTAATGCCTTCGTATTCAAAGTCCTCAACCCTGCCGTTCTTCCGAAGCAATTCCAGGAACTCGGCGCGGCGATTTGGATCAACATACAGGTCCCTGGCCAGATCGTGGAACTCCGCGATCGCCCGTTCGGGGCTTTCTGCGCCGACTATTTCAGCCATCTTCGGATTGACATGCAGAGCCTCGCCTTTTGAATTGGTCTGGAATATGCCAACAGGTGACTTTTCTATCAGCTCGCGGTACTTCTCCTCGCTCTCTTTGAGGAGCCTATCCTGCTCATATTGCGCAGTCACATCCCGGAAGACCAGGACGACACCCCTGATCGCGCCACCGGCATCGCGTATCGGGGCAGCGCTGTCGGCAATCTGGAATTCCTGTCCGTCTTTCGATATCAGCACCGTATGGTTGGCAAGTCCGACGATATCTCCTGATTGCAGCACCTTGCCAACCGGATTGCTGACAATGGCCCGGGATTGAGCGTTGATGATGTTGAATACCTTTTCCAGTGGTTCGCCGTGGGCTGATTCGCCATTCCAGCCGGTCAGGTGCTCTGCCATTGGATTCATTGCCTCGACTCGACCATGTACGTCGGTCGCTATCACGGCGTCGCCAATCGAGTTGAGCGTTATGCGCAATTTCTCCAGGTTGGTCTCATTCTGGTCACGCTGCTTATCGGATTCCGCACGCGCCCGCAGGTTCAGTATCCCATAGGACAGGTCGTCGGCCAGTTCCCTGAGGAGGCTCTCTTCCTCATCGCCGAAGCTGAATTCCTCTGGCGAATAAATGCTCATGACACCGAAGACCTTTGTGCCATCCTTCAGGGGCAGCGCGGCCATCGCCCGGAAGCCCCGCCGCACCGCGTCATCGCGCCAGGGCAAGCCGGCCGCTTCCTCTGAAAGCCTGTTGCGTACAACCGAGGTGCCAGTCTTGACGGCCAAAGCAGTTGGCCCCAAGGCGGTTGGTCCCTCGTCGACCTTTATGAGCAGGTTCTGCAGGTACCCGTCTTCAGATCCAGCATAAGCGATAGGTGGCACCATTCTGGAGATCGTTCCCTCGACATAGCCGACCCAGGCCATGGAAAATCGCGCCTCCGTCACTATGGCCTGGCATAGATCCTCGATAAGGCGCTTCTCGTTCTCCGCCTTGACCAGCACCTGGTTGCATGCGCCAATCGTCCGCAATGCCCGGTTGCTTCGCGTCAAATTGCGCTCGCGCTTCTGCAGATCTTCTTCGTATTCTAGAAGATGATCATTTGCCAGACGAAGCTCACCGATGGTCATCTCCAGTTCGCGCTGGTGATAGAGCAAATCTGTGTGCGCCTTGAACAGAGTGGTGGCCATCGTGATGGCCTCTATGAGCACAAACTCGCCCGAATTCTTGAGGACATAGCCATAGCTCGTTATCTTCTTGACCCTGTCGACGAATGACTTTTCAGCGTGACTTGTAACGAAGATTATGGGAATATCATGACTTGCCAGGATACGCTGTGCTGCCTCGGTGCCATCGATACCGCCGCCTAGATCGATGTCCATCAATACTACTGATATGCCAGCCTCGGTGTCGGCCATCGACACGGCTTCCTCACCATTCTGGGCACGAACCACTTCAAAGTCATGCTTCTTGAGCACCTGGGCCTGTGCCAAGGCGATTATCGCTTCATCCTCGACCAGCAATATTTTTCCGGCTATCATTGAATAAAGTGTACCGTATCGCTTATCCATCTTCAAGGTTTGGCATTCCGGTGTGGTATACTGCTGAACAATTATTTATTGTAAGGAGCGCACGATGGAGAGAGGTTCGACTTTCCAGAGGATGATACGCGAATTGCTGCTGGTTTCCGGCCAGTTCGCACTCTTCTATATTCTGATGAATCTAAGCCAGAATGGCATGGCATTCTTCTCGAACACCGGTCACGTCGCGCTGCTGGGTTTTCTGTTGGTGCAGACGCTGGTACTGGTGCGCTTCGGGCATCATCCTGTTGTCAGATTTCTGGGGTCACTCCTTGCTCCACTTATATACTCCACGCTCGAGATTCGCGAAGGCTGGTATTTCGTACTCAACGCGGCGCACATCTGGTTCTGGATCTTCAGCATAGTAACCGGCGGCATACAGGCATTGATATTGGTGACCAAGAGCAAGCGGACGAAGCTTGCCCTCGAATTCGTGCTGACGGTCACGAATGTAGGCAGTTTCCTGTTGCTCTATTTCTATTTCGATACCGTCAGGACACTCGAGGACATGATTCGTGCTGGAGTCAAGAACCTGCCGACACCCCAGGCCGAGCTGACTATTGGTTCAATCGGCGCCTGGCTCCCGGTATTCCTGTCTGACCCCACGCACATCTATATCCTGGCTGGAGGCGCGCTGCTTGCCTTGTCCCTCGGAGTTGGCAGGGTTGATATTCTGCGACTCAAGGAGCGGATCAACACGCTTTTTGGCCAGTATGTGGATGATGACATCAGGGACCGCATCGTTGCCGGAGATGAGGCTGCATCGCAGAACGCCGAGCTGTGCATACTGTTCGCCGATATCAGAAATTTTACCAGCATCAGCGAGAATCATGACCCCCAGATGATCACAGGCATGCTCAACGAATACTTCAGCCTCTGGGCGCGTACTATCAGGCTGCACGGCGGAATCGTCGACAAATTCATCGGCGACGCTGTGATGGCTGTCTTTGGACTGCGCAACGACGGTTCGCCGTGTGATGACGCGGTCGCCTGCCTGGCCGACATGCGCGCCGCCCTGCCGGCACTGCAGAAGAATCTCGCCGGTCTCGGATTGCCGGCGCTCACCGAATTCGGCGTAGGCATTCACTTTGGCAGAGTGGTCGTGGGAGACATTGGCAGCGACGAGCGCAAGAATTTTACCGTCATCGGCGATACCGTCAATGTCGCCTCGCGGCTTGAATCGGCGTGTAAAATATTGAGCACGCCCTGTGTCATATCCAACGAGACATTCATAAAACTGGGTGCCCGGAATCAGGCCATGTTCAAGCCTCTGGGCTCGGTTCGGCTCAAGGGCAAGACCAGGACGCTCAAGGTCTTCGGTCTGCAAGCCGAGGCGCTGTCCGGTCAGAACTCATAGGCCGCTTCAGAAGCGGAGAAGGTAGGGAATCATGCGTATCATCTATCTGTTGATCGTGCTGGCGGTGGCAATCCTGGCAATGATCTTTGCGCTACAGAACAGCATCCAGATTGTCATTTCGTTCTTCTCAATGTCAGCATCAGGATCGCTCTCGCTGGTCCTGATTCTGACGCTATCCATCGGCATACTGCTTGGCGTGCTTATCATGGCACCATCGGCGTTCAAACGATCACTCCAGTTCTCGGGCCTCAAGCGCAAGTTCTCCAGACTCGAGAAAGAGAAGACCAGGCTGAACAAGAAGATGGAAGAATCTGCGCCAGACTCGAAACGCGATGATACCTCGGCAAGCCAGCCCAAGGATCAGACCGATATGCCATCGCTCTGACCGTATCAGCCGCATAACCTAAGGAGATTCCATGAAGACTCTGGACGACTCGACAGCGGCCCGGATCCGCGCCTTTGCCCACACGCTTGTAGATCCGGCACATGCCCATATAGCCATAGCACCCGAGCGTGCCGAGAAGGGATATTGGTTCGGCGGAGGGAACATGGCCGTCGGTTCTGACGGCGTCGCTTGCGACGAGTGCCTCTACCTGACCGGAAGGTACCGCAACTCAGGCGATTCAAGAACCGGCTTGGACCTGGGTGATCGCGGCAAGGAGCTGGCCGTATTCGCTTCCGACGATGGAGCAGCCACGTGGACCAAGGTATTGGCATTCGACAAGAAGGCGGTGGCTCCCGCTGGCATGGAAGCACTATCCATCGAGGGATCGGCGATCCGGTTCACCGCTGCCGGCGTCGAGCTCTATGTCTCATCGGAGAAGAAACTGCCCTATCCCTATCGTGTCGCCGCATACGAGAAACCGGGCACAGGCATCTGGTCAATAGAACGGCTAATCGCCCCGACCATCGAAGCCCTCTGTGACGCCAGTCCACAGACGATCGTCTCGAGCACGGATCCTGCCACGCTCCAGATAAAGGATCCCTTTATTGCCGAGCGCCAGGATGGCTCAGCGTTGCTATTCTTCTGCCACCACTCATTCAACTGGTCGTCGAGCGGAACTGGCTTCTTAGCCCTGGACAGCCGTAGCCAGCCGCGAGGAAGCCCAGTCTTCGACTGCTTTCCGCGCGGCCCGGCATGGGATGTCGCCATCACCCGAGGCACCTGCATCCTGCCGCTGCCGGCGGACATGGCCCCTGCGGGCACCGGGCTCGTATTCTATGATGGAGGTGAATGCCTGCGGAATCTGGACGAACATGCGATGGCCAAGAAGCGCCCGCGCGGCTATTCGTGCGAGGAGCTGGGAGGACTCGGATACTACGCGGACAATGACCCACGGCAGTTTGTGCGCATCTCCGACATCTTCCCCGAGTTCATCAGCCCCGCGGGCACAGGCTGCCTGCGCTACATCGACGTGCTGGCAACCGATGGCGCCTGGATAGCCACGTGGCAGCAGTCGCAGCCAGATGGATCGCAGGCGTTGATGATCAACGTGGTCGCCAGGCAGCAAGGCTGATCGGCCGACCGGATCAAAGACCCAGGAACTTCTGTATCGTCTCTCGGTTCCGCGCGTTGACGGGCTTGCTGCCTTCTGTCGTGTACGCATACTCGATCAGGTCGTGGTACAGCGTTGCGACGCGGTGCCTGACCAGCTTGATAGTGCTGTTGATGGTGCCATCCTTGTCAGAGAATTGACCGGGCACGATCATGAATGTCGCCGGTACCCAGGATGGCTGCACCTTCTTGGCCTTCCGGTCGGTCTTGAATCTGTAGAACTCCTCGTTGAGCAGGGCCAGCACCGAGTCCGCTGTCGTGGCTCCACGATCGATGGCGAGTCGCTTGACGCGCTCATCATCGAGGGTGACCAAGGCAACGGTATACTTGCGTTGCTCGTTCCAGGCCATGATGGCGCTGAAGACATCGGTTGAGCAACCGATTGCCTCTTCTATCTCCTCCGGGCTGTACTTCTCGCCATCCTCGGCTATCAATAGCGCCTTCTCCCTGCCTACAACGACGAGGAAGCCGTCCTGGTCGATGTATGCCAGATCGCCGGTCCACAGCCATCCATCGCGCAGTGACTTGGCCGAGGCTTGCGGATTGCGGAAGTATCCCTTCATCACATTCTCGCCGCGTATGACGATCTCGCCGGTTTCCCCGCCCGCGCACAGCGAGCCGTCCGCCTTGCGTATGGTGCACTCTACCGACCGGGCTACCCGCCCCGATGTACCGAACTTGTATGAAAGCGGTGAGTTTGAGCTGATGATGGGCGCGGCCTCGGTCAACCCGTAACCCTGGAATATCGGCACGCCGAATGCCGCAAAGAACTCCTGCTGCTTCACGTCGAGTAGCGCTCCGCCACCTACACAGAACCTGATGTTCTTGCCAAAGACCATGGTCTTGACCTTGTTGAATATCAACGCCTTGGCCAAGGCGTGGACCGGGGCATACCGAAGCGTCGTGACAATGCCAGGCTTGTTGAAGCCATTGCCGTTCAGCTCAATGCCTGCCTTGATGCCGGCCTTGAAGAGCCGCTCTATGAACCCACCCTTCTCTTCTATGCCGGCAATGATCTTCTTCATGAAGTTGCCGGAGAGCGCCGGCACGGTAAGCAGGAACCTGGGCTGAACCTCAACCAGGTTGATCGGTATGTTACGGAGGATGCCCATCCCGCCACCGCGCGCATCGACGAAGTACAGAGCCAGTCCACAGACAAGGCCGGCATATATGCCCACCGTGTGGGCAAACGAATGATCGAGTGGCAGGATTATCAGTGTGCTGTAATGGTATATATCACCGAAGAGTTCGACGCCATCATGGCAATTCGAGAAGTAATTCAGGTGCGTCAGCATGATGCCCTTGGGATCACCTGTCGTGCCGCTCGTGTAGCTGATGGTCGCGACGTCATCTTCCGATATCGATGCGGCGACAGCATCGATCTCAGCGGCGCGCTTCGAGCCGGGCGCCTTCTGTGCGGCAACGCCTTCCGCCAACGCCTCGCCAAGCAGGATGGCCTTGTCCCTGGGATAGCCCGCGGTCTGACAAGCCTTGTCCAGAATGGCCGATTCATCATCGATGAAGACGACAAGCGGCTTGCTCGCTATGCCGGCCAGCGCGGCAAGCACCTTGTCGATCTGGTGTTTCGTCGTGATGAAGAGGCTTGCACCGGAATGTTCAACACGGAACGGTATCTCTTCAGACAGCAACTTTATCGAGAGTGGCACCGAAATAAGCCCCGCCGACAGGAGTCCGAGTTCGCATATGATCCACTCCGGTGAACCTTCAGCGAGCAGGGCCGCGGTCTGCCCCTTCTTGAACCCGCGCCCCAGAAGCCAGGACGCAAATTCCCTGGACCGAAGCCTTGCCTGTGCGTACGTCAGGGTTTCCCATCCCGAATCGCCTTTCCTGAGCGCATACGGGTCATTGGCATAGGTGATCGCCGCATTCTCGAGCATGGCAATAATGGTTTTTTTGCTCATTTGCATCTCCGTCTTGCTGACTTGCTGGTGCCTGTCCGGGCACCTGAGGCACCCGGACAGGCATTATACCCTACGAATCGGCAAATCGCGACTGACAATCGATCATTGGTGATGATCATCGAGTCACTCTTGCATTATTATATATTTTGTCATATATATAGATATGCCTAATTCACTGCGCTCATTCTATGCTGGACCATACCGGTACTTCTCTGTTCTATTTATTCTGATCATAGCGATAGCTGGCTACTTTCTGCCCGTGCTCGGATTGGTTGTGCCTGGACTCATGGTGCTGGCATTGGTCATGAACCGGCGCAGGACCAGGAGCTTCTGCTCGACCGCCTGCCCGAACGGCAGGGCATTGGCCGTAGTGACCCGCCCGTTATCGCTTGACAGACGCCTGCCTGAATTTCTGACCAATCCGGGGCTCAGGCGCGCGCTGTGCGGCTTCATGATGTTCTGCGTCATCTCGCTGCTGGCGAGGTATGGCAAAGGCGGCGTGCCAGCGATAGGCCGGATATTCTGGGCCATCTATGTGCTCGCCACCGGTATCGGCTTCGTGGTCGGCATTGTCTCCAAGCCCAGATCGTGGTGCGCATTCTGCCCGATGGGGACTCTGCAGGATACCATAGCGACCACCAACCGCGTACAGCGCGACAAGACGTAGCATGAGCCAGTGTCAGGAACCTTGCTGGTTCCTGCTATATGACGCGAGGCCCGTCAGGAAATTGCGCAGGAATTGATCCATGCATTCCATGTAGTTCTTCTGTCCCTTCTTGCGGAACAGCGCCGACAACTCGTTCCTGGATAGTACGACATCAGCCTGCTTCATGATGGCTATCATGTCATCTTCCTTGAGCTGCAACGCTATGCGGACCTTCTTCAGTACCATGTTGTTGTCCAGCTCGGCGGGTATCGAGGGTGCCGGGGCATCGTCGCGTGGACCACGATACCTCAGGATCATGCCATCCAGAAGGGCGGCGAGTGTAGCCTTGGGGCACACCGCGTAATCCGGATCGTCGTCTTTTAGAAAATATGACTCGAGTGTCTCCCGGCTCACTGACAGCCCTGCGAGCTGCAGCATCTCGAGCATTGCCGGATCGTTCATACGCACGGCAAATCGCAGCCGCTTGAGCACATCATTGGTTACCATGGTTGATCGATTCTACTATGCATACGCTATCAAGGACTACAGGCACGATGCATGCCATAGTACCTTGGCGTACATAACGATGCTTGCACTGGTGTCGCCCGTTCCCTTCCAATAAGAAACGGCCCTGGTTCAGCAAGGGGCAGCCTGGAATCGCAGGACAGTCCTCAGTTTCGCTTCTGCGACGCTGCCCGGATTGGAGATATATATCTCCCTGTGCGCCATCGACTTCCTGACCAGCGAATTCGCAGCGCAATAGTCATGCATCCTGGAGAAACTCGCAGCTTCGGAGTCATAGCTTCCAGTGTGCATCATCTGGACGCATAGCCCTTCTTCATATGTGCCAAACTCCGCCGAGTCGAGGATGTCGCCGGGTCGCTTCTTCCGCACCGCCTCGATTGCGTATCGGGCGAATTCCGGCGTAACGAAGTCAGGTTGCCGGATCATCATCGTGTATACCAGTTGGTCCTTGTCGAGCACATGCGGAGCACGGTATCTGGCTTCCTCCGAAACATCCCAGACTCCCTCGAGCGGGAATACCGTGTATTCGAAATATCCCTCAGGCGGGTTCGATGACTTGTACGACATTCTGACAGCGTAGGCAACTGAGTACAGCGCGCCCACACAATCCATGAAATGCGAGCCGTTGGGGTTGCCCCGTCCCTTTATGGAAAAGAATTGAAACGGTGGGACGATGACCTGTCGGGGGTCTGATCCCGGCAGGTACAGCGCCTTGTCTGTCTTCTTCCAATCGCTTTTCATGGCAGTTAGAGCGGCCTGACCGGTTCGCATATGTCGATGACAAACATACCCTTAGGGTGGCTGGCGGGATCCTGAAGGTAGACCTCATAGCACATTCTATCATCAGGCTGATATCCCGATGATGGGAACCATTCACCCATTAGTGCATCCCATGCTTCGCCAAACTGGCTCGGCAGTATCTCGAACCTGGCAACCGCGAACATGCCACCGGGTATGGTCATCACGTTGATATCGCCAGACACCTCTGTACCTGGGGCAACGGTCACACAGGCACTCGAGCGGAGCTTCTGCTCGGGCGTGGTTTCGGGCGAATCGTGATAGACAGCGAGCGACTGGGCTCCTGGCACCCGGAATAGCCCGCGGGGGCCGGCCCAGCGGGAGAGCCGCCCGAAGGCTTCTCCTATTGCATTGAATGCTCCGACATGGCGTGCATAGGCCACCGTAAGTTCGGGCAATTTCCTGACCTCAACCTTGTATGACAGACTCTTCATGGCATCCCTCCTGCTATCGTCAGTTCGCATGGAAAGATCATATCGATCTGCGCTCGCTTGCGCTTGCCCAGGATTGCCGATCGCTGGACCCGCGGTGCTGTGCACTGTGCAGGCATTGCTTTCCGCAAGAAGCCGCCGTTTCGACCCATCAAGAGTGCGCCACACTGAGGCTGTCACGCCGAAGCGTGACCTGAAGGCCCGGGCAAATACGCTGGGACTGGAGAATCCGACAGCGAGCGCGACGTCGGTGACCGCTTCGCCTGGATGTTCGGTCAGCCTGGAAGCGGCTTGTTGCAGACGCACTCTCTTCAGAAAATCGGAGACCGTCTCGCCGGTTATGCTGGAGAATACGCGGTGGAAATGGAAGCGGGAGAAAGCGGCGATGTCCGCAAGTTCATCGATGGTGAGTTCATCGCCGTGATGGGCGTAGATATGATCAACCACCCGCTCGATCCGGCCCAAGTATTCCCTGCGCAGAAACTCCTCACGCGTCATGGTATGCCATTCCTTCCATCACAGAAGATCGCGGCTCAGAGGCCAGCCGCTCTGTCGGAACCGGGCCAGCCGTCTAGTCTATCCGCTTGATCCTGATGATGGACGGCA
>Ga0307375_10006580_pt1 | contig 10719 bp, 7 predicted proteins | sample TR1MG_FD_202531 | JGI IMG/M metagenome (GOLD analysis project Ga0307375, IMG submission 202531) | Soil microbial communities from Risofladan, Vaasa, Finland - TR-1 | ecosystem: Environmental > Terrestrial > Soil > Coastal area > Acid sulfate soil | place: Finland: Risofladan, Vaasa | collected...
CATAGGCTTTCAAGCGGAGCCTTAATTTCTGCGGAAGATCGTTTTCTTTCTTTTTGGCCATTTTATTATTTACTAAATACTAATTTTTACTGATGTACGAATGGATTAAATTTTGTTAACCACGAAATTCGTACATTCGTATTATTTCGTATTTAGTAAAGTTATTTGCTGATTTTAGTTACAACTCCTGCGCCTACGGTCTTGCCTCCTTCACGGATAGCAAACCTCTGTTTCTCTTCAAGCGCGACAGGCGAGATCAGTTTTACGCCGACATTAACGGTGTCGCCAGGCATAACCATTTCGGTTCCTGCCGGCAAAGTGACATCTCCGGTAACGTCCGTGGTCCTGATGTAAAACTGCGGCTTGTATCCGGTGAAGAAAGGAGTGTGGCGTCCGCCTTCTTCTTTGCTTAAGATGTAAATTTCTGCGTCGAATTCGGTGTGCGGAGTAACGCTGCCCGGCTTGACGATGACCTGTCCTCTTTCAACATCGTCTTTCTTAAGTCCCCGGAGAAGAATGCCGACGTTGTCTCCGGCCTGTCCTTCGTCAAGGAGCTTGTTGAACATTTCAATACCGGTAACTACTGTCTTCTGGGTCGGTTTCAATCCGACGATTTCAACTTCCTCGTTCACTTTAACCCTTCCGCGTTCGGCTCTTCCGGTGACGACGGTACCGCGTCCTTCAATCGAGAAAATATCTTCGATAGGCATAAGGAACGGCTTGTCGAGATCGCGAACCGGGTCAGGAATGTATTCGTCCAAAGCTTTGACAAGGTCGAGTATCGGCTTGGCGTCTGGGTCGTCGGGAGATTTGGTGTTAAGAGCTTTCAAAGCGGAACCACGGATGACCGGAGCATTGTCTCCGTCAAAATTGTATTTCTTCAAGAGCTCGCGGACTTCGGATTCGACGAGGTCGATGAGTTCCGGGTCGTCCACCATATCGCACTTGTTGAGGAAAACAACTATCTTCGGCACGCCTACCTGGTAAGCCAAAAGAATGTGCTCACGGGTCTGAGGCATCGGACCATCAGTCGCGGCGACAACGAGAATGGCTCCGTCCATCTGGGCGGCGCCGGTTATCATGTTCTTGATGTAGTCGGCGTGTCCAGGAGCGTCGATGTGGGCGTAGTGCCTCTTATCGGATGAATATTCGGAGTGATGAAGAGCGATAGTTATGCCACGCGCTTTTTCTTCAGGAGCGTTGTCGATATTGTCGACTCCTTCTTCCTTTGAAGCGAGACCTTTCATAAAGAGGACGTGCGTCATGGCCGCGGTCAAAGTGGTCTTGCCGTGGTCGACGTGTCCGATAGTTCCTACGTTAACGTGGGGTTTTTCCCTGGAAAATTTTTCTTTTTCTGCCATTTGTTTTATGAGTTATTAGTTATCAGGCATCAGTTATCAGGATTTTTAATTATCCCTAGTTACTGATTACTGTTTACTAATTATTTTATAATTTTTTTATTTATTACCTAGTTTCGACCTGGTTTTTTTAACAGTTGTGAAATTGTAACTCTAAACCAGAAATTGTCAAGAAAAAGCTGTGAATATCACTTCCTTTTCCCCTCAATTATGAGCTGGGCTATGTTGTTCGGGGCGGGTTCGTAACTGCTGAATTCCATGCTAAAACTGCCTCGACCTTGGGTCAGCGAACGAAGCCCTGTGGCGTATCCGAACATTTCAGAGAGCGGAACCTTGGCCTCTATGACCTTGGTATTAGCCCTGTCTCCCATTGTTTCAATTTTGCCGCGCCGTGAATTTATGTCTCCGGTTATCTCTCCCATGAATTCCTGCGGGACTATCACCTGCACTTTCATTATAGGCTCAAGAATGACCGGCTTGGCGCGCCTGACTGCTTCCTGGAAAGCCATCGAACCGGCAATCTTAAAAGCGGCTTCCGAAGAGTCGACTTCGTGGAAAGAACCGTCGTAGAGCGCGACTTCGACGTCAACCATCGGATAGTGCGCTATGACGCCTTTGTCGAGAGCTTCCTTAACACCTTTTTCAACGGCAGGAATATATTCGTTCGGTATCAAACCTCCTTTGATTTCGTTTTCGAAAACAAATCCCTGCCCGCGTTCGAGCGGTTTTATTCTGAGCCAGCAATGTCCGTATTGTCCGCGTCCGCCGGACTGCCTGATGTATTTCCCTTCCGCTTCGGCTCCCGCGGTTATGGTTTCCTTGTAAGCGACCTGAGGACGGCCGACGTTAGCTTCGACGCCAAATTCTCTTTTCATTCTGTCTACGATAATTTCAAGGTGAAGTTCGCCCATTCCGGAAATGATGGTGTCTCCCGTTTCCGGGTCTCCGGCAACGCGGAAGGTCGGGTCTTCATCCGCCAAGCGGTGCAAAGCCGTACCCATTTTTTCCTGGTCGGCTTTTGTTTTCGGTTCGATTCTGATTCCGATGACCGGTTCGGGGAATACGATTTTCTCGAGAACTATCGGAAAGTCCGGAGAGCAAAGAGTGTCTCCGGTTCCGGTGTTTTTAAGCCCGACGATTGCCGCGATTTCTCCGGAATAAATTTCTTCGACTTCTTCGCGCTGGTTGGCGTGCATGCGGACGATACGGCCGACGCGCTCCTGCTGCCCTTTGGCTCCGTTCATTATATAAGAGCCGCGCTTCAAAATTCCGCCGTAATTTCTGAAATAAGTAAGGCTGCCGACATAAGGGTCGTTCGCTACCTTGAAAGCGAGAGCGGTGAACGGCTCACTGTCGTCGGCTTTCCTGAAAATTTCTTCCCCTTCTTTATCGGGGTTAGTGCCTTTGACGGGCGGCAAGTCGAGTGGCGAAGGAAGGTAGTCGGCAACCGCGTCCAAAACCAGCTGGACTCCTTTGTTCTTCAAAGCGGAACCCGTGAAAACCGGGATGATCTTGTTGGCAATGACTCCTTTTCTCAAAACGCGCATCAACTCTTCGAGCGGAATTTCTTCTCCCGCGAGATATTTTTCCATCAAAGCGTCGTCATTGTCGGCAATGGCTTCAATTAGCTCGCGGCGGTATTTTTCCATATCGGCTTTCATATTTTCCGGAACGGGAATTTCCACTACGCGTTCTCCTTTTTCTCCCTGGAACTCGAAAGCTTTCTGGCGGAGAAGGTCAACGACGCCGCTGAAATCGGCTTCGCTGCCTATCGGAAGCTGCGCGCGAAAAGCGTAAGGTGTAAGCCTTTCTCTTATGGAAGCAAAACTTTTCTCGAAGCTAGCGCCCATGCGGTCGAGCTTGTTTATGAAACAGATTCTTGGAACGTGATACTCGTCGGCGTAGTGCCAGTTCGTTTCCGACTGGGGTTCAACTCCGGCGACGCCGTCAAAAACGACAACGGCTCCGTCGAGAACGCGGAGCGAGCGTTTCACTTCAACGGTGAAGTCGATGTGGCCGGGGGTATCAATAAGGTTGATGTTGTGTTCGAAATTTTTGTCTCCTTTGCGGTAGGTCGGAGTCCAGAAAGCCGTGGTCGCGGCGGAAGTAATGGTGATTCCCCTTTCTCTTTCCTGTTCCATCCAGTCCATAACGGTGTCGCCTTCATGCACTTCGCCTATCTTATGGGAAACTCCGGTATAAAAAAGAACACGCTCGCTGACGGTTGTTTTTCCAGCGTCAATATGAGCGATAATTCCTATGTTCCTGGTTTTTTCTATTGGGTATTTTCTTGCCATTCGGAGTTAAAGGTTATTAAAGTTATAAAGTTTATAAAGTTTTTACTTTACGAACTTTATGAACTTTCAACTTATCGATTATCTGACGAAGTGAGCGAATGCCCTGTTGGCCTCTGCCTGGCGGTGCATATCTAACTTCTTCTTTATGGCGTCTCCTTCGTTCTTGGCTGCAGCCATTATTTCATTGGCGAGTTTTTCGGAAATAGGCTTGCCCTTTTTGGCTTTGGCTGCGTTGATTATCCAGCGCACTCCGAGCATGAAGCGCCTTTCCGGACGGACTTCGCGCGGAACCTGATAGTTGGCTCCACCAACGCGCTTCGAGAAAACCTCTATGTTCGGAGAAACGTTTTCAAGCGCCTGTTCGAATATTTCTATAGGTTCTTTCTTGGTTTCTTTCTTTATCTTTTCAAGAGCGTCGTAAACCGCCTTTCTGGCGATAGTCTTTTTGCCTTCCTGCATAACGCAGTTGATGAAGCGGCTCAAATCGACGCGGCCGTAAACCGGGTCAGGCTGATAATATTTTTTGTAAACTCTTTTCTTGCGCATAGTATATATTAATTTACAATTTCTAATTTACAATTTTCATTGAATTTGCAATTTTAGAATTTTCAAACTGTTTATAAATTAAATCATTGAAAATTTATTGTAAATTGGAATTTGATAATTGAAAATTATTTTGTTTTTGGTGTTTTTGCTCCATACTTCGACCTCTGCTGTTTCCTGTTTTCGACTCCGGTCGTGTCGAGGACTCCGCGCACGATGTGATAGCGGATACCCGGAAGGTCCTTAACGCGGCCTCCGCGGATGACAACGATGGAGTGCTCCTGAAGGCTGTGGCCTTCGCCCGGAATGTAAGCGGTGACTTCCATTCCGTTGGTAAGGCGGATACGGGCAACTTTACGCAAAGCGGAGTTAGGCTTCTTCGGAGTGGTCGTGAAAACTTTCAGGCAGACGCCTCTCTTAAAAGGAGAATCAGAGTAAACCGGCTTGTTTCTTACGGTATTGAAATAAAATGCCAAAGCCGGCGATTTGGTTTTCGCTTTCAATGGCTTTCTTCCTTTTTTTATAAGTTGTGTGACTGTTGGCATTTCGATAAGCAATTATACATCAGTCATTAGTAATCAGGGATGTTATCCCGACCGACTAAATTCTGATATCTTATGCCTGATAACTGATGACTAGTTATGCAGACGAGAGAAATTCTAAATCAAACAGGCCCTTTGTGTCAAACCCCGCACCTTTTACTTATACTTTATTATCAATGCATTTTCGCCCATTCATCAATTTAAAAATATATGTATTTTTATTAGACAAAAAGGTGCGGGGGTCAAACCAGGCATGAGAAACAAAGGTTCCGCTAAAATCCGGTTATCAGGCTGAAAAGCCAATGGACTACCGGAGTTATGAGCTGAAATCCGAAAAACACGAAAATCAGTAAAAGTATCATCCCGTAGCGCTCCAGAAACATGCCGAGCTGCAAACTGGATTCGCTTTGCGGCAAAACGGAAAAAAGAACTTTGGAGCCGTCCAGCGGCGGCAGAGGCACCAGATTAAAAATAGCCAAAAGTACGTTTATGTAAGCTATGTACGCGAAAAATTCATAGAGCAAAGAGTCGGCGGGAACATTCATCAGAGGAAGCATCCGCAAAATAACTCCGAAGACGACGGCGATTATAAGATTGCTGACCGGTCCGGCCGCGGCTATTTTACCGGCTCCCGTTTTCGGGTCTTTAAGATAAACCGGATTATATGGCACCGGCTTCGCCCATCCGAAAACAAAAGAACCGCCGCTCACCATAAAAAGAAAAACCGGGAAGACGAACGAACCGAAAAAATCCAGATGCTTGAGCGGATTAAAGGTAAGCCGCCCGGCAAGGCGCGCGGTCGGGTCGCCAAGATGTTCGGCGACATAGCCGTGCGACAGTTCGTGTATCATCACGGAAAATATAAGAACCGCCAGCTGAAAAATTAAAAATGAAATCTGATCCATAGGCTTAATAATACAACAAAAACCGCCAACAAAGAATTCATTAATATTCGTCGTAAAATTCGTCCCACAATTCGTCGCGCAAAATGTTAACAACTTGTGCGATCGCACAAGTTGTTAACATTTATGAATTCTATTGAAAAAACCGGCTAAAACATTATAATGACGTTAGCGATAATTAAATCGTGTCCCCGTAGCTCAATGGATAGAGCGCTTGGCTTCGAACCAAGAGGTTGCGGGTTCGACTCCTGCCGGGGACACAATGACAAGGCAGGTGGGGAACCAAGAGGATAAGATTGATTCATTCGGCTAAAATAAAATTGAATACATGCCCCTATAGCTCAGTTGGCAGAGCAGCTCGCTCTTAACGAGAAGGTCCCAGGTTCGAGGCCTGGTGGGGGCACCACTTCGCTAAAGCTTCGTAGTGCAAGCACAGAATTATTCCAAGTGTATATTCTTCTCGAACTCGGCTAGTTTTTCCGCCAATAAAGGATGGTTTTTTAAATCCTTGTCCTTTTCCAAAATTTTTACCGCCGCCTCGCGGCTGGATTTTATAAGTTCGAAATTCTGCAAAGCGGACATCGCGTTGTCCGGCAGGCCGGTCTGCTTCTGCCCGATGAATTCGCCGGGTCCGCGCAGTTTCAAATCTTTTTCGGCGAGCTCGAATCCATTCTTTGCTTCGATTATCGCTTTAAGGCGGTCGCCTACCGTCTTCGAGTCCGAGTCCGTGAAAAGGAAGCAAAATGACTGATGTTCTCCCCTGCCCACTCGGCCACGGAACTGGTAAAGCTGCGCCAGCCCGAACCTGTCCGCGCCTTCAATCATCATTATGGTCGCGTTCGGAATATCGACTCCGACTTCAATGACGGAAGTGGAAACAAGAATGTCGATTTTCTTATTTTTAAAATCGTCCATAGTTTTCGCTTTTTCTTTCGACTTGAGCTGCCCGTGGAGCATTCCCACCCGCAGGTCCGGAAATATTTCCTTCGATAATTTTTCGTACTCCTCTTTTACGGATTTAACTTCCCAGAGCGCCAGTTTCTGATAAACGCTGCGCGGCGCGCCTTCGGTTTCCTTTTCCTCGGCGGGGTCTATGCGGGGACAAATGACGAATGCCTGGCGCCCTTTCTTAATCTGCTCGCGGATGAACTGATAAGCTTTGCCGCGGTTTGCCGGCGCGACTATCTTGGTCAATATCGGCTTTCTACCCACCGGCAATTCGGTGATTATGGAAATATCGAGGTCGCCGAAAATCGTCAGCATCAGCGTTCTTGGAATCGGCGTGGCCGACATGCTAAGAAGGTGCGGTAATATCTTTCTGCCATGAACCAGTTCAGCGCGCTGACGAACACCAAAGCGGTGCTGCTCGTCAACGATGACCAATCCCAAATCCTTGAAAACGAAATCTTTTTGGATGAGCGCGTGAGTGCCGACGATTACTTTCAGCGTTCCCAATTCTATTTTCTTTTTCAATTCTTCTTTTGAAATAGAACTTTCTAGGTCGTTCTCGTAAAATATTTTCGCTTCTTTTGAAACAAGCAGGCCTATCTCCGGCTGTTTCTTGAGCGGCAATCCGGCGAATATTTTTTTAAGCGTCTGGAAATGCTGGCGTGCCAATATTTCAGTCGGCGCCATAAAAGCGCTCTGAAGCCCGTTGTTGGCGGCAAAAAGCGCGGCGACCGCGGCAACGACGGTTTTTCCGGAACCGACATCGCCCTGTAGCAGCCTGTTCATCGGCGTGGCCTTGCCGATATCCTGGACTATTTCCCAAAGAGATTTTTTCTGCGACGGCGTCAGCTTGAACGGCAGCGCGTCCGTTATTTTTTTTAGGTCATTAACTTCAACCTCTATTGGCGGAGCTTTTTCCTTTGCAAGTTTCAGTTTGTGCCCGATGTTCATCACTTGCAGCAAAAACAAATCTTCGAACGAAAATCTTTTCTTTGCGGCAAGCGCGGCGTCTTCGCTCTCCGGAAAATGAATTTCGCGCAGAGCGTCGTTAATTTCCGGCAGGCCTTCGGATTCGAGAGTTTCTTCGGGAATCCATTCGGGTATGTCGCCTATGCTTTTTAAAATCGGCTGCACTAAAAATCTGATGCCTCTCGAGGTCAGCCCTCTTGTTTCCGGATAAACCGGCACAAGGCGGCCAGTATGATTCATCTCCGATTTCATGCCACTGCTTAATTCATAAGCCGGATGAGAAAGATATATCTCATTATCTCCGACGGAAACTTTTCCGGAAAAATTCGCCGAGCGCCCCGGGCGGAGAGTGTTGACGAGATAGGGCTGATTGAACCAAACGGCTTTAATTGTTCCTGAGTCGTCGCGTATCAACGCTTCCGTAACCACAAGGCGCCGCCTGAAACTTCGGCGCATCTTTATATCCTCAACAATGCCCTGCACCGTAACCTGCTGGCCCGGTTCGAGATTGGCGATGGAAACCACTTCGGAAAAATCCTCGTAGCGCGAAGGAAAATGCCAAAGCAAATCTTTTATCGTAAAAACTTTAAGCTTGCCGAGGCTCTTGGCGAATCTCGGCGGAATTCCTTTTATTTCGGAGAGAGGAACTTGAAGGTTGATGAATCCCATTTTATAACCCGCTTTCGTCACGAGATGCGACCGTTTCGAGCCTCGCCTGCGCCGAGGCTTCGGCGGGCAGGGAAAACCCCGCTTTTCGACGAAGAATAGTTTTAACTATTTTGAGGAGGAGTAAGGGGTTTGCAGCCGAAATGGTAGTCATCGCAGTAGAAATTAGGATTATGGAATGGGGTTATCCATGTGTTCGCCACATTATATCCGATTTTAAAGATAAAAACAATTAACAGATGTTTTCCTTCTCCTTATCTTTCCTTACTCTTTTCTTTATTTCCCCTTTTCTTCCCTTCTCCTTATTCCTAATTCAAATATGGTACATCCTCGGGCACTATGATATATCATAGTGCCCGAGATTAAGTCTACTGATTAAATTTACGGTATATACAATGTTCCGTATTTTGTTTTAACGCGCCTGCCTCGAGGTCTGGCTCTCCCCGCTTTTGGGTCCCGGCTGTAAACCCTTTTCTTTCGTTCTTTCCGCTTTGGGTAACTCCTATAATTATTTTCAGTCAAAGCTTTCTTGATACCGCTTATTGTCTGCGGCGAAAGCCATAGCTCATTCCCAATCTGCTTATAGCTCTTTCCGGAAGTAATGGCATCTATGGCAGCTGCGCGCATAACTAAATCGTGTCGTTCACCTGAAGTTGAAAGTAGCTCGAGTAAATCCTTGGATGCCGCTATTTTGTGCCAACAATCATTTTCCCATTCCGCCCGCGAACCATAGTCATTGATGGATGGCATAATTGGCAATTTATTTTTACCAAAATCTTTTCTGTTTAATTTACTCATTGCGTTATTTTATCATAATGCCCAGCACTATGATATATCATAGTGCTTAAGAATGGATAGCAAAAGCGATAATGAGCGAATAGCGGAACCAATGAATAAAATAAATGAATGAGGGCGAATAAGAATAATTAGAACGAGTGTAAAAATATCAGCCACTATGACATGTCATAGTGGCTAAGAGCAGATTGTAAAAGCGAACAATAAAAGTGAATATTGAAACGAATACAAAAGGAGACTTGAAGGATATAAGCAGAGATTGGAATGGATGCGAAAACTCCAGGCACTATGATATATCATAGTGCCCGAGGATGGGTGGCAAAAATGATAGTGATAATGTGAAAAATAATAATGTGGGAATAGCAAATGATAATGTGGAAATATTAACGACGTAGTGGATTGAAAAAATAATTAAGAGACAAGGAGTAGGCAGTTCGAAAAAAATATTAAGCGCTATGATATATCATAGCGTTCCAGTATGAATAACAAGAAGCATAAGCATAGGTATAAAAAATAAAAGGTAGCAGGAAATTAAAACAGTGACAATGAAGAGTACCAGGCACTATGATATATCATAGTGCCTAAAACCAATCTCGAAAGTATTTTCGGCCGTGATACCGGTCAATTTCGTCCGACGCAATAAATCCGACTCAATAAACGAGTGGCAGCGAAGAATACCTTGGCACTATGATATATCATAGTATCCGGAAGTGGACGGTGAAAATGAGAAAATGATGGTTATTCAATGCTATATTTTTGGACCAAAAGCACGAAAAAATGACGATGAATGGATTAAAGGATAAGACGAATTGATTAAGGGATAAATAGATTAAAAAATAATTAAGAAGCAAGGAACGGGCAGGGTAAAAAATATTTGGCACTATGATATATCATAGTGCCCGATCGGGGTGGTCAGCTGGAAAAACTGGAAACTAAACCTGGAATTGAGTTAATAAAAAACCGCCGGCTTTAGGCGGATAAAAAACAGATTCCTCGTCCGCCAGTTGCCTGCCTGCGCGTTGCACGCAGATAGGGCGGACTCGGAATGACATGTGAGCGTGAGATATCTTACTGCGGAGGAACTCCTCCATCCGTGCGTACCTGGGGCGTGTTCACCATCGGGGCTGTTCCCTGATTGACTCCCGTGGGAGGCGGAGGCATACCTATTCCCGCAGGGCTGCCAAGCGTTATTTTGACTGCGTCGAAACTAGTGGAAGTTGTTATGTCTTTGCCGGCGTCAACTGTAATTGAGTCTCCTGCCTTGAGGTCGGAGATGCTTATTGCTGTTTCAGTGAAGAGCTGGGGCGGAGTTGGCATATTTGCCATGGAGGGAACGGTGGAACTGCTGCTAACCGGAGCTTTCTGCGCTTTTTGGACAGCTGTTTGATAAGCAGCCATTTCCCGCTGGAAAGCTTTGGGGTCTACAGGTTCGCTCTTTACGAGCTTTGTGCTGTCTGTAACGGTGATTTGGCGGACTGTGGGCAGATTTTCAAATGGATTTCCCGAAAGCGGAGTTTGAAGGGTTATGGTGTTGCCGGAGATGCTTTGTATCGTTCCTGAGACGGAATTCATCACGGGGATAGGCGGAAAAGCCTCCTTCGCCTTATTGAGCTGGGCGGAATATTCGTAACCGGCGCCGAAGTAGCCTATTGCAACACCGACTATGAGAGCTAGCACTATTCCTATGATGGTGGTGTTT
>Ga0307375_10006581_pt1 | contig 10718 bp, 19 predicted proteins | sample TR1MG_FD_202531 | JGI IMG/M metagenome (GOLD analysis project Ga0307375, IMG submission 202531) | Soil microbial communities from Risofladan, Vaasa, Finland - TR-1 | ecosystem: Environmental > Terrestrial > Soil > Coastal area > Acid sulfate soil | place: Finland: Risofladan, Vaasa | collected...
TATACCTGCAATCATTACAAGTACTGCTGCTATGAAAGGATTAGCTAAGACTGCTGCTGCAGTTCCTTTCGCACCTCCTGCGGCTGTTCCCGTGAAAATTCCTGTGGCAATTTTGGTAGCTAATGCTTCGATTGCTGTAAGTAAGTAATATGCTTTCCCAGCAACCCACACAAGACCTTGACCGAATAATTTTGCTACAGGTCCTATTTTAAAAAATGCTTGGATTAGCCCGCCAACACCTAACACGAGTATTCCAAGTAGCATTAGCAAACCTCCAACCAAGAATCCGAGAATCAGAATCCAAGCAGTAAGCTTAGGATGTTTTTCTATCCACTCAGTTAATGCACTGATTATTTCCATGATTACTGGAATGAAAGGTTCAAGCGCTGTGTTCAGCGCTTCCCCAACTACGAATCCTAAATATTGAAACATCGCCCCTACGTGCGCAATGTTTGATACGCTGTCAGTTGTAGAAGCCATTATCTCATTGAAAATCCCAATTGATTTTTTGATGGCACTTTCAAATACTCGTTTGATTGCCATTCCGAAAAACATAACTGATAATGCCCAGCCTTGGAATTTTCTCGTTGCAATATCTAGTTTTTGAGCGAAATTGCCTACTAGTTTAGAACTTTTTGAAACGCCCAGGAGAAGTTCTGTGAGCGTCCTACCTTTCCCCATTTTAATACTTGCAACAGCATACCTTTTTGTTTCTTTAGTTAATTCCCGCATTCCATTCTCAAGCTTTTTTACTGTTGTGAAAGTCCTGCTAAACTTGCCTGTTGGGAAAATATCCCGTTTTGCCAAAGCAGGGTATAGCTTGTTCATTCTCTTAGTCAAGTTCTCAATAGTTTTAGCATTTTGCTCCAACCCTTTTATTTTCCCAAGCTCATCTCCTGATTTCTTAAGGCCCTTAATCTTTTTTTGAACTTCTCCAAGAGTTGCTATTGCTTTTGTAGCAGTGGCTGTAATGAAAATACCCATACTGGTTGCAGGGTTTCCCCCTCCTGATCCCATTTTTTATCTTTTCCTCTTAGATCCCATACTTCTTTTTTGGTCTTTATTTTGCTTTTTTGATTCTGCAATCATCGCTTTTATCATTGCTAAAACAAAAGGTATTGGCTGTTCCATCAAAACCCAATAATCCCATTTGAACTCTTTACAAAGCATATAACAAATGTCTGTGAACCAATCTTTTGTTATACCTTGGTTTTTATCCTTGCGGAGTTTCTGGAGTCTTTGGCTTATCATCTGCTTTGGCAGCTTCTGCTTCTGCTATTTTTTCTTTGTGTCTGTTTTTTTTGATTGTTTCAATATCAGTTGGGACGTTTTGGGCTCCCGCATTCATTTCCATTACTATCCCAAATATTTCCCATAAGTGGCTTAGTGCGAACTTATCCCTTTTGTCTCGTAAGATGTCTGGGTAGCTTGTTTCCATTGTCACGCTTACAAGTTCTTGAGCGAGTTCGATTCCGTTGCCTTTTATGAGTGCTTCCATGAACAATTTTCCTTTTTCTTCATCACCTATTTTTTTCCCGTCTTCACCTGTTGTTTTCATACTTCCAATCATGTCTATTATCTGATACACTTTTGGAATGTATTTGAAAGGTAGTGGTTCAAAGCTGAACACGTCTTCCTCTCCTGATTCAGTTTTTAATCTTAGTTCTGCTGGTTTTACTATGTGCCTGTCAAACTTGTCAGTCATTTTTTCTTTCCTCCTGAACCAAATGGTTTTGGCCCTTTATTTTGTGATTGTTCAACACCTTGCATTTCTAACTTTTCTATTCTCTCATTTAGTATTCCTACTTTCTCTCTGACTTCCATGTATTGTTGGAACATTACTTGGTCTTTTGCTTCTACTTCCATGCATTCAAGTAATATTTTGATTCCCATTGCGTAGTTGTCGTTGGTTTCTTGTTGGCAGAACTCGCAAAATTTTTGGTGAATTTTTGCAGGGCATTTTGTGATGGAGAAGTTTATTGTTGTTTTCTGTATGTCTCTAAACTTTTCTTGTTGTGTCTTGTCATCAATAATCTGCTCATCATCAAGCATTCTGTCTCACCTCTGCAATTATCCAGTCTGAGTGCTTTCTGGGATTGTATATTTTAAACATAGGTGTTATTGGCTGTATTCGCTCACATAACGCGTAAAAGCTCGTTTTATCGGCTTTTTCTATGATTAGGAGTGTCTTGCTCCCTAATCTGCTAACTTGCGACTGAAGCGTTGTATCCGGGTCGTATCGTACAAAGTCTCCAGAAGCCACAAGATCACCAATCCATTTAAACTCATTAGGATCAATCTTCTCCAAAGCCATAAACTTATTTATCCGTTCTTGTGATACCATTCGTGCCCACCTCTTTCAGTTGATTTATCCAAAGCATCAAAAAACCTTTTCCTACTATTATCATAATTGAAGTATTCAACTTCCTTATGAGCCCGATCCATAATCTTATCCACCCGCTCACCACCTGCTAACACCTTCTTCATAACCTCCAAAGTCTGCTTTGTATCAAAAGGGTCAACCGTGAATTCTGGAAACAGCTTGTTATAACTAAAAACCCTATTGCTCCCTACAACTGGGCGCTTCCAACAAGCAAGCTCAACACCATTCCTCCCGTAAGTATGAAACGGGTTCGGATCATAAACCAGCCTTTCACCTTGAATTGCCTGTGCGAACTCAGGAAATCTCATCAAAGGCAGTGTAGTGTCAAACATTGCACCTTTATACTGCTTCATCTCATCCCATTTCTCCCAGTAACCATACATTTTGCTCTTAAGCCCGAACAGTTTCTTAGCTAACCTTAGAGTTCTCGAAGGTAAATAAGTATGTCCTGCCCACCAATGAAACAAGAACCCTATAGACTCGCTTTGGTAATCACTCCCTAAATGCTTCAGATACTCTGTGTTTGACGGGTGAGGCATTACAAAAGTTCCATCAAGCATGTTGCTAGCTTGGTGTTTTTCTGTTGTGAAAAGCATGTCCGCCATTCTCTGCAACTGATCATACCTAAAAGGGTCTATTCCCCACTTACCCCAGTACTCACTTACGTAATCATTGTTAAGCACCAATTTTGTGCTGCTTCCATCTAACATTTTCCTGATCTCTGGAATCATAGCCATATCAACAGGACTCATGTTTATCTGAACGGCATCATAGTTTTCTAGCACTCCCTTATCTAACTCGCTGAATGGCTTAATATCCCCGCCAAAAACGAATAGCCAGTTATACATTCCTGATCTTGCAGGTTGTTCTTCTAATGTTTTTTTGATGTTCTGACCTATTTCAGATCCTCCCATCGCATGCAAAAATTTTAGTTTTCTCACAGTTCATTCACCTCCATCAATAAAAATAGATTTCCTTTTTCATATCCTGTTCTTTTAGTCCAGTTCTCTTTTATCCCAGGAACTTCGTATCCTACCCAGCTAATTTTGAATCCGGCATTTCTGAATGCTCTTATCCACCACTCCTCATTTTCTGCTATGATATGTGTTCTATCCAAGAAGTAATCACTTATCCTATACTTGCCTTTATCCCCAAGAGGAACTATAACAAGCCATTTATGAGCGAGAGAAGCCATCTGTTTCAATACAGGTAAGAGTATTAGGGTGTGTTCTAAGACGTCTTTGCAAAATCCAACATCAAAGAATTTCTCTCCAACATGATCTAAGAAAAGGTATGGTTGAGTTTCAGTATCACCGTGTTCTATTGCATACTTTGAAATGTCCAGTCCGCAAGCATCATACCCGAGTAATCTCATTGCCTTAACAAAAAACCCTTTTGCACAGCCAAAATCCAAGACTGATTCGTTCCCTTGAAGTTTCAACGCGTTAATCACAGCTTGCGCTTCCATTATTGACCTTCCAGGCATCCAATTAAAACCCTCGTATAAAGACTTCCCCGTGCTAATTCCTTTCTCAAAATATTCCTCGTCAAACACGTCAGCAGAATTCATTATCATCCGTCTCCTGAACAACTGCATCAAGCAAGTTATTCTGATTAGTATACTTACAATAAGAACAATTAAAGTGTTTCACTTCAAATCTTGAAACAAAATATTCCAGTATCCTTTCCATCCTGCAAATCTGAAATTCTGGATTCATAGTCCTATCATTTTCAACAGCAAGCTCGGAAGATGGACACGCATACACCCACCCGTCTGAGTAAAGGAAAGGTTTTATCATATGAATCATACAAACGTTATCTTTACGTTCTCCAAGAAAAATGTTAAAATCTGAAAGGAAAATGTAATCATTATCCAACAAGTCCCCAATAGTTAGGATAGTTCTTATCTCATCTATAAGCGCTCTAATCTCACCTTTTTGCTGAATGCAATCTGGAGCTATCCTAGTTGGGAGCTTATGCGATTTAGCGAATTTCACAACCCTTCTTAGCTTAGTCTCATCAACCCCGTTTGATGCAATATAACAAGCTGTGACTTTCGTTTTGCTTTTCAAAAACCTAACATTATTATTGAACTTTTCAAATTCTTTACTAGGAAGGTCAAGCACGTTCAAAGATACTCTCACCCAGTTAAACAATCCCCAATCTTCAACTTTATTAATGCTTAGCCCATTCGTGTTAATCCCTATTGAAAACCCTTTCTTTTTCATATACGCAATAAGCTCGTTGATTTCTTCATACAAGGTTGGTTCTCCTCCACCTGTGAGTTCTATTGACTTAACCCCTAACTTTGCCATTTGGTCTATTGCCGATTTTAGTGATGGAAAAGGAATTTTCAAGTGTTTCACTCGACCACTAAAACAGCAATGAGAACATCCCATATTGCACTTGTTTGTAGGTGAGATGTGAAACATTACTGGTCTGACATTTCCTTGCTGTAAGGATTTAAGATTATCCATGTGCTTGAACAATTTTACTTCGTTAGAAGTTATACTAAACTTTTGGTTTTGGTTTCCCATATCTTTCCTCCAATAGTTTATTGCTTTTAGCCCAGCAATGTTTTCCTTCTTCAGAGTTTGGATCTATCGTTTTCTTGCCTTTATGAAAGCAAAAAGCATTATGGCATAGTCCAGCTGAAAATCCGTTTTCGACAATTCTAAATACTAAGTCCCTATCTTCCCCATACATTTTAGGGAATTTTTCATCAATAAACCCGACTTTTTCAAGGGCTGACTTTCTGAACATCATACATAGCCCGTTTAGCCAGTCAGTATATTGAAAGCTCATTTTCACATCTTTTAATTCTTTTTTTCCTGCAGGCCCTGATGTCCTGTTTGTTATTGCGCTGAGAGCTCCAAGGCTTGGTATCTTCTCAAACCAGAACCTCATATGTCTTAAAAAAGAAGATGTGGCTATGCAAATATCATTATCCACTCTGACTACGAATTGCCCTCTTGCTTTTCTCATCATATTATTCAACGTTTTTGGCACGCCAATGTTTATCTCATTCCTGTCTATGCTTATTTGAGGGTGTGCTGATTCCATGTGCATTAAGTAATCAAACGTGCCATCATCACTTCCATCATCAGTTATTAAAAACTCAAAATTTTCTTGCCCTGCAGCTTCAAGAATACTATTAACAGCTTGTTTTGTGAATTCCAAATTGTTCTTGCAAGACATAATTATTGTGTATTCCGGTTCTGTCATTTCGTCGTTCACCTCATCATTCATTAAAATAAAAAAATAAAAAAAATAAAAATTTTATCCTGAATACCTGTATCTTGTTGTTGTTGTTCCTGCAGTCCAAGATGGAGTGGTTGTATTCCAAGCCATGTAACCTCTTGACCTAATAAGCAATCCAACATTTGAAGCTACATCCGCAGCTGTGGTTGTCATACTTGCAAGAATTGTTGAAGTTGTGCCTGAAAATATACCTTCCTGCTCTATAATGTTAGGATTTGCGTTTTCATCAGTTGCTGAGAACTCAAGAGTTAGTGTCCCTTTCATATACTCATCAGCGCTGAATTCCTTGTCAAAAGTTACTGATTTGACATCAACACAAATTATCCTATACAAAGACGCAGACTTTGCTGGAACAATTACTGTCTTCGCAGTGTTCGCAATATGGTATGATGAGTCCTGGAACCAGAAGATGACTCTCCACCTGCTAGTTGCCTGATCTGACATTATCAGCTTTGTGCTCGTGCCCATTACATCATCTGAGTTGTAACTTCCAAAATGCACGAAGTCAAAATCTGTGTCATTTACCATTATTTCAAACTCTACTGAAAACTTTTCTCTAGGCTTCTGAAAGTTAAAGGTTTTGTTGCCGAAAGCGTAAACGTCTTCTGTTGGCTGATTTCCACCGCTTTGACTCCAGCTAAGCACTCTACCTTCTACATTAACAATACTCTCAGATCCTTCTTTTTCAAAAGTGATGATAACATCTTCACCTTCGAAATGACTTGGTAGTGCCATGTTTTTTTTCACCTCATTAGTTCATTATTTTTTTTATCACTTAGTCAAACGGCTCGTCAATCATTTCAGTAATTTAGGACCCCTCTTTTTAATTACTTCGCTAATATGGTATGGGAGTTCTTTTACTGAATCCCTCCAGAAATACCTTGGGTCTGCTCCTGGATGCCATTTCCCATTCCACTCATTGTAAAAAGGATTTGTTAATTGAGGGTGCTTTTTTGTTCCGTATTCTACAATTTTTGCAAGGTCAACTTCATCTTCATTCATTGACTTATCAAAAAACACTCTGTATCCATCACTTGATTTTTGAAAGTGTAAAAGCCTCCTCAATGGAATTGGAGTGTTATGCCCTTTCCCTGGTATAGGAAATTTAGTTCTGGATTCTATCCTTCGGATAATAGCATTTTTGAAATCCTTAGCTATTTCTTTTGTCCAAATTGTTGGTTCTATTTTAAGATTTTTTTCTATCTCAGTGAACTTAGCTCTTAGTTGCTTATCATGGATTTCTGCTCTTATAAATGGCATTTTTAGTTGTCCGTATCTACAAATCTGAAAGTCACATTCATAGCTATCCTATGAATTTTTTTTTCCCCATCTGCCCAAGTGTCTGTTCCTGCGCTTTCAATGTTCATATTCATCATTCTTTCCCCTGCGAATGTTGATCTTCCTGCAATGAGCTTGGCTGTTACATTGTCAGCAAGGGTTTTAGCGCTTCCTGCGTGATCATAATATACTTCAATAAGAAAGCTAATTGGGCATTCTAGGTATCTTCCGTTTGCTGTTAACTTGTTAAATGACACTTCTGGGGGGAATATTATGACTAATGGGTAGCCGACTGTTGCTACAAGTTTAGAATTCATCGAAGAATATATGTTGTTGGTGCTTATGGGATTTGTTGTTTGGAGGTAAGTGTATATTGCCGTCCAAGAGTTCGTTCTTATAGTATTTAGACTTGCCATTGTTCTCGCCTTGTAGCGTTTATTTGGGCAATAATGACATTTATGACATTATTGTCAGCATGCATTACCAGTTGGTTGTGCCGGTAACCTTTGTTAACCTTACCACTTGTATGATAAGGGTGTCTTGTGTTCTGACCGATCTAAGCTCTACAACCCTATACTCAACAGAGTCAACAGTGATCCGATCATTGACTGCGATAGTCGCATCATCTCTTGCAACTTTTTCATCTTCACCAATGCTCTCCCTTCCCATATCTGCTTGGATAAGTAAGCTTTTGATATTTTCTCCATCCACAACTGATATGGTTGTTGCTGTTCCCCAACTACTCACTACGACATCACCTTCATTACTATCCGTCTTTGTAGCTGAGGAATATGTGTAAACTGAAGCCGAATTTCCAAATGTGTCAATCAAGTTTCTTGCTGCTTTCCTAAGGTTTATTGCAAGTGTCATATCTTTTTCATCCTTCACTATCTTCTATGAGTATTTTGAAACCATCAATGCTTACTCCTTTGATAACTGCAGCTCTTTTAGCTTCTGATTGGAAATACCTTTGCATCCCTATAAGATCCTTGTTTCCAACAGATAAGTTGCCTATTGTCTTATTCACGGCATCAACTCCCCCAATAACTTGGTTTGTGACCATGGCATCAGCTAATGGTCTAATCACCGTGTCATAAGCTGTTGTTGTCCCCGTTACGGACTTCACAAAATCTTCAGCTCTGGTGATGATTGATGCTACTGCTGTAGTCCCTCCATCAACGGCATCATAGACTTCTCCACAATCCGCGCTTATATCTGTTAGTGCAACTGTCATTCTTATTCCTTAACCATACTCTTCTTTTTAACATAGGGTTTTGGAGTGGTTTTATCGTCGTGTTTCTCTAAATCTTTTGGTTTGACGACTTCCTTAATTTCTTCCCTTATTTCAGGAGGGATTTCGGCAACTTCATCAAAGATTACAATGTTGTAGATATTCTTCAGTTGAGGAACATCCTCATCTAATATAGGAATAGCCACACCACCCTCTAACCTTCCATACTTAGGATGGTTAATCAAAGTGCCTTTCTTCTTATTAAGAGCATACTTCATTTTATCATTCACCTCATTCAGTTCAATAATATGTCTTTAGCAACTGACACGAATGCCATTACAAATCCGGCAATAGCAAGGAATTTGAAAAGCTTAATCGCGCCTTTTGCTTGATTAAACTCAGCGAACAATCCTTGCTGGCCATTGCCTAATAATGCTTTTTTCAATAATTTAACGTCTTGATGAATCTCTCCTATTTCCCTATCCTTAATACACACGCACTTTTTCACCATAGTCATTACCGGCACTGCAATTTCATGCAGCTTTAATCACTAAGACAACTAACATTCCCGAACCGTATGAGCACATTGTTATATCATCAGCAACGACAACTCCGTTTCCTGTGATCAATGCGTCTAACTTATCAGGTGTGGTAGGTCCGTAAACTTCAACATCTCCTGGCGCCATAATCATACCTCCTTGTATTTTTTATTCTCTACTACTGGTCTGGACTGAGATTTGACTTCACCTACCCATCTAGGTGATCCATCATCATTCCTTCCAAAGATGGTAAGATTGGTTCTTACTTCTTTTCCACCTCTGATTTTAACGTGTTCTACTTCACCACTCTGAGCTATTTTCTTGCATTGCTTGAGCATTGTCTGATATTTTATGACAACGTGCTTGTTTGAAGATAGCTTCCAAATTCTAATCTTTTCTTCAATTCCTTCTTTGGTTAGATTCGCATTGTTTTCCTGGATCTGTCTTATTTCAGTTTCCTGGAATACCGTTGTTGTTTTTCCTTTACTTCCTGTTCCGCCTGCTTCCACAGGGGTAATGTCTATTTCTGGTTCTGATGTTTCTACCATTTCGTTCACCTCATTCAAAATTTTTATTTCCTACTCCTTTTTGACTTTCTTCCTTTCGCTAGGATTTTAGCAGCTAAGCTTGTGTCTTTCTTATCAACTACTCCATCACGATTAATGTCATCTTCTTCGAGGATATCTTCTTTTTTAGAAGGTTCTTCCTTAGCAGGTTTTTTCTGCATGCTATTCTTGATCTTCTTAACAATGTAAGGATTCACTCCTTCCCATGTTTTAAGTTCTTCTTCAAGCTTGTTTTCATCAACCATTATTATCACCTTCTACTTTTATACATCGCTTAATGCTACGCTTCCATAGTTTTTAAGGATAAGGAATCTCTTGTCGCTTATTCCTAAAAGAACTAAAGCTTCGTATTGCGCATTGAACGTTGCCGTGTTATTTGTCCCATCGAATGTGCCGCTTGTTAGCGTTACAGTATGACCATCTGTTCCACTGTCTATTTGAGTGATAACAAGAATCCTTCCAGGTTCAGGTATTGCGATAGTCATTGCCATTGCGCCAGAAGCAGTGTCTAAGTCAACAACGTTGTCTGCTGCTCCAATCGCTCCTGAAGCTGTGTAAGATACTGCTGTTACCGCCGCAGCTTGAGAATCTATCTGTGTGCTCATCCCCATTCCTTCAATGGTTCCTTTTGTTAGTGTTCTTTTTCCTAATACCATGTCGGTTCACCTCTGGTTTATATGTATATAAAAAATAAAAAAATAACCACTTTTTTAAGTGGTTGTAATTTCTGACACTGCATTAGCTCTCAGATAGACTGTTGCAAACCTCTGTGTTACAACAACAAACCCGGAATCCCTTGCGTAATCACTGTATCTTTCTACAGTTATAGGTCTTTTCTCTGCTATGATGAAAGCGTGTGCTGCATCAATAACGTAAGCCAACTTAGCTGACACATTATTTGACACTAACACTTTCATTCCAAAGATTGTCCCGATCAAGCTCTTTGTAGGGTTGTTCACACCTGACTTGTCAGCTTCAACAAAAGTGTCAATGTTCCTTAGATCATTGGCAACTTCTACACCGACTATCATATGTGTTGGGGTGTGATTATCTGCTTCCAAGTTCTGCATGGCTGCTGTTATGTCCGTGATAGGCAAAGTCGCATTGGAGTTAGCAACGCTATGAGATGAAGCCGTATCTGCCGCATCAAGCTGTGCTACTATCAATGATTCTTCGTTATCTGCGAACTCATACCCTGCAAGTTCTGCGTGGTATGATAACAGTTCCAAAATGTTGTCTTCCTGAAGCTCTTTAGCAACTCCAATTCTCGTCGCATACTTAACCGGGGTTAAGGTTGTGTTCTCGAATTGTGTCTGCCCAAGTGGTATCTCTCCACCTTCATTCACTCTTTGCATAGGGAGTGCTGTGGATGAAGTTATTACTTTCTGCAATGGAATTACAAGTGTCCTTCCAGGTATTGATGCAGGTCCGAATATCCTCGCAGAAAGTAATAACTTCAT
>Ga0307375_10006582_pt1 | contig 10717 bp, 9 predicted proteins | sample TR1MG_FD_202531 | JGI IMG/M metagenome (GOLD analysis project Ga0307375, IMG submission 202531) | Soil microbial communities from Risofladan, Vaasa, Finland - TR-1 | ecosystem: Environmental > Terrestrial > Soil > Coastal area > Acid sulfate soil | place: Finland: Risofladan, Vaasa | collected...
AAGATTCGAACATTGGCGCCAAATCTCAAATTGGAACCGATTGCAACATTGGTGGAAGCTCCAAAATCGGGGCCAAGAGCACCATTCAAGCGACGGTCATTGGTAGGCACTGCCAAATCGGAGATCAGGTCAAAATCCAAGGCTGCGTACTCATGGACCACATCATCGTCGAATCCGGCTCCGTGCTCGTCAACTCTGTCATCTGCTCCAACGCCAACATTGGCAAGAACTGCTCACTCACCGATTGCACTGTAGGCCCAGCATTCACTGTCGAAGCTGGCTCGAAACACACCCACGAATCGCTCTCCAACATCTCCACTGCGCTGTAACAAAATGTACCCCAACCATCAAACGAACCAGTTTCCTTCATGTCCTCGAGATCTAAGGACACTCGCATGTTGAGCCAACCGGGACTGCAGGCGTTGGCAGGACGCGAACTTCAATCCCTTCTCTTCTCCTTCATGAGTCAAGAGTCATCTCTCAAGGAGGACTCGAATGCACGTCCGCTCACGTTTGAGGAGAAAATCTCTCGCTGGGAAGGTTGGGACGAGTCTCAATGGCACCCGGACTGGATGAAAGTGTACGGCCGCGTCGTGGGCTGGTCGGCTGGTGGGAGCGTTTTAGGCGCTGCACACGCGTTGACGACTGGTCGCTCTGTCATTCCCAATGCTTTGCTGTTCGCTGGATACACGACAATCGTTTCTGGGGCATACTTCGTTAGTAGAGAGGCGCTTTTCGGCCGTGAAGTTGAGCGATTCAGGCAAGAGAGTTTGGCCCTTGGTTTGCCCGAAGCGAAGGCCCGAGACTATCCTTGGCGCTGGGATGTGTTGTGTGGAGGTATTTCTGGGGCGATCTTTGGTTCTTTGGTCGGACAGAATCGAAAGATGGTCGCATTGGGCTCAGGACTCTTCGCCGTTGCTGCGCTCGCTCTTCGCGCTGGTTCGGCGGCTTCTTCGGACTACATTCTGCCCCGCATCCTTCCCGCTGAGCAGGTACAGATGGAACGCATCCGAAGGCGTCAGGTTTTGACCGAGAAAGAGGTGCATGACTTGGAGGAGCAAGAGGAGCAGATCAGACAGTCGACGAAACCTTGGCTCTTCTCCAAACTCCCAGATTGGTCTCCGGTACAGGCCTACACGAAATCTGACAAACAGAAGATTGAAGAGGACAAGGAATACGAGAAGTGGCTCGAATCTGAAGTGGAAGCAACGCGAGTGTCGGTTGGAATCAAGAGGAGACTACAACAACTGGAGATGGAGCACGAAGCGAAGAAGCAAGGCCAACTGAACTCCATTTCGCCGCCATCTCTCGATTCTACATCTACAAGGCAAGACCAACACGAGCCCTTCACCCAAAGCATCGACTCTTTGAAGGTAAAGGAGGAGGAACACTGATGCTACGCACAGTCCAATCGATTCCCGTCCCCTCAATTGAAATGACGCAAGCCGCATGTTGGTAAAATGAACATATGTACATTTTTGAAGCTGAATAATGATGACAAAGGGGGCATGTGAGCTTTCTGTACAAACGGGGGAGACTTGTGATTGGGAAGATGGAGAAAATGGAAACGTCGGACTGGATGTGTTATTGCGATTTGGTCAAGTAGTCTCGTGTGAGGAGTAGTCCAAGTGCCTCTGCGTTGAGTTTCGGGATGTCAGACGAGGCTCCATCGAGATAGAAGATCGAAGCAGCGTTCACGAATTTGGTGTAGAATCGCTCCGCCATTTTGTTGTGTTGTACCGTATCTTGAGCTCCCTGTATGAGATCCATGCGAAGTCTCGCGCGTGCGAGGTGTGCGGCGCTATCGTGAATGCGGTGCTTGATCATGCACTCGTCTACCGTCGAACACACGGCGTGGATCTGTTCGGGGAAGTTCGTCGTTGATTCAGGACTCCTTGGTGTTGAAACGAGACGGGTGACGTCGATGAGAGGTTTGATGATGTCTTCGTTATGTGAGATGAGTGCGGAGCTGACACGAGAGAGGAGTTTGAATTCGCCCATGGGGTGGATGAGATGAGAAAGCATGTCCTCACTGGCTTCCTTATCGTTCTCATAGCACGGCAACGAGATTAGATGCAAGCTAAGGACTCTAGAAGGCATTCTTGCGGCGAGTTCCACTGCTAAAATGGCACCCAGGCCAACACCAACGAGACGGAAGGGCGCCTGTTGTGAAGTGCTGAGTATCAGGCCTCCTCGGGATCCGATGACGTTCGTCACATCGCGTTGTAAGAAGTGCACATGCGTGTTGACGGTGTACTTCAGTTGCGGGGTGCACGATGACTCTCCATGACCCAAAAGATCCGGACAAATGTAGCGAAACTGCCGATCGTTCATATGCTTCAGCAATGGCTTCCATGCATCTCCTGTCTGCGAAAGGCCATGCAACATCACAACACTGTTACTTCCAGTACCATGCTCGCGCACGTGCAGTTTCTCGGGAGTCTTGGGAGCGTGTGAGGCGACCAGAAAGGGATTGCGCTCTGCCAGCAACTCTGCCGGCAGCGCTGGTGTCGCCCAATGCGCCGCTTCCGCCTTAGGACACACATTTCCAGTGATACTCGACGCAGTGCTCTTCCAAAAGCTCCGACTCCGTCCTGTCGACAAGCCTAGACGCTCAACACGAGGGCGTTTCTGAGGCAACACTCCTCCACGAACCACGAGCCCTCGATGAGCGACAGCAAAGCTATTGACGATGGAAACACATTGACCTAACATGATACTCCCGAAAGGAAAGTTCAGTGATGACACAAGGGGTACGTCAAGGAGGACATCACAGCGACAAGTGCAAAGAGCGGGGCAGTCGCTCTCAACAGAGGCTGGACCCTTTCGCCGCACACGCCCTCTCACCCACCACCGGACTCGCCTCCCCCCCCTCCCACAAGATGTCGGCTGAATCAGAGTACGTACCTATCGTCCTTTGAGCACCCCCCGCTTCCATTTGCTTCTGAAGAGTCCTGAATTCGTGAGGTGGTTCTGACCGCTGGTTTTGCATTCGCTGCAGGGCGCGATGTCGGCAACTGGAGAGCGAGCTTGTGGCTGTTAGGAATCAACTGTCTCAGTTAGAGGTCGAATACGCTGACTTTGAGAAGGGCAGTAAGGAGCTAGAGGAGCATTTGGAATCGGAAGTAAGCAAGCTCGAGGACGAACTTGAGGCCGCCAATAAGCGCCAGAAGGTGTTGAAGACAGAGATCCAAGATGCAAAAGAGAAGCAAATCGATACGGAACGTTCATTGCAAGTGACAATCCAGAGTTTGGAGCTGGAGTTGGAGAAGGAGAGGCAAAAGACGGCGAAGCTCAACGCACGGACCGTGGCGCTGGAACAAGAGAATGAGGATTTGCAACGCATGCATCGCGAGCTACAAGCTGACTTTGGCAAATCACAAACTACAGCTGATACTGCACTCGAGGCGAACGCCGTAATTCAAACGGACTTGGAGGATCTGAGGAACCTGAGCCGAGAGACGATTCAGCGTCTCACGGACGAACTTCGCGGTACTGTCTTCAGTAACAACATGTGCTTTTCACTTCGTATTCATTCTCCTCTCATGCATTTTCTAACCCAAATCTTCTGACTATTGCCTTGCTGGCGGCCATACAGAGCTAATGGAGGAGAACTCCATTCTCCAAAAGAGGCTGGACGCCTCGTCAACGACGACGGACTCTGTCTCCATCGAACACAGACGCGATGTGCCCAAACAAGAACTAAAGTCCACTTCAAGCACACCTATCAGATCTGGAGGCGATACAGGAGCATCTAGAGGCACAGTGGCAGTATCACCGATGGAAAGGCGCCGTGATCTTCTGGACACTCTCAACACGATCGCCGGCATCGCCAAGGCCCTTGAGACTAAATTGAAGCCCTCATGAGGGTCCTTGTTCAAGATTGTTCCATATCATCTAAGTTAATGTAAATAGAAGAGAGAGATGACAGTGATCTTGAAACGCGCGCATTTGTGCTTGATTCTTTCCGATTGCGGTGTTCAGCTTTGCGCTAGGGTGGAACATTATCGACAAATTTTGCTTAGTACAAGGTATACCTTCTAAATTTGACCAAGGACAGCCACATGACAACCGGCCGGCACTCAACTTGCATGCGGGAGCGACATTCGGCCGGCAGTCCGCCTTGCAGACCACATCTGTACATCTTACCCGTTTCTATCAATTGTAATCCTCGATATGCCCTCTGTACGTGATCTTCATCGTTAATCTTGCCATAATGAGGTCGAATTCGTGTTTTGTGCGGTGTAGAAGCGAGTCGAAAGTTGGCGCGAGTCACCGCTCTGTCAGATGGTCGATTCTTGGCTCCATGAAGCGCGTGAGGCAGCTGTGTATGCCCATCAAACTGTGATTTTTAGGCAGTGCATACGAATCGCATGTTATTTCCTCTCTCGCACGGCACGGAAGGCGGAATGTGACTTTTCGAGATTAGGTCAAACTCTTGCCATATTCCTGATCCTCTTCTGACCATGTTTTTGTGTCGCACCGATTGACCCTTACGTGTTTTAGGGTACTCAGACTCGCAACGCCCGTGTGCGCAATCAGAAATTCGAGGAGAGCGTCACCAAGCGCGGTACCATGACCTCTGCTGTTCGTAGGCTTCATTTACCTCCTTCTTGTTTCTTGATGCCCCAAAACTGACACCCTTTACTTCCACTTTGTAGAAGGATACTGGTACTACTGTCGGTGGTGTCGTCTTGGCCTTCCTGATCTTCGTGGTTGTCGGTTCTGGTGCGTGCCCCTTTTTGCCTTTCTATCTCCTCTCTCACCTCGACCACCAGAAGAGAATCTGTTACTGACGCTTGTGTCTATGTATAGCCATCCTCCAAATCGTGAGGGGAACTGGATAATGCACTCCAAAGCCTCAGGAGTGATCGAGCGTACTGGCACGCTCTTTTGTGTGCTTGTAGGTGAACTAAACACATGTAGAACCTTAGATATTGGCGTTTTCGTTACGTTACGTGGGGAATGCGGGGATACAGGGGTGTACGAAGAGGTGAGAGATAGCAGAGGGCTCTAAAACGCCGTCGCGGATCAGCAGGGTTGTTCACATGTTCACTGGAGCTCCAACTGCTGCGATTTCCTTTCTCAGTGCCCACATAAGGGAGGAAACAGGGGATAGAGGGGTTACTTAGGGAATTTTGGCGTTTTTACTTTACTTGGGACCTGCGGCATCAGAGGCAAGGGACTGAGCGTGGGCCTGGAGGCGTTCTTGCTGCTTCTTGGCACGGCGCTCGCGAGCCTGCTTGTTCTTGTTGCGGTGGGCTTGGGCCTGCTCTTCGATAGCCTTAACACGGGCGTTCTCGGACTTGAGCTTGTAGATGGCCTCGATCAAGTTACGCTTGTTCTTGTAGACGTTTCCCTTGCACTTAAGGTAGAGATCGTGGTACAAGTGCTTGTCGATCTTCTTCTGAGCACGGTACTTGGCAAGGAGGCGACGGAGGACGCGAAGACGACGAACCCAGAGGAGCTTCTCGGGCATACGGGCGTTGGCACTACCCTTTCTCTTTCCGAGACCAGTGTGGCGGCCGAGGAGCTTGGCGGCGTGTCTCTCTCTCACTCTGAAACGGGAGTGGATCTTGACAGGCTTGCGGATGATGAGACCATTCTTGAAGAGCTTACGGACAGCCTGACGGGAGTTGGCGGTAGCAATCTCGGTGACCTCATTCGGGTCAAGCCAGACACGACGCTTACCACATCCCTACATTCAACACAACAACGCAAACGATTCTAGGTCAGATCACTCGATACTTCTTCTCACAACAGCACAGCAAAAGGGCTTGGAAACGGCAACGTACGAGGACGGAAGCTGCCAGACGCTTCTGCAACTTAAGGGAGACCATTTCGCCTGTACTATCATACAAAACACAGATACACATGCATTCGCGTCAGAAAGGAGGGCCAAAGACGAAACGCAGGGAACACGGCCGATACAAACGACAAAGGACCAAACCAACAGCCTCTCACCTCACCCATACAACACTCCGGCTCCAAATCAGCACCACAGATTTGAATACATGCAATACCACATCAATTATGCACCGACAGAAGATCCAAAGGAGCCCAAATGACCAGAATACAGGGTTGAATTCGCATCCCCATCATTCGACCAAAGACAGCTCCACAGCATGATTCACGCGCCACCATTGCTTTGAATAATCGAATGCCATCGAATTACGCCAGATCAAGGGGGATATGTGAACACGTACCGAGCGGAGCAAGGACTGGCCGACTGGAGCGATGCGGCGCTCGACTCTGCCGGGCAACGGAGGGTTGCAAAAACGAGTCAGCCCCACTTTTTTCCTTCAACGCCGGAGGTTTTCTCTGGGCCGCATTTCCCTAGTTATAGCTTCTGAGTCTCCTTCTGGCCTCTGTCCTACCCGATATCAGTCTTGTGTTGCCACTACTCCTGTATATACCTGGCCTGGTCAGGATGTCGTTCATTCAGTTGTGGCGGGAGGTGGGCCAACTTGTTAGGAGCGCACCTTCCGGTCGTCCCCTTCGAGCTGCACGGCACTCTCCTCAAGCGAATGTTGTAAATAGATGGAATACCAATGACAGATCGCGTGTTAATGGACTTTTTGACTCGCCAATGTCGCATACAACCACCATTGGAGGACTTCAAACTTTGCGTCTTCACTCCTTGCCGTTTGCGTCCTATGTTACGAGTACATCCCGAGTTACAAAGAAGTCCAAGTCAGCCACTACACCTTCTAGTACGCTTCACCTCTTGTAACTGATTGCCCCTATCCGAATGCTCCTTTTTCCAAATTGACGGAACCGAACTCAAATGCTGCGTTTCCTGCCTACCTTGCCCTCTTTCTTGCTTCACATCCCGTGGAATTGAATTGCTAACGATGTGTTCTGATCTATCCATGAAGCCACGAAGAAGAAGATTGTTACGAAGAGAGAGGGCGCCGCTACAAAGTTGAAGGGTTGGTTTGGCATAGAGAGTGGCGTGAAGTTGCCGATTTCCGAGGAATCAGTTGATCAAGTAGAAGAAGTGGCATCGGAACCTATCGTTCGATCTACTGGAAGACGAGAGACGTTGTCAGAGTGGGAGTTGCCTGAAGATGACTCTCCTCCTGGTGTATTGCAATTTGAGTCTCCTCTGCGTGGTAATTTTACAGATCTATCGGCGTCTGTGCCATTGAAGGATGAAAGTCCGAGTTTGAAGGCGATAGAGAAGGAGAGTGGTGCGATGTCGCCGGTTCGCCAGAGATCAGCTGTTTCAGACGTACGTTCGACTGATATGAGCCAACCTGGAGGTGATTTGAGAGGACATTTGTCTGTTGATGTGGGACCGGCTAGGAGTGTGGATTTGTCGTTGGACGATGCGAGTAAGAAGGCGATGTTGGCAGCGCGTAAAACTGGCGCTAATCTGATCGAGTCATACATGGAAGCCCGGAATATGAGTGATAAGCAGATGGAAGAGGCGAAGTATGATGTGATGCCAGTGCCCCCGTTGGGAAGCTGGGAGGCAGAAGATGTGGCGGCGCGTCGTGTTGCGGAGATCCTTCTTATGCCTGTCTATGGTCCTAGCCCGTACTACAAGGGTCGTGATCCTACTCTGTTTACGCACGATGAGGCTGTGTATTTCGATAAGTATCCTCGTACGGCGAAGAACTACAACAAGTTCATCTGGAGTCTATGCAAGCTTGGCGATTATCCTGCGGCTCGTGCGGCTTTGGAAGCGATGAAGACGCATCATGTGCCTCGTGATGTTGGTGTGTACACGTCGTTGATGCAGGGTTGCATTGTGACGAAGAACCCGCGTGAGGCGATCCGAGTGTTCGTGGAGATGCGAAAGGAGGGTATTGCTGCTGATTTGTGGGTTTTCGATACGATGATGGAGGTCTTTGTGCAGAGTGGTGAATTGGATGGCGCATTTGCCTTGTACGATGAGTTGAAGCCCAATGGTTTGAAGCCGACGACGATCATCTTCACCACGCTCGTCAAGGGCTGTATCAAGGACAATGATCTGGATCGTGCCTGGAAGGTGTTTGAACACATGCGAGTGTGGCATTGCGAGCCCGACGAGGTGATGATGAACCTCATGATCCACGCTTGCGCCCTCAATTCCGAGACCGAGCGCGCACTGACGCTCTACCAACAAATGAAGGGCATGGGCATCCGACCTACTCAAGTCACCTTCAACTCACTACTACACGCATGCGCAAGGAGAAAGGACTACTACGCACAGGCTTGGGACCTACTCAAGACGATGAAGACCGAGGGCTACATCCCTGACTACCGCACCTTCGACATGCTTCTCGCCGTAGCTGCCAAGGGTGGAGACGTATCCACTGCTGAACTCGTATTCGATGAAGCCGTCGCCGCCAAGGGACCGAAACGCGAGCACACCTACGCTTTCATGATCGAAGCCTACGCCATGGCACATCGCGTCCATGCTGAGCAACACAACCTCAAGAAGTACGTGGAGAAGGCCGAACTTCTATTCGATCGCATGGTCGCCAACGGCATCAAACCCACACACATATCACTCAACCTTCGACTCAACGTCTACACTTACAACTCCATGATCCAACGCGCCGTAGAATGGAAGAAGGCGATGAAGGAAGTCTACAACGTGCAACCCGACGTATACGCGTACAACAGCATGATCGAGATGTACGGAAGAACGCGCAAGATGGACCTCGCACTCGACCAATTCAACCTCATGAAGGCAGAGGGACTCACCCCCACCTTCACCACCTACAGCATTCTCTTGGACGGATGTACTAGAAACCACCTCGTCAACACTGGCATGAAGCTCATCAGAGAGATGAAAGCCAAGGGAATCGATCCAAAGCCCGATCACACCTTCATCATCAACTTCCGCAGACAGCTCGTCAAGACGCCGGATCTCATCAGAGAAATCGACCAAATCACTGGAAAGGCATACCGATTCGTCATGCCATGGAGAAAAAGGGGAAACATCAAGAAGATCACTTATCACAGAGAGCTCACCAAGGAAGAGGCCAAACGAACCTCATTGTATGGATAAACGGCGCAACACGACGCCATTGTACAGCAACAACGGGGTTTGAGGGGAGAACTCTGTTACATGCGGAGAGACACGGGGAGGAGATGAACGATCTCCGCTTCTGTCCAAAATCGTTGTGAGCGAGTGAGAAGAAGTCACCTGGAGAGTTTCGGGCAGACAGTCGAGGAGGCCTTGCTTGGCGGATGTAGTCTTCACCAGACTTGACTGAGTCGCCTCTGATTCCAGAAGTCTTTGGAAAGTGGCAATAGTCCTGCTGTGAATGGTTTAAGAGGACAGTTGGACGTCGGTGAGGGAACCACGGTAGCTACTAGCGAGAGAGTCCCGGCTGGCCTTTCTAACCATTGCTGTCTGTGGCGTTCTCGCAGCAACACCCTTCTAGTCTTGCTATTTTCGTGACTACGCTTTATAGTATCTATTTGGTTCATGGCATTGGAACAAACTTCCATTGAAGTTCAATAGCGCCATTTGAGGCCCTCCCTTCACCGCGAATCGTCTTCTTGCCTTAAACTGGTTTCTTTCCTTCGAACGTCGACGTAGTCTGGTTTGATACACTGTATTGTACGTGTTTCTGCGACTGATTGCCTTCCCTTGCTCTACTCTGGCGAAATGTGCCCGAGTTCTCATTGTTAACTCGTCCTCTCCTCCTCCTCTCTTCAACTGGCTCCCCTCTCTCCTACTTTAGGATTTTCGAATGTAAAAAGCATCAGCGGTGTCGTCCAGCCCTTATATTGAAGCACCAGTCCAGTCCAAATGTTCGAGAAACAAGCGTTCACGTCCGGTTTCAGTTCTTGCCGCTTGTATTGCCGTCATTCTGGGATTGGATCATTCGATACGTTACGAATCCGCTGGACGTGGCCTCCTTGTTCGTGTGTGGTGATATTTACCTTGGCAAGTCGTTGTCTCAGGTAGCAAACTTGGACATCTCATTCGAGAATCAGTGTCCCCCTCTGTGGACTCCAATCTTCTTCCAGAGGTTGGCTAATCTCAAATCTGTAACCGCGCGCTTGGTGTTGGGGCATAATCAGACACTGCTACCGACCAAACTCTCTTTGAGTGCACTACCGAAGGATCTTTTGCGGTTGGAACTTTGTGTCGCTGCCGAGCTGAATGTTGGCACTTCTGCCCGGGGTACGTTCCCCAAACTCGAATCATCATCATTGCATGTGTATTGTCCCCATAGCCCCTTCACGTACTTCCCAACAACGCTACAGTGCTTGAAACTTGCCGTTGGATCTCTCTTCTCTTCCTCTGGTCCTGATCTGATCAAGCACTTGCCCGCTTCACTTCGCACTCTAAAACTGTACCATCTTATCCATTTCCACAAATCCTCCCTCCTTATCTGGCGCTCGTTGGCGGAAGGTCTTGTGCTCTTCCTTCCGGACATACCCATCCCGACATGGTTATTCCAACACTGCATCCCCTTTTTCCTTCCATCGAAGAGATATATATACTTCCACAATGTACAAAGCAAGTACGTATCATGCTCTGTGAACCACGGTCTGCGAACGATTGAACCTCCATCGCCTCTGTGAACATTCACTCACTCTATGTGCACTTTCCTCCGTAGGCAAGGTCTATTGGTTGGACAACAAGACTAAATACCGTATCACGATGAGCAACCCCGCTGGAGCGGAGTCGATTCGCGGTTCATCGGATTCATCCTCCACTTAGACCTATCCATTAGCCTACGAAGGACACAATATGCCAGTGACA
>Ga0307375_10006583_pt1 | contig 10715 bp, 15 predicted proteins | sample TR1MG_FD_202531 | JGI IMG/M metagenome (GOLD analysis project Ga0307375, IMG submission 202531) | Soil microbial communities from Risofladan, Vaasa, Finland - TR-1 | ecosystem: Environmental > Terrestrial > Soil > Coastal area > Acid sulfate soil | place: Finland: Risofladan, Vaasa | collected...
CCCAAAGGTTAAAAAGGATGCGTTAACATGTTAGTAAATTATTTACCCGAGATTGAAATCAATTTTATGAATAAAAATTTTTATAGTATAGAAAATATTTATCGGAATATTTTAAATGATTAAAGGAATATATACTGCAGCACGTGGTCTAGATGCCCGGATGAAAAATCTTGAGGTTATTGCCAATAATCTTGCAAATTTAAATACTACCGGATTCAAAAAAGAAATGCCCTTTTCTGAAGTTATGAATCAGTATGGCCAAACACAGATTCAACAAGTTACCGATTTTAGACAAGGCGATTTAGCGCAGACAAACAATCCTACAGATGTAGCAATATCCGGCAAAGGATTTTTTGTTGTTCAAACAGAAAACGGCCAAGAACTTACACGCAATGGTAGTTTTAAAATTTCCGATAATGGCTATCTTGTCGACCAGCAAGGGAATAAAGTTATGGGGCAAAACGGATCGATTAAAATCGATATGCTTTCATTTGAAAAACAAAAAAATTTTACAATATCTAATAACGGTGAAGTAAAATTCGGCAATAATGTTATTGATTCACTCATGATCGCTAAAATGAATGATCAGCAAGATTCCGAAAGGGATTCCGGAACTAACTTTTCCGCTACCGGGGGATTTCAAGTAGCTAATCAAAATGATTTTCAAATAAAGCAGGGGTATCTCGAAGAATCAAACGTAAATCCGATTAAAGAATTGGAAAATATGATACAGGTGAATAACGAATATCAATCAGCAAGTAAGATGATTACATTTTTAGATAAGTCACTTGACGAAGCTAATCAAATTGGAAAAGTATAGATAAGGAGTAATAAAAATGCCAACACGAGCACTAAGAACCGCAGCATCCGGAATGTATGCGCAGGAGTTAAATATTGAAGTTATTTCTAACAACATTGCCAACATTAACACAACCGGATTTAAAAAAAACCAAGCAGAGTTTCAGGATCTAATGTACCAGCAAGTTAACGTTAGCCCGGTTAATTCATCTGTTCAAGGAGCAGCTCAAAATTCATCCACGGCGATTCAAGTTGGTAACGGCGTTCAACCGACTGCTGACGAAAAAATATTTACGCAAGGAGATGTAACTCAAACTAACAACCAGCTTGACCTTGCAATTCAAGGTGATGGTTTTTTCCAGGTGCTTAAACCGGACGGAACTTATGCTTACTCTCGTGACGGTTCTTTCCAGGTAAATGCTGACGGAAAAATTGTAACTTCAAGCGGCTACGCTTTAGACCCTCCAATAACGCTTGACCAAAATTCTCTTAGCGTATCAATCGGTAAAGATGGAACCGTTACAGCCCAACAGGTTGGAGGTAGTTCAAAAGTCATCGGCAATATTGAGCTTGCAAGGTTTATGAACCCCGGCGGATTAAAATCTTTGGGCGATAATTTATATGCGCAAACCGATGCATCAGGAACACCAATTATCGGTACACCCAACAAAGATGGTTTCGGTTCGATAAATCAAGGTTATCTCGAATCTTCAAATGTTGATATCGTTCAGGAAATGATTGCAATGATTGCCGCTCAAAGAGCTTATGAGATAAATTCTAAAACCGTGCAAACGGTTCAAGATATGATGACAATGGCTAATAACCTTAAACAAAATTAAAATGTGATGTATACTTTTTTATTAATCATATTGTCTTTCGCAGGTCAAGGAAAAAATTCTTTTAGCGACGATCTGAATAATTATCTGATGAAAAATTTATCCGGAAAATTTGAAGATTATAAGTATGAAGTTTTACAGATGCCAAAGTCTTACGATAAAATAGAATTCTTGAAAACGGATGACTTCAATCTAAGCCGAAATATGGTGTATATACCAGTAAAAATATTTCAAAAAAATTCACGGGTGATTGAATCAATACTTTCTGTTAAATTGAAAATCTTCAAAAAAGTGATGGTTGCTTCAAAGGATATTTTAACACGTCAACAATTGGATGATAAAGATTTTTGTTTGGAAAAAAAGGACGTTTCACTTATTAATGGAATTCCTCTTACTTCTTTTAAGAGCATTAATAATTTAAGAAGTACTGAATTTATTAAAGCTGGCGAAATTCTTACTAAAGAAATGGTAGAACCTGTTCCGATAATTAAAGCCGGAGATCCTGTAACTGCAAAATATATTGAAAGTAATGTACTCATAACTTTTAATGCGCTCTCCCGTCAGGATGGAGCTTTAGGCGATGTAATTACAATTATCGCAAAAGATAAAAAATTATATAAAGCAAAAATAATAGATGCAAAAAACGTAATTATAATAGAGTGATAAAATGAAAAAAATAATTTTACTCGGAATAATAATTTTTTCGACACATCTCCTTGCACAAGATATGAGGCAAAATTCATTCTCCTCACTTTTTTCTGATCAAAAAGCAAATAGAGTGGGTGATGCTATTACAATCCTTGTTGTTGAATCTTCTCAAGCTTCTAATGACGCGGAAACATCAGCAGGAAGGACAAGTAATTTGGGATTAACAGGTCAATTAAATACAGGCGCTGCAACTGCGCCTGGCGTTGCAGCTAATATAGGCACTACTAACGATTTTAAGGGCACTGGTTCTACAACATCCCAAGGAATGATAAATACAAAAATTAGTGCGACAGTGGATTCTGTTCTTGCTAACGGAAATTTAGTCATTGATGGAAGTAGAAAAATTGTTATTAACGGGCAAGAACAAACTGTAAGCATTAAAGGAATTGTCAGACCGGCGGATATTGCTGCTGATAACTCGGTTTTGTCATATAATATTTCAGACGCACAAATAGTTTTTAAGGGCGAAGGGCTAATTAACAGTGCCCAGTCACCTGGCTGGCTGACTAAATTTTTACATTGGATATTTTAGGCTGAAAATGAAAAAGTTAATTGTTTCTTATTTGCTAATTGGTATCTCTTTTATTTACGGACAAAGGATAAAAGATATTGCCTACATCACCGGTGAAGGATCGGAACAAATTATAGGTTATGGATTGGTTGTCGGTTTAGCCGGTAGCGGCGATACACAGCGTTCTACTTTTACAATTCAATCTATAACAAGCATGCTAAAGCGTTTTGGTATTACTGTATCACAGGATAATTTACTAACAAGAAATGTTGCTGCTGTTATGGTCACTGCTACGATTAATGATTATTTAAAGTCCGGAGCTAAGTTCGATGTAACTGTTTCTTCAATGGGTGATGCTACAAGTCTTCAAGGAGGAACATTATTGATGACGCCACTATCAAGCATGACCGGAAAAGTTTACGGATATGCTCAGGGATCGATTTCGGTTGGTGGATTCGATGTTAGAACGCCGACTGGGAATAGAGTATCGCAAAATCATTCGCTTGCCGGAAGAGTACCAATGGGGGGCATCCTCAATTATGCCCTTGAGAAAGATAGTATTCCGAATCAAAATATTAGTGTCTTTTTAAGAGAACCTGATTTGACAACATCAAATAATGTAGCAAATGCAATTAATGCAAAGTTTGGCAGCAACGTAGCACTTGCTAAAGATGGTGCCGAAATAGATGTAAAAATTCCAACATCCAAACAAAATAATATTGTAGCATTTCTTTCAGACTTGGAGACCATCACTGTTCAAAAAGATGAAGTTGCCAAAGTAGTACTTGATGAAAGAACCGGCACAGTCGTTGCTGGGAATAATGTTAAAATTCTTCCGGCTACTATTACTCACGGAAATTTAAACATCACCATTAGATCATATCCTATAATTTCTCAACCAAATGCTTTCTCAAGCGGAACTACACAAGTATTTAATAATTTGGTACCCTATGTAACTGAGGATTCAACTAGCACTATTGCAATCCAGGGTGCCTCGACAGTGCAGCAAGTTGCAGCAGCGTTAAACTCTTTAAAAGTATCGCCCCAAGACATAATCTCAATTTTCCAGGCACTTAAAAAAGCCGGAGCTTTAATAGGAGAATTGGATATTATATGATAGGAAATTTAGAACTCAAAATAACAGATCCGCAAAAGCAAATTGCGAACCCGGCAGAGGTGCCGGATCACTATACGGATGCTCAAAAAGCAAAAATTGAAAATGCGGCTAAACAGTTTGAAAGTCTTTTAACTTCTATGATGTTAAAAAGCATGACAAAAACTTCTGAAGGAATGTTTGGCGATAAAAGTTTTGGCGGAGATTACTTTGATACTGTATTTCAAAATGAAATAGCCTCATTCATATCTAAAAATAAAAGTATGGGAGTTGCTAACGTTCTTTATAAGAAAATTACGGGCGAAGATATGGATTCTAAAGCTCAAAGTAGTCAGCTTTCTCCTTTAAATAATGGATCGAACTCTGATCTCAAATTAAATAATGATTCTATTCCTATTACGCCAAGCACTAAATCGACTGATAGGCTTAGCCGGTATGATGATATAATTAATTCGGCATCACAGCAATTTGGCGTTGATAAAAACTTAATAAAGTCTGTTATCTTAACTGAGTCCGCCGCAAACGAAAGAGCAGTTTCAAGTGAAAAAGCAAAAGGTTTAATGCAGCTTATAGACTCCACTGCTAAAGAAATGGGAGTTTCAAATGTGTGGGATCCTAAGCAAAATATTTTAGGAGGAACAAAATATTTAGCTCAAATGCTTCAGAAATTTAATGGGAATGTAGACCTTGCGCTTGCATCTTACAATGCCGGGCCTCAAAACGTCGAAAAATATGGTGGCGTTCCTCCATTTGAGGAAACTCAAAATTATATTAAAAGAGTTATGGGTTATTTAAACCATTTAAAAGGAGCAACAAATGGAACTGAACAATCTATTTAATGACCTTAAAAAACAGCATGAATTGCTGCAAAAATTTTTGGACTTAATTTCTTTGCAACAAAATGCGATAATTAATAGTGATATCAAAGCTTTAGAAGAAACACTTAAAATAGAAAGCACTTTCTTTAATGAAATCGAAATTAGTCAAAAACTGATGATTGAAACTATTAAAAATCTCTCTGAAAAGTATTCTTTGAATCTAAAATCAAATAAATTATCAGATTTTCTGGAAGCGCTGAAAGATAAGAATGAGGTAAAGCTCGGTGGTTTCTTCAAACTACAAGCTTCTCTAAAAAAATTAATTAGTAACATTAACACTGTAAACAACCAGAATAAAATGTTAATAAGCCAGGCAAGAAATTTTATTAAAGAGATCATCGGTGTATTTGCAAACTCAAATAAAAGTCCAATTTTAGATAGGAAAGTTTAAATGAGTATAAGCAGTGTATTTGACATATCGCAAAAAAGTCTAGCAGCATACCAGGAAGCTCTTGATGTTACCTCTAATAATATTTCTAATGCTTCAAACACGGATTATTCAAGGCAGCAAGTTGTTCTTACTCCTTCACAACCCCAGCAATTAGGGAATTTTATATTTGGTACAGGTGTTGAACTTGGAAGTATTCAGCGCGCTTCAGATGCTTTAACTAACAGCCAGATAAGAACAAACAACCAAAAATATTCTGATAACAATCAACGAAGTACTATTCTTAACCAGGTTCAGCAGCTATTTTCGGAACCTTCGTCCACCGGCTTATCGAGCCTTAGCACGGCATTTTTTAACTCATGGCAACAGCTTTCTGTAACTCCAAATTCTACTGCTCTAAGAAATAATGTAATACAGGCAGCGCAAAATTTAAGCAGCCAAATCCAAAATATTAACGATGGATTGAATTCCGTAAAATCCGATCTGACTTCCGAAGCCAATGGGCAGGTAACTCAACTAAACGCCGATATTAAACAGGTTCAAAATCTCAACGCTCAAATATTTCAAGCGCAAAACTCAGGACAGCAACCTAATGATTTGCTGGATCAAAGAGATAAAGTGCTTAATGATTTAAGCAATATTGCCAATGTTAATATTAGTTTTGACTCAGGTAACTCTGCTCAAGTATCAATCGGCGGAGTTTTTGTTGCGGATCGAGCGACTTATACTCAGCTTCAATTATCAAATACTAACGGAAAGATTAGTCTAACTACCACAGACGGCTCAGCTACTGCTTCATTGAATGGCGGTACACTCTTTGCTTTAACCGATATGTATGATAATACAATTCCGTCGTATCAATCATCGCTTGATGGTTATGTAAATAATTTGATGAACAGTGTAAATGCTCAGCATTCTACGGGCTATACTATAAACAATCCCCCGCAAACTTTGGCCAATTTCTTTAGTAGCTATCAGAGTGGCACTCTGACAATAAATCCGGCAATTGTACAAGACCCTAATAAAATTGCGGTGTCCAGTGATGGAACTGCGGGAAACGGAAACATAGCCTTAAATATTGCAAACCTTATTAATCAAAAAAATGCAAACGGTACCTCTTTGCTTGATACTTATAATCAGTTAATTTCAAAAATAGGAAATGATACTCAAAGTGCTACTAATTCGGCTCAATCATATCAATTGGTCCTAAAACAATTGCAAACACAAAAGGCTTCTATTTCCGGCGTATCCACGGACGAAGAGATGTCCAATGTAATTCAATATCAAAAATCTTATGATGCATCTGCCAAAATAATGTCGATTGCAAGCCAGATGTTAGATACTCTAATAGCGATGGTGGTATAAAATTATGAGAATATCAGACAGTATTTTTAATACGGATTATCTTAATAATCTAAATACAATAAAAAATAATGTGACGACTCTTCAGAATCAATTGGCTACTGGTAATAAAATTCAACAGCCGTCAGACTCGCCTTCCGGCACGAGTGAATTGCTTAGCTGGAATAGTCAATTAGATCAGATGACTACATATTCAAGTAATATCGATAGTGCAACTTCGTTTATCACTGATACTACTAACGCGATGCAAAGTATTCAAAATGAAATAACCACCGATTTAACGCAACTTACCTCGGTTAACAGTGCAACGGTTAGCAATACCGATCTTACTAACTATGCTAATAAAATGAATCAATCTCTACAGACAATATTGGACCTGGCTAATTCACAATCGGATGGGAAATATGTTTTTGGCGGGACAGATTTTGCTTCGGCTCCTTACAGCCTTTCGCCCGGTAATTCTTCCGTAGGTGTAAATACTGACGTATCCGGTTCACAATCAATTAGAACATCTCAAAATGTTTTGCAGAAAATAAATATGAGCGGTTCTGAAGTGTTCGGAACAATTCTTTCTCAAAACGGAAATATTGATCCCACGACTGCTGTCGGGGCCACAGTTTCAGACCAAACAAGTGTTTACGATACTTCAGGGGCACAATATACTTTCAAAACAAATTATACGAAGACCGCAGCAGATACTTATTCAATGACTTACGACATTGTTGACGGCAGTGGAAATACTGTCCTTGCTCAACCGCCGGCGCCAAAATCATTTGTATTTAATTCAGCTAATGGTTCACTGCAAACAGTAAACGGGCAAACACCTGCTCCGATTCAAATTAACCTCCCTTCTAAAAATATCTATTTTACTTTTGATCCAACTGGGATAAATGAAAACACAGGAGCCTCATCTTTATCAACTTCTGCTAACCAAACTACGGATATTTTTAATACTTTGATTGCTGTAAGAAATAATCTTCAAGCCGGAACAAAACCGACTGCTGCTCAAATTCAAGCTATAACAGATTTTAATAACAGGCTTTTAGATAATATTGCTAAAGCAGGCAACAATACTAACCAACTTAGCAATTCAAAAACCTTGTTAACAAACCAACAAACTCAATTACAAAGTATGATTTCAAATGTTCAGGGAGTTGATGTTGCTAAATCGGTTGTTGACCTTCAGAATCAACAAAATGTTCTTCAGGATATTTACCACATGGCTGCTATGGTCAGCTCAAATTCATTATTGAATTACTTATGATTAGAAAACTTAGCACACTGAGTGGTTTAGCTTTAGGAATACTTTCAATATTCGGAGCTTTCTTTTTGGAAGGCGGCACATTTAGTGCTCTTTTCTTGATTCCTCCTTTGATCATTGTTTTTGGCGGTACATTTTCGACTGTGATTATTGGGTTTGGGTTTGAAAAGTTCAAAAATATTTTGAAGCTAACAAAGTTGGCGTACTTTCCCAATAAATATAATTTACATAGACTTATAAATAATTTGATAGATATTTCGATAATATCAAGGAAGGAAGGTCTTCTTTCTATAGAAAAAAGATTGGACATGATTGATTATGTCTTTCCAAAAAAATTATTGAGGTATGCTATTGACGGAACTGACGCTGACTCTTTGCTAAGCCTTGCATCTTTGGAAATAAAATCAATGCAAGAACGTCATTACTCAAACATTTTTATTTTTACGAAAATGGGCGGCTATGCTCCAACAATGGGCATTATCGGCACTGTTATGGGTTTGATAATGACTCTTGCAAATGCAGGCGGAGATCCAAATTCTTTAATTAAAAATATTGCCTCGGCATTTATTGCAACACTTTGGGGCGTTTTTAGTGCAAATATTTTATGGTTACCAATTGGCGATAAGTTAAAAAAATGTCATCTGGAAGAAAAACATATGATGGAAATCTCGCTGGAAGGTATTTTAGCCTTACAGAGCGGAGAGATACCCTCAATAGTAAAAGCAAGGCTAATAAGCCTGCTTCCGCAAAGAGAGCAATTAGAACTGATGACTCCTTAGAACTTGAAGAATCGCCTTTTCATGAAAGCGGCGATAAGGATCGTTATTTAATTACTTATGCAGATTTAATTACTCTTCTGCTGGGATTGTTCATTATTCTTTACGCAATTTCAAATATTGATGCGCACAAATATCAAAAGGTTGTCAATGCAGCCGGCGATATTTTTGGAAGCCGGAGCAAGATTGTAAATCTAAATAATAATATTGTTAACAAACCTTCTGTTCCGGAATTAAGTTTGAAGGCTGAATTAACTAAACTTATTGATAAGTATCATTATAATAATTCAATCAGACTAGAACAAAATGCAAGAGGTATTACGATTCACATCTTGGACGATATTTTATTTGCATCCGGAAGTGCAAATTTAGCAGATGGTTCTTTGATGATTCTTAATAGGTTAGCTAAAATTTTGAAAGAATTACCGAATGATATTAGAGTCGAAGGTCACACTGATAATGTACCAATTAATACGTCTGCATTTCCCTCAAACTGGCATCTTTCGGTTGCACGGGCATTAAATACAGCTTATTATCTAATTAAGAATGAAGAGCTAAACCCGGAGAAGATTTCAATCGTAGGTTACTCCGAATACAAACCGATTGATTCAAATGCTACGCCTGAAGGTAGAGCAACAAATAGAAGAGTTGATATTGTAATAATAAAAAAGTAAAGGCTATGAAAATTAACACAAGACAATTTGGCGAAATTGAGTTTAGTCCGGAATTAATGATTAATTTTAGTACCGGAATTTTTGGATTTGAAAACCTAAAGAATTATTTGCTTATAAAAGTTGACGATGATTTTTTCTATTGGCTGAATTCTGTTGAAGAACCGGAAATTGCATTCCCGCTTGTTGGCGTTAGGGTGATTGATGATAAATATCCCCTGGAGAATGAACACGAAGCTTTCGGAATTGTTACAATGAATCCTGACATCCTAAATATTTCAATTAATTTGAAAGCCCCTGTTTATATTAATCAAACAAATAAAACAGGATTTCAAAAAATACTGGATAGTGAAAAATATCCGGTAAATTATAATTTATTCAAAGAAGAATAGCGCAGGAAAATTATGCTCATATTAACCAGGAAAATAGATGAGGAAATTAAAATCGGTTCTGAAATTTCAATCAAAGTCCTTTCAATTTCTGAAGGTCAAGTAAAACTTGGTATTGCAGCTCCTAATAATGTTGAGATTTTCCGGGGCGAGATTTATCAAAAAATTAAGCAGGTAACTATTGAGGCTTTACAAAACAGCAGTAATAAGCCTAAAGATATATCGAAACTGCGTTTAAATAATATTAGAAAATTGAATAATGAAAGTTGAACAAGGAAAAACAACGGTACTTGTTGTTGATGATTCTGATTTAATTTGCCATACTTTAAAAACATTTTTTAGCGATTATAATCTTGAGGTTTTAACAAGTCATGATGGATTAGATGGTATTCAAAAGGCTGCTGTTAACAAACCTGCATTAATCTTTCTCGATCTTTTAATGCCAAATTTTGATGGTATTAAAATGCTGCAAGTTATTAAAGTGTTGGATAATCTTAAAAATATACCAGTGATTGTAATTAGTGGTAACACTAATAGATCCAACGTAGTTACTGCAATCGAGAATGGTGCAGATAGAGTAATTTCCAAACCGCTGCAACGCGAAATTATATTAAAAAATGTTGCTGAAATTTTTGGAGATGATTTTTTAGCCAAATTGAAAAAGCCAAATTTGTTTTCAAATAATGAAATAAAAGATATAAAAAGAGAGTTGGGAGAATATTTCCTGTCAACTTTTCCTCAAAAAAAAGAAAATATATTAAGAGCCCTTGACGAAGGTGATCATGATACCCTGAAGTTTATTATGCATGAAATTAGAGGAATCGGTGGAACCATGGGATACCCAAATCTTAGTCTGTTGGGAAGTGTTATAGAAGATCAACTTGGAGGGAAATATTTGAACTGGGAAAAGCTAAGAGCGATGTGCGATCAGGTCTTTACAGCAGTTAGAGAAATTGAAGTGTCGTTAAAGAAATCAGAGGGATAAAATGTTCGTTATTATTGGATTTTTTGTTGTAATTCTTG
>Ga0307375_10006584_pt1 | contig 10713 bp, 6 predicted proteins | sample TR1MG_FD_202531 | JGI IMG/M metagenome (GOLD analysis project Ga0307375, IMG submission 202531) | Soil microbial communities from Risofladan, Vaasa, Finland - TR-1 | ecosystem: Environmental > Terrestrial > Soil > Coastal area > Acid sulfate soil | place: Finland: Risofladan, Vaasa | collected...
TCGCGTAGGTCGCCGTGCCATCGCCGTGGTCCCGCACCTGGCGGATGTTGTCGAGGCCGGCGGCGCGGGCCACAGCGAGCTTGTTGCTGGCGCCGGTGAACACCACCGCGCCGCGCGGCTTCAGCGGCGCGAAGCGCCACGAGGTCGGTTCGAGATCCGCTGCGCGCAGGCGCCGGTGGCGTTGCAGCCACTGCGCCAGGATCTCGCGGGTGCCGTCCGGCGCGGCCAGCACGATGTTGCTGCCGTCGAGGCCGGGGAAATGGCCGCCGCCGTTCGCGCGGTAGTTGTTGGTGACCACGATGAACGATTGATCCGGCGTCACCGGCTTGCCGTGATACGTCAGTGTCGTGATGCGCTGGCCGACCGGGCGCGACACGTCGATGACGTAGTGGATGCCGCCCTGGATCTGGTCGAAGTTGTAGCCGACGTAGCGGGCGTTGATCAGCGGCTGCTCGCCGGTTCTGGCCGGGTCGATGCGGTTGAAGCGCTGGGCGGACTTCTCCAGCCATGCCTTGAGGCCGGCACCGTCGACCTTCACCGCGGCGAGCGTGTTCGGATAGAAGTACAGGTCGGCGGCGCTACGCAGGGTGAGCGGGCCGGGCGCGACATCGGTGTAGTCGTCGGGGCCGCCGAAGCCGGTGCGAAAGGCGGCCGCGGCCGACAGTACCGGAATGTTCGCCAGCTCCGGATGCAGCCGCGGCAGCTCGCTGCGCACGTAATCGGCCTGGGCGGCATTGACCGGCGCCAGCGCGGTCATGTTGCCCTCGTCGGCGAAGTAGCTGCTCATGCGCAGTGTACTTCTGCCGATCGGCGTGTTGACGTAGGCGATGGTGGCCTCGTGCGTCTTTTCGACCAGCGGGGCGATTTCCGGGTCGGCCGGCACGCATACGGCAGAGTGCGCGCCTGATTTGCTGCAGATCGGGCGGACCTCGCTGTGGGTTTCATCGCGATCGACCACCCAGCGGCCATGCTTGCGATTCAGCACCAGCTGGATCACGCCCAGGTCCTTGCCGAAGAAGCCGCCCATCACCGCCGGCACGCCGCGCACGAAGCCGCGCGTGGCGTCGACATCCCGCATGCCTGCGTAGTGCGGGCCGGGGAACTCGGTGTGCGAGTGACCGAGCAGCAGCACGTCGATGCCCGGCACGGCGGCCAGATACCAGCCGCCGTTTTCCATGCTGGCGTCATACGGTGCGGTATTCAGGCCGCCGTGCAGGAGCGCCACCACCAGGTCCGGATGCTGCGCCCTGATTCGGGGCAGATATTTCCGGGCGGCCTCGACCACGCCGCTGACGGTGACCTTGCCGGCCAGATGCTGCTTGTCCCAGAGCATGATCGGCGGCGGGGTGAAGCCGATGATGGCGATGCGCAGCGGCACTTCGAGCCGGCTTCCATCGGGCGTGTAGGCGGCGATGGTCTTGCTCACGATGGTCCACGGTCGGAAGATCGGTACACCGTCGCGCGCGCTGTAGACATTGGCCAGCACCAGCGGAAAGTGTGGTCCGGCGCAATGCCGCTGCATGCCGCCGTCGACATTCATCGGCGTGCCGGTGACCTGCGACAGGAACGTCAGGCCGTAGTTGAACTCGTGGTTGCCGACCGTGCCACCGTCATAGCCGAGTGCATCCATCGCGCGATAGATCGCCAGTTCCCGATTGCAGGCCAGCGGTTTCGCCAGCGCCTGATAATCCGCCAGCACGCTGCCCTGGATGGTGTCGCCGTCGTCGAACAGAAAGCTGTTCGCGAACTGCTCGCGGGCGCGGCGGATCAACGTGGCGGTGCGTTCGTAACCCAGCGAGCTGTCCGGCCTGAGCTTGTAGTAGTCGTAGCTGAGTACGTTCGAATGGATGTCGGTGGTTTCCAGGATCGCCACGTTCGCGCGTGCGCCGTCCGGCAGTCTGGCCGTTTTCCAGGGATGGCTGGCACAACCGGCAAGCAGCGCGGTGACAACCAGGGCGAGAAGCGGAGCGAAGCGTGGCGACATGATGGTTCCGTGGCAGGTGTGCGGGCGCATGCCGCAAAAGCTAGCAGATCGGCATGGCGTTCCGCCGCACGACGGACGCGGGCGCAGGACACTCCTGCACCCTGTGCGCGATCGCTCTTGTGGGAGCGGCTGTTGTGGGAGCGGCTTCAGCCGCGATGCTTTTGCTCTGGTCAAGCCAAGAGCATCGCGGCTGAAGCCGCTCCCACCACAGCTCCCACAAAAGCCGCTGCGGGACGGGCCTGCCTGCCGCAAGAGCACCGGCCGTCTCCCCAACGCCAGCGGAACGGGCCATGCGGTCGGCAAGTTGTTACCCGCGCAAGACCGTAAGATGTCACACCGGTTACAGTCGAGTCCCAGGGGGGCTTGCAATCCATGCGCAGGATCTGGTCAGGCTTCACGCGGGCACGGCTGGTGGTGCTGTGCGCGTTGATCTTCTTTGCGCTGTGCGTCGCGGCAACGGCGCTGCGCGAACCGCAGCCGCTGCAGCAGGGGTTCATTCTCGCGCTGATGCTGTGCACGTCCGGGGTGCTGCTTTTTGCGTTCGCACGTCCGGGCATGGCGCTGGTGGTCGGCGGCGGCCTGTTCCTGCTGCTCAAGTTCGTCTCGGTGCTGAAGCTGCGCTATCTCGACTCGTCGCTGATGCCGTCGGATTTCGTCTACTACGCACGCACCAGCCTGCTCGATACGCTGCGACACTATCCGCACCTGTATGCGCTGGGCATCGCCCTTTTCCTGGCGCTGCCGCCGCTGCTGTGGCTGATCTGGCGCTGGGATTGGCGGCTGCCCTTCAGCCGCCGTCCGCAAGCCGCATTCGCGCTGCGCGTCGGCGGGGCGGGAGTTTCCGCGCTGGCGTTCTGGGTGTGCATGCTGCCTGGCGGTCCGTTCGCGGCCGTGCATGCCAGGAACGTCTGGGAAAAATTATCCGACGACGCCCAGCTGACCAACTTCTTCGTCAACTTCGACGACGCCGATGTACACCTGCCGGCGATGGCCAGCGACGCGATGGCGGCGCAGCAGTGGGCGGCGACCGCCCAGGGTGTGCCGGGCGCGGCGCGGTCATCCTACCCGGACATCGTGCAGGTGCTGGAGGAGAGCACGTTCGATCCGGCGAATTACACCGACTGCAACGTTCCGCAATGCCGCGTATCCCTGTTCCAGCGCGATGCCCGCACCCGGGCGCATGGTGTGCTGCGCGTGCACACTTTCGGCGGCGGTACCTGGGTGAGCGAGTTCGCGGCGCTGACTGGCATGCCGCAGGACATCTTCGGGCCGGGCGGGATGTATGCGCCGTACGTGCTGGCGCCGCACGTGCGCGACGCGCTGGCGCTGCAGTTGCGGCGGCTGGGCTATGTCACGATCGGCATCTACCCGACCGCCGCCAGCTTCATCAACGGGCGCAATGCCTATCACGCCTACGGCTTCGATCATCTGTACGGCGCAGGCGAACTCGGTCTGACCGAATGGGAGGAGACTGACGCGCAGATGTTCGCCGCGGCCAAGCGCATCTACGACAAGGTGAAGAAACCGGGCCAGCCGGTGTTCGTGATGATCCTGACGCTGAACCAGCACGGACCGCACGATGACGATCCGATGTCGACGCTGCCGTCGCCCTATCGCGGTCTGCTGCACGGACTGACGCCCGCCGCCGCGCTCAACTTCGATACGTATTTGTCCCGCCTGCGGGATTCCGCTGCGGCCATGCGCACGCTGGAGCACGTCTTCCTCGATCGCGCGCAGCCGACCGTGCTGGTGCACTTCGGCGACCACCAGCCGTCCTTCGGTGGCCTGATCCGTACCTTGCCGCGCAGGCTGCCCGCCGCGCTGCGGCCGGACCGGGACTACCTCACTTACTACATGATCAAGAGCAACATCGCCGGTGCGCCGCTGCCCAGCTACCCGATGCTCGACATCGCCTTCCTGCCCAGCATGGTGATGCAGGCGGCAGGCTTGCCGGAGGATCCCTATTTTTCCGCCGAGACCGTGCTGCGCAAGCGCTGCAACGGACTGTACGACGATTGCGCGATACCCGGCCTGCTGTCCTCGTACCACGCGTGGATCTTCGATCGGCTGCACGTCTACCAGTGAGCAGCGCGGGTCGCGCGACCGGTGCACCCGGGGGGGCCAGACGGGCAAGGGTGGAACCGGGCGGGAAGGCGCGGCAGGGTACGATCGGCTTTCCCGCGCTTCGGTGCGTTGCTGTAGTCGAGGTCCGCCGATGTCGATGCCTGCTCACGCGCATGAATTGCCACTGGCCGGCAAGGTGCTGGTCATCGCCCATCGCGGCGCCAGCGCATTGCGGCCGGAACACACGCTGGCGGCCTACAACCGGGCGATCGCCGACGGCGCCGACTTCATCGAACCGGATCTGGTGATGACCCGGGACGGCGTGATGGTGGCGCGCCACGAGAACGAGATCGCCGGCACCACCGACGTGGCCAGCCATCCGGAATTCGCCGCGCGCCGGACCCGCAAGATCGTGGACGGCCAGGCCGTCAGCGGCTGGTTCAGCGAGGACTTCACCCTGGCCGAGCTGAAAACCCTGCGCGCGCGGGAGCGCCTGCCGCAGCTGCGCGGCACGCAGCATGACGGTCAGTTCGAGATCCCCACGCTGGCTGAAATCATCGCGCTGGCGGCGGCCGGGTCGGCGGCCTGCGGTCGGGCGGTCGGCATCATTCCGGAGATCAAGCACGGCAGTTATTTCGCCGCGCTGGATCTGGCGATGGAAGACCGGCTGCTGGCCGAGCTGACGGCGCATGCGTACACGCGCAGCGCGCCGGTGGAGATCCAGTCCTTCGAAGTCGGCAACCTGCGCCATCTGCGGGGCCGACTCGGCGGCACGCGGTCGTCGAGCCGGCACCCCAATATCCGGTTGCTGCAATTGCTGGGCGATCCCGCCGGGCGGCCCTGGGACGTGGTAGCGGCCGGCGACGACGAGCCGACCTATGCGCGGATGATGACACCGGCCGGCCTGCATGAAGTCGCCGGCTATGCCGATGCGATCGGCCCGCACATTCGCGCGATCGTCCCGCTCGATGCGCAAGAGCGGTTCGGGCCGCCCACCGCGCTGGTACGCGACGCCCACGCCGCGGGGTTGGAGGTGCACCCGTACACGTTCCGCCCGGAGAACCATTTCCTGCCGAAGAGCCTGTGGCAGGGCGGCGATCCGGGGACGTGCAACGAGGCCGGCGCGATCGCCGACATCCGCGCCGGCCTCGCGGCCGGCATCGATGCGTTCTTCACCGATGCCCCGGCGATCGGCCGCAAGGCGGTGGATGGCCATGATCCGTACGGCTGAGAAATCGGACGCAGCCGTGCCGGACGGTCGTGCCCAGCAACACCGCCGCAGCCGCGACGCTATGATCGCGCCGTTCCCCCAACGGAGCGCGGCATGAATACGCAGGCACTGGTCATCACCTGGGCGACGCCGGTGTTCTTCGTGCTGATCGCGCTGGAGCTGCTGCTGGCGCTGTGGTCGGCGGTCAGTGCGGCGGTGCTTGGATGGCGCACGGGAGTTTCCGCCATGGCCACATGAGATTCTCCCTGTCCGATGAAAACGTCTGGACGTCCAGACGTCCAGACGTTGAGGCATTCCGATGCGCGACATGGACGCCGTGCTGCGATGCGCCGTGTGAAAGCTCGTTCGTTCGCTATGATGGGCTCACGTTTTACGGGGGAATACGATGAGCTTTCTGGGCAAACTGGTGCGGCACAAGACGATCGAGCAATTGCAGGCGGAGGTCGGCAAGCGCGGCGATTTCCGGCGCGTGCTGGGGCTGTGGCAGCTCACCGCGATCGGCGTGGGCGCGATCATCGGCGTGGGCGTGTTTGTGCTGGCCGGCCAGCAGGCGGCGGCGAACGCGGGTCCGGCGGTGCTGCTGAGTTTTCTCATCGCCGGCCTCGGCAGCGGCTGCGCGGCACTGGCCTACGCCGAGTTCTCCAGCATGATTCCGGTCACCGGCAGCGCCTATACCTATGGCTACGCGGTGCTCGGCGAGCTGTTCGCGTGGATCATCGGCTGGGATCTGCTGATCGAGTACGCGCTGATCGTCGGCGTGGTTGCGATCGGCTGGTCCGGTTACGTGCAGGCGCTGCTGGAGCAGGTCGTCGGTGTGCACCTGCCGGTCTGGGCGCAGGGCGCCCATGACCCGCTGCATCCGGAAAACGGCAAGGTGTTCAACGTGATCGCCGCGGCGATCACGCTGCTGATTGCGTGGATGCTGACGGTGAAGACCGAGTGGGGCGCGCGCGCCAACACCGCGATCGTCACCATCAAGGTGCTCGGCGTGGCGCTGGTGATCGGCGTGGGCGCGTTCTACGTGAACCCGGCCAACTGGCATCCGTTCATCCCGACGGCGGTGATCACCAAAGACGGCCTGAGCCACTTCGGCTGGGGCGGTGTACTGGCGGCTTCCAGCGTGGTGTTCTTCGCCGTGTTCGGCTACGACACCCTGACCACCGCCGCGGAGGAGTCGAAGAACCCGCAACGCGATCTGCCGCGCGCGGTGCTGCTGTCGCTGGCGGTATCGATGCTGTTGTATGTGCTGGTTTCGCTGGTGCTGACCGGGATGGTGCCCTATGCCCAGCTGGCCGGCCCGGCACCGGTCGATGCGGCATTCAAGGCGCTGGGTCTGGATTGGGTTCGCGGCATCATCTCGGTGGCGGCGATCGCCGGCATCACCAGCGTGATGTTCGCCTTCATGCTGGGTGCGGCGCGCATCTGGTTTGCGCTGGCACGCGACGGCCTGTTGCCGAAATGGTTTGCCCAGGTGCATCCGAAGTACGGCACGCCGGCCCGGCCGACCATGATCCTGGGCGTGTTCACCGCGCTGGTGGCCGGTTTCCTGCCGATCGGCGAGGTAGCCGAGCTGGTCAACATCGGCACGCTCAGCGCGTTCATCGTGATCTGCGGTTCGGTACTGCTGCTGCGCATCCGCAAGCCGGATCTCGAACGCCGGTTCCGCGCCCCCGCGCTGTGGCTGGTGGCGCCGCTCGGCATGCTGTTTTCGCTGTTCCTGATCGTCGGCTGGCCGTGGTTCAGCGATGGCCGGTTCGAGTTGCTCGGTGGCCTGCCGATGATCACCATCTGGCGTTTCGTCGTATGGATGGTGCTGGGCCTGGCAATCTATTTCGGCTACGGCATCCGGCACAGCAAGCTGGCGCAGACCGATGGATAGTCAGCAAGCGGTATTGTCGATGACCACCCGGTCGCGGCCGCCTTTCTTGGCTTGACGCATGGCCTTGTCGGCGCGTGCCAGCAAGGCCTCGATGCCATCGCTGACCGGCTGGCATTCGGCGATGCCGATGCTGATGGTGAGTGGGCCGTCCGGGCGCTGCACGGCGTGCACGGACAGCCGCAGCTGCTCGGCCCTGAGGGCGGCCTGCGCCAGATCGAGGCCGGGCAGCAGCACGGCGAATTCCTCGCCGCCCATGCGGGCGATCAGGTCGGTGTCGCGTATCTGCGTGCGCAAACAGGCAGCCAGTGCAATGAGTACCGCATCGCCGACGGCATGACCGTGATCGTCGTTGATCTGCTTGAAGCGGTCGGCGTCCAGATACAGCAGACACGTCGGCTTCTGTTGACCCAGGCAGTCGTCCAGCGCGAGTCGCGCCAGTTCGAGAAAGCGGTTGCGCAGCAGCAATCCGGTCAGGTTGTCGGTGTTGGCTTGTGCCCGCAGCATTTGTTCCAGTCGGAATTGTTCGAACAGCGTGCGCAGGATGAAGGTGCGCAGCACGACCGCCACCGAAAGGGCAATCGTCATGTAGATGGCGTACTGGAAAACCGGGGCGCCATCGACCGCGCCAAGCAGCAGCAGTGGCAGCGGGCCGAGCGCGCACAACGCCATGGCGACGATGAAGTCCCAGCGCCCGATCCAGATGACCGACGTCGCCACCGGCAGCAACAGACCCGGCATTACCAGGCGCGGCCCCGCCATCTGGGCGACGCCGTTGAGATTGATGCCGATTTCCAGCAGCAGCACGCACGACAGCGCCAGCAGACTGAGCGGCAACGGCCGCTTCACGCGTCTGGCGGTCGCGGCCAGCAGGGACAGCGGCAGCGCGGGCGCCAGTCGCAGCAGCAACGGAATCGGCGAGACGCTGACGAAGGCGTGCCCGGCGGTCGCCAGCAGATACGCAAACACGGACACCAGCATCAGCGCATGGATTGCCGGGCCCATGCGTTGTGCCAGATAAAGGGTGAACTGCCGACGTTGTGCGGAATCGTTGGCGCCGGGAAGACTCTTGAACAATGCGTACATGCGGGCTCGGTGAACATCCATCGGCAGTCAAAAAAATGCCTCGGTAGGTTTTCAAGCAAGACCGATGCCATGATCCGCCTTGCTCCGCCGGATGAGCCGCAGCGGCATGACCTTCGGCATGGGTCAGTGGCGGCGCAGCCGGGCTAGCATCGACGCCTTGGGTCCGTGGTCGTGGCAGCTTTCGCGTCAGGGATTATCAGCGTCCGTTCGCCTTCCCGCCGGTTGCGCAGGCCGCATGCCGCTGCGGCCGTCAGGGCCGGACAACCACTTCAGGGTCCATCGGAGATTGCATTGAAAGTCATCCACCTTGCTGCCGCCCTTGCTGTCGCCACCTTCGGTCTGGCGAGTTTCGCCGTGCGTGCCGATGTCCCGCCGCCGCAGGATGTGCCCTATCAGGGCACCTTGAAGATCAGCGTGGATGCCACCGATGTGGCGCATCGCATCTTCCGCGTGCACGAAGTGGTACCCGCGCGACCCGGTCCGCTGACCTTGCTGTATCCGCAGTGGATCCCCGGCAACCACTCGCCCACCGGCCCGATCGACAAGCTCGCCGGGCTGGTGGTCAAGGCCGACGGCAAGGTGCTTTCGTGGAAGCGCGACCCCTTCAACGTCTACGCGTTCCATCTCGATGTGCCGCAAGGCGCCACGGCAGTGGACGTGGAGTTCCAGTTCCTCAGCGCCCAGGATCACGGCGAGGGCCGCGTGATGATGACGCCCGAGCTGCTGAGCCTGCAGTGGGACAAGGTGTCGTTGTATCCGGCCGGCTACAACATCCGCGGCATCACCGCCGATGCCAGGGTGACCTTGCCGGCCGGATGGCAGGCTGCCAGCGCACTCAAGCCGGTCTCGAAGAACGGCGACACGCTGAGCTACAAGCCGGTCACCTACAACGTGCTGGTCGATTCGCCGATGATCGCGGGCAAGTACGCCAGGCGGGTGGATCTGGATCCGGGCGCCGCCACGCCGGTGCACATGGATTTCTTCGCCGATGCGCCGAAGTATCTAGCCTTCACGCCCGAGCAGATCAAGCCGTACCGCAACCTGGTGCAGCAGATGTACCGGATGTACGGTGCGCACCACTACAACCACTACGACTTCCTGGTCTCGCTGAGCGACAAGCTGGGCGGCATCGGCCTGGAACACCACCGTTCCAGCGAGGACGGCACCTCCGCCGACTACTTCACCGACGCCGGCAAGAGCATCTACGACCGCGACCTGTTCTCGCACGAGTTCAACCACTCCTGGGACGGCAAGTACCGCCGCGGCGCGGACCTGACCACGCCCAACCTCAACGTGCCGATGGGCGACAGCCTGCTGTGGGTGTACGAGGGCCAGACCCAGTTCTGGGGCCAGATCATGGCGGCGCGCGCGGGCCTGTGGACCGACCAGCAGACCCGCGACATGCTCGCCTTCGTCGCGGCCAGCTATGACCGCGGCCGTCCCGGCCTGGCCAGTTGGCGCAACGTGCAGGACACCACCAACGATCCGACCATTGCCCAGCGCGCACCGCTGCCGTATCGCAACTATCAGTCCAGCGAGGACTACTACTCCGCCGGCGAGATGATCTGGCTCGACGTCGATGGCAAGCTGCGCGAGCTGAGCCATGGCCGGCACTCGATCGACGATTTCGGCAAGGCATTCTTCGGCATGGACAACGGTGCCTGGACCGTCAATACCTATACCTTCGACGACGTGGTCAAGACGCTCAATCGGATCGAGCCGTTCGACTGGGCCAGCTACCTGCGCAGCCGTCTGGACGGCCATGGCCCGCTGATCGGCGGCATCGCGGCGCACGGCTGGACGCTGGTCTACAACGACAAGCCCTCCGACGCGGTGAAGGCGTTCGAGTCGCGCCGGCACTTCGCCGATCTCACCTTCTCGATCGGCCTGTCGATCGGCAAGGCCGGCAAGATCGCCGACGTACTGTGGGATGGGCCGGCGTTCAAGGCCGGCATCGCGCCGGGCATGACGGTGGTGGCGGTCAACGGTCACGACTACGACCCCGACGATCTCAAGGACGCCATCACCGCCGCGGCCAGCGACAAGCATCAGCCGATCGAGCTGCTGGTGAAGAATTTCGATGAGTACAAGACCGTGCGCATCGACTACCACGACGGCCTCAAATACCCCCATCTGGTACGCAATACGAGCAAGCCCGACACACTGGCCAGCTTGCTCAAGCCGCGCTGAGCGGACCTGATGTTCTGCACCCTCTCCCGCGCGGGAGAGGGTGAGGGCGTGCTCGCGATGATCCCCGGCGCGGACGGTGTCGGTCGCCGAGGATCGACCCCGAGTGCGGCCTCTCGCCATCGTCTGCCCACTCCCGGCAACTCGGTTATACTGCGCTCCCCGCGGTACCCGCCTACATGGCCGGCTGCCGCGTCGGCTATCGTGCGCCCGTAGCTCAGCTGGATAGAGTACCGCCCTCCGAAGGCGGTGGTCGTGGGTTCGAATCCCGCCGGGCGCACCATT
>Ga0307375_10006586_pt1 | contig 10712 bp, 4 predicted proteins | sample TR1MG_FD_202531 | JGI IMG/M metagenome (GOLD analysis project Ga0307375, IMG submission 202531) | Soil microbial communities from Risofladan, Vaasa, Finland - TR-1 | ecosystem: Environmental > Terrestrial > Soil > Coastal area > Acid sulfate soil | place: Finland: Risofladan, Vaasa | collected...
GGACACGGACACGAAGGCCGGCTGGATCAACTTGCACGCGTAGAAGTCGATACCCTGGGCGCCACCGGGTCGACCTTCTGGGTTGCCAGGGTCGCTCTCGAGATCCACCGGGCAGTAGGCGATTCCGAGGCCCCACGCCACGAGGTCCACGTAGTCTGGCCACAGCGGCGGCTTCGGCGATCCCCACGGAAGGTGAGCACAGCCGATCTTGAAGTGGCTGACCTGCATGAAGGGCGAGTGCGGCGGACCGGGCGATGCCGGGTAGCCGGGGTATGGCGGGACTCTGGCGCTCACGCCCACCGTGTCCGCTCCCAGGTCGTGCACGTTCGCGTACTTCCGGCGGAACAGGTTCGTGAAGATTCCGTTGCAAGCCATTCGTTTCTCCTACGGTGTGATCGTGAACCGCCACCGCGTCGGCGCAGGGCAAGCCAGCAACGGGGTTCCGCTCACTCGTATTGTTACAGGATCGTTGCCAGCAATCAAGCTCGTAACGTCCACGCCTGTCACCACATTTCCCCATCCCGGTGACACGAGGCCCAACGAGACGTTCGTCATGCTCCACACGACAAAGAAGCTCTCGTCGCGTAGCTCGAGGTCTTGGTCGGCACCCGGCGGCGCGTAGACACCCTGCTGGTCGATGTCCATCAGGATCGACGATGGCGTGCCGCCGAACCAGTGCATCGTGTTCGAGGCCGTGCCGCCGCCGCAGCCTCCATTCACCGTCTCCTCGACGATCAGCTCGGTACAGACCACGACCGCCGCGCAGCTGTCCACGGGGATATCGTCTGCAATCTCGCCCACCCAATCGTAGTAGTAGCAGAACGAGGCCACAGCCAAGTACTCAACATCGACATCGCAAGCCGTGATCTCCGGCTCGAAGTCGTCGGCGCAGTCGTAGAACTGCAGCACGAACTCGACGATGCGGACGTGGATAGGGATCAGCGTCTTCTTGATCTTCACCACCAACCGCTCGATCGCAGCTTGCATCTCGACTCCGGCCGCGTAGTACTCGGTGGCCGTCGGCGACGTGGCAAGCGGCTCAATCTCCACCCGCATCTTGTAGCTCCGACAGTAGCAGCAGTCGTGCCACAGCTCCGGCCAGTACCGCACGGCGATGTGCTTGCCAGAGACAGCGAACTCGTCCGGCACCACAGTCGAACTGATCAGAACCGTCCAGAGGCCCGTCCCGCTGTCGTAGCCCTCGTCCACGTCTATCCAGAACACCGGGTCCGCGAGCGCCGGTGGCGTGCCAGCCGGGAACGCGATGTAGTCGACGCCCTCGTACTCGGTCAGTCCGAAGCAGCCCTTCTTGAAGTTGAACACCGCCCACTGTGTCGGCGTCATCTCGATCTCGAGCCTGAACGCGTTCGCCAGCCCGTTGGTAGCGAGGTCCGCAGCGTCCGCGGCATTCAGCGGATCCAACTCGTAGACGGTCTTCACCTTGCACGGCTCGTGTTGTCCGCCGGCAGGACCCAGGTAGTATCCCTGCGCCACGTCCAGAGCGAACGCCAGCCCGTGACTGAAGCCGTCCGGTGACGAGTCGGGATACATCAACGCCTGATCGGTGAGCGGCGCCCACGGCAGGTTGTCCGGGCTGAACGGGTAGGGTGGCGTAGTCCAAGGTAGTCCACTGTCGTGGTTGTAGTAGAGAACGTCGGCCGCGATGTCGTCGAACCGGATGTACCTCGGAGGGATGTCCGTGTAGCAGTCGCCGTCGTAGTAGAAGACGTGATCGGCAGGGAACCCATCGAGCAATCCGCAGTCGCAGACGTAGTAGAGCGCCTGTGCGTTCACCTTGAACCCGCTGATCTCACCGCGGATCCTGTAGCTGTCCCACGTCGACTTCAGGCCGAAGTACTTCGTGATATTGGCGATCGTCGACCGCTGTACGAACTCGGGATCGTTCAGGTCGTTGTCGAAGCCGAAATCCTTCGCCAGAAAGTTGATGACGGGCTGCGGCTTGAACTCGAAGAAAAACCCCTTGACGTTGTACCGGGCCGTGATCGGCTCGAACCACTTCGCCGTGTCGAGCACTAGCGTCAGGTCCACGCGGCCGCTCCGGTAGTCCACGTCTCCCCACGATGGCCCCGTCGTATCGATCTCACCGGGCAACCCCTCGGGCCACAGCTGCCCCGTGCCGTCGTAGGGCACCGCAGGAACGTCGTAGAGGGTCGTAGGACCGCCGATGTCCAGCACCAGCGATATAGCGATGCCAGCGTACTGAGTGAGCCAGGGAGGTGGCCCAGGAGGTGGCCCAGGGACCGGCGGTGTCAGGTTCTCGCGCAGCCAGAGCGGGACCTGCGGAAGCTCGACCACCGGGCTGGCCGTCCCGTCTCCGACTCCGAGAAGCTGATCCGCGTAGCTGAACTTGAACGGGTACGTGTCGCCGCGCTGGATCCAAACCTCGTTCGCCAGCGACTCGTCGGGGTTATAGATGACGGGCTGGTCGAAGTTCCGCGTCCGCACCGCGGCCACCGAGTAGAACACCTCGTTCCATGTCAGGCCCCAACCTGGGCCGATCTCGTCGATCGCCGAGTACGGATACCAGGGGAACCACGTCGGCCACGTCGGCTCGTCGGGCGGCGCCGGCAACGGGTCGCCGGTGTTCGGCATCTCGGTGAAGTCTCGCTCGCCAATCAGCCGCAAGATCTTCCCATAGTCCTCGTGGTCCTGCTCGCGGATCTCGGTGACGAAGAACCACTCGCCTTCTCCCTCGCTGGCCCGTACCTTGTAAGGCTCGCGCTGATCGGGCAGCGCACGGATCTGGCGCCGCTGCACTTCGATGGTATCGCCGTAGGCTTTGAGCAACCTCTCGAGCTGTGCGTCCGTGTCGGCGTCACGCTGTTGGGCCGGCACGTTCTCCCACAGTACGCGCCTCGCCCAATTCCCGTGGCCGAAGAACCATCGCCCGAACGCTTCGCTCCCGAATGGCAGCATCTACATGACCTCTCTCGGATCTACATTCAACCGTCTCAACAAACTACCAATTCTCGACGACTGCTTCCTGTGCGCCATCTGAGAAATCGAGCTTCAGCCGCCCGAACCCAACATAGCGCCAGTACACATCGGCGTCGTTCCCATCAACCTGAACCGCAGGGTTCATCGAATACACCTTGCTCAGACCGCTCACGTCGGGACGCGTCCACCAGCTCACCGCTCCGCTCGATGCCGCGTAGCTCGTGTCGCTCGTACCGAACGCCTCGAGCGAGAACTGCAGCGCGGACACGAAACCGAAGTCGAACAGGTCTTGCCCGTTGCTGTTCCCGTTGGCGATGATCCCGCCACCAGCGAAGTTCACACCGTACTCGGCGCGAAGACCCAACATCTTCACTCCACGAACAGCCCAATCTGACCTCGACTCGTAGCCGTCCGGCGTGCTCGAGGTGTAGGCTCCGTCGTTGATCGGGAAGCTCTCGAGCAGAATCCAATCCTCGATGTTCAGGTTCGACTCCGAGTCCTCTGAGTTGTACGTGCTGTTCGGGTAGCTCTGGTCGTTCGCCGTACCGAGAACGTGGTCGGTGTTCCAGGCGTTTGCGAAGCAGATCATCCCCTTTCCGTGCACGTCGTCCACGCAGTCGTTGAACTCGCTCCGCGTCTTTCCGTAGTCGTACCCCGCCTCGTCCATGAATATCCCGTGTGCTCCCAACGTGGCCCACTTGTCGGTCTTCGACTCGAACACAGCGATGGTCTGGTTCACGCTCACGTACCCAAAGATCAGAGCCGAGGGATTCAGCGCATTCACCCGCGCAACGATCTCCACCGTGTTCGCGTAGTCACCGTGGCCTGGATCTTCCAGGCCGGCGCCGAGGACGATCAGCCCGTACTTAGCCATGTCCTGCGCCACAAGCTCGTTGTCCCAATGGGAGTTGAATCCGCTCGGCCAACCGTAGTAGACGAGCAGGTCGCGCGGCTTCTTGTAGAGCGACTGCTGGACCTGCTGTTCATGCCAGCCTAGCTTCCCGTGAATGTCGTTCAGATTCGTCACGGACCCGCCTACGCCAATCAAAGGAACATGACCAGCCTTGTACACCGGATTATCTTCGTCATTGAAAATCTCGCGCCGATTAACCAACGACTGCATGAGTGAAAACTGTGCCTGCTTTCCTGTCACTGGATCTGTGATAACCGGATCCTCTTGCCAGTACTCCCATTGCTGCGGCTGGTACACCTCCGGCTCGCCAGTATGGTTCGCAACAATTCCGTCAAGCAAATCCTCTTCGGTAGAAGAAAGCGCGTCGGCGAACCAAATGTCGCATTTCCCGATATCTGCCGGAGGATTGACATTGATGCCATCAATCACGACGGCGATGGCACTCGACACGATCGAATGCCAAAGGCTATGGCCGTTCACCTTCTCATTGGGGAAGTCGCCTGAAATAGAGTATTGGTACTTCGTGGCTCCCATCAGCTGATCCTCCAGAACTCGATCCACGCGTCCTTGATGTTTTGGTTCTGACCACCAGCCACATCACGCCATTGCAACACGATTGTCTTGGACACTCCCGTCAATACAATCTCATACGCCCCTGAAATCACGGGGTATTCTTGGAGTACATTTCCAATTCTGCTCTGATGAACCGCACCAAACAATGAAGCATCCGTGAGGTTGTACAGCCGGGATTCTCCGGCCTTGTCGTTATTGTTCCGCTTCGCCGAATAACCGATTCTGAATGTTCCGTTCAGCGCCCCGGTCACGAGTGTGACCTTCGTTTGGAACGTGGCCAGGGTGGTCGTGCTTTGAGCCAAGGACTGCACTCGCTGGTAGTCACGGCCGAAGACACTGATCGGAATCTTCTTCTTGGCGTTGGCGTCGGCGCTGTCCTCGATCACCATCACGTCGGCGTTGACCGGGATCGCTTTGAGGGCGAGGCCAGCAATATCTCCGGCTCGAGCCATCGCCATGTACTGCAAGTGGTCGTCGTCCGGTAGGCCCGAGAGGCTACCGTGGTCGACGGCGGCTCCAGCACTCGCTCGCTGGACGGCTCGCCAATCCACATAGTCAGCGCCGAGGTCGGTGCTCACGGTACGGGCTTGTACAGCATTCGCGTAGCCGTTGCTGGTCTGGAAAATGACCGTCCCGAGCGGGACGAACTCAACAAACGGAAGCCCACCAAGGATCAGGGTGTCGAGTTCCTCTATCGCTCCGGTCCTGGCGAGTATGAGGGTGGCGTACTCGGCCTGTCCCTGGATAGCGATGACAGGCTGCAACGGGTCGTTCGTGGCAAACAGGTGAGCGAGAATGTAGTCGTTGTTCGTCGCCTCGGTCTGCTGCCACGCGCCGCCAGTGAACTCGTTCCAGGCAAGCCGGTTCGTCCCGAGTCCGAGGTACGACCGCACCGGGAAGTTGGTGGCCGTGAACCGGCGCCAGAGTCCGAGCGCCCCGTCCTTGTGGAAGACCGGGATCTGCGTCGGCGCGGCATCGGCCGCTGGCGTGAACCCAAGATCCTCGTCGCGTATCTCACCAGCCGAATACCCAAGCTGCGCGTGCGTATCCACGTCGCCACTCTGGTCGACGAGCAGGTCTGTCAGGGCAAGGCCATCGATCCAGGCTGTTCCGAACGTGCGGTGCCAGAGGTAGTGGACGCTCGGCGGCATCATGGCGTGGCGCTCGTCTCCGAGGAGAATGTGCTCGTTGTCGGTCGCGTTCCAATAGATGACTGCGATCAAGGCGTAGTCGTAGAACAGGGCGGTTGTCACCGACGTTGCGTAGCCGATGTTCTCGCCGTCGAAGTAGAAGAAGTACAGGCCCTCGGTATCGGGTATCACCTGAGTCTGCGGCGTCGTCTTCTCGAACTTCACGCCGTTGATCCAATAGCTGAACGAGCCAGCCACCGGGGCAACCGTGAACGTGAGCAGCCCATCGTCGAAGGCGATCGTCGACTCGGTTCGGTTCTGGAATCCGGTCGGGTTCTGCATGGCATCGAACTGCTCGGTGTCGTCGGCCCACCGACCGTCCCTGTAGAATCGGAACTTGTTCGAGGTGCTGTTGTAGTACCACATCCCGTCCTGTGGCCCACCTGTCCCGTCGCCGTTTGAATCCCACTCGGCAGCTTGAATGAAGGTGAGCAGCGTGGCATCGTCGACCCACTCGCCCATGTAGTTCTTCTGCCCGTATGCGTCGTTGAATCCCATTGTGTCTCCTCAACAGCTACCGCACGCGCGTGCGGTCAAGACAGCTTCCATCCCGTCGCCGTACCGTCGGTATTGTAGTACAGGAACTTCGCAGCTCCGATGGTAGCAATGCAGAACTGGCCCTGGACGCCAGCGGTCCCTGCCCCAGAGTTCGGGTTCCCGGCGTTCGTGATGCACGAGAACACGCCACCTGTCGCACCGAAGGCCAATCCTCCCTGCGTTCCTGTCCACGCCTCGAGCGCCGCCTGAACCTTCTTGGCCGGACTGACTGCTCCGTCGAACTTCAGACCGGCCGCGGTATCGATATCCGCGGACAATGCGCTACCGCCGCCACCAGCGATGCCGTCACCAGCCGCACCGACAGCGATGCGTATCGTTCCAGGGGCTGTTCCGTTTACCTCGAGCGTCACGCCGTCTACGTTCGCCGAGATGTCGTTGGCTCCGACGTTGATGCCGCCAGTGTTGTGCTCACCGACGTTGAGCGTGTTGCCGTCTTTCGTGAGTCCGTCGCCAGCGTTGATCTGGCCGGCTCCAGTGAACTGGACCCACGAGGTCGTCCCGGTGTCGTAGGTGTAGCCGTTGAACTCGTAGTACGAGCCGTCGCCACTGACCAGCCGTGCGTCACCGTCGTCCGGCGACGTGAATATCCACGCAGAGGTCCCGAGGTCGTAAGCCCCGACGTTGTTCTCCTCTCCGTTGAAGCTCCCTGCCCCGGCTCCGTGGTCGGCTGCGACCAGCACCAGCGTTCCGTCTGGAGGCTCTCCGGCTGCTCCGGCAACGACGACCTGCCACGCAGCCCCGTCGTACTCCTCAATGTCTCCGTCGGTGTGACCACCTCCCCATGTGTTCACGACGTAGGCGTCGCCAGCTACAGGACCGACAGGTGGCGCACCGGGCACCGCCGGGGCAGCATCGGACAGGATATTCAGGACAGCCACCGGCTCGTGCCAACGGATGCCGGACGACACCGCGTCCAGCTGGCCCTTGTTCACCGCGTCGTTGGCGCTCGCGCCAGGAGCCAAGCTCGTGATCTTCTGACTGTTCAGAGACAGGCCGTTCAGCTGCGCCCCGCTCTGACCGTAGGACAGCGCGTCGCCAGAAGCCGTGGCGGCTGCGAGGTTCGTGACCTTGAAGCTGCTCGCATTCAGGTTCACTCCGAGCACAGTTCCGGTGCCAAGGGTCTTGTTCGTGAGCACCTGACCCAGAGTAGTCCCAACGACATCGCCAGCCCCAACTCCGTGAACTCCACTCGCGTCCACGTCGATCCCAGACACGCCAGTTCCAGAACCCTCGAGGAAGAAATCGATCAGCACATGATTCGGGTTCGTAGTCATGTGCGACTGCACGTTCACGTCCGCTATGTACAGCCGGCAACTCAGGCAGTAGGTGATGTGCTTCTGTGAAAATAGACCGCTCATTGGCTACCTCTTTTCGATTCTCAGCCACGACGTATCTGGCCGGAGATTCGTGTTCGCAACGATGCCAGGAGAACCGTCAAGCCAGATGATCACGTCAATAACGTCGCCAGCGTTCGCCGAGAACTCGTACTCGGACAGTTGGTTTGTCGCCCTCGCGTTCTGAGCATCGACGACGGTAGCGTAGCTCCTCGTGCGCTCCATGATGACCGGGCCACCACCTCCGGGTGACAGGCGGACAGCGACGCCGACGCACTTCGGCTGACCAGGGTCGGCGTTGTCCCAATTGATCCCGAATGAAACGGCGTACTGGCCCGTCACGGCCAGAGTGATCTTGTCCGCGTTCACACCGACGTTGTGCGTGAACGGCGGGTCGTCCTTGAAGTCCTGCAGGTTCCACGTCATCACCAGAGGAGCGCCGGACGTGTAGCCGAACAGGTCGATGCCGACAGCTCCCGCCATCCCAAGTTGAATCCTCGGAATAGCAGCCCCGCTCATCGTGTCGAGCGTGGCGAGACACTTCTGAACCGTGTCGTTGTCGTGCGGCCCGGCCGGAAGTAGGTTGCCAGTGAACCCGCTCGTCTCGACCGCCTCGGCCTCGGCGTGGTCGATCAGGACGTAGCCATCTTCGATGCTCGCGCCGTATCCATCGAACGTGTACGTCTGCGACTTGAGCGACTTGAAGCTGTTGGCGTCGAGGAACAACCGCTGCGGCGATCCGGTGAGTCCAACGCCTCCGTCTCCGAACGCGAAGCCGCCAGGATCGTTGAACACGCAGTCGAGGAACGACTTGTCGGCAAGGCCCTCGACGCGGCCTGGGTAGGGCATCGCCGCCGGGGTCTGGTCGTACCGGATGCGTCCGGTGAACCAGCAGTTGTGCATGTTGCGGAATTTGATGAAGCCGAGGATCCGATTCTGGATGAAGGAGTCGTAGGCGAGCAACACGATCTCGTTCTGGTCTGCCACCGCCAGCGGACTTCCAGTACCCGTCTCAGCCTCACCGAAGATCGACTTGTCCGAGGAGGTCATCTGCGCGTGCAGGGACGTGAGGTATAGCGGCCCGGTTCCCTCGCCGCTGACTGTTGCGCCCGAGTCCTGATTCAAGACCGCGCCACTGAGGACCGCCTTGTCCAATGCGAGGCCGCGCTGACCGACGGTCGTGCCGTGGTCGGGCGTCGTCACCTTGCAATGTATGTCTCCGTTGATGAAGAACGTCGGAGCCGATGGCGAGCCGAAGTAGAGGCCGGCGTTCGCTCCAGGCGGCCACCACACCGCGCTCGGTGTCTGGTAGAAATTGATGTTGCCAGTGATCGTCACGTCCACGCCCACCACGGACACGGCCTGACGATACGGCATCAGGATGCCGCCGGGGTCGCTGACGCTGTGGTTGTAGGCTCCAGGCGCCATCATGAACACGACCGGCGTGTTGTACTCGCCGATCGATGTCGTCGGAACCTGAGTGACGGCGTGGGCCAGGGTCTTCCACGGCTTCTGGATCGTGCCGTCTCCGGCCGGCGACACGTCGCTACCGTTCACGATATCCACGTAGACGTACCAACTCGGGATCGGCGAGCCGCTCGGGGTCATCGCGTCCAGGGTCGCCAGGGCGGTCTGCACATCGTCGTCTGTCGGGCCGAGGTTGCCTGAGAATCCAGAGGCGTCCACCTTCGTGCCGCCAGCGCAGTCGACGAACAGGTAGCCTCGAGCACCGGGCGTGGAGGCCGGATCGAAGTTGCTAAACGTCGGCATCCCGCTGGACGTGATCCAGCACCAAGTGGTCGAGTCGAAGTACACGGCTTGGGGGATCTGCGCCAGCGGGTCGGTGACTCCGCCGTCGTAGCCGAAGTGCATCTGCGTTCCCTTGCCAGTGCAGTTGCGAAGACCGAACGAGCCGCCGTCCATCCAGCCTTGCGGGTACGGGTTTCCGTCTTTGTCGAGGCTCCAATCGATTTCTCGGAAGGACACGTTGTCGAGATTGTTGAAACGAGCACAGCCGTAAATGCCCCATTTGATATTGGTATCGATACCGCTGAGAGTGACGGGATTTGGCATCCAATCGACGCCGCTCACCGGCTCGGCCTCGCCGAAGATGCAGGGCGTGTACGGCGGCGTGTAGCCAACCGCAGACTGCTCGTACTCGCAGCCCTCGATACGGATGTTCATCGTCCCGGTCGCGTCGGCCTTGACCGTGGCTCCGCACGCGGCGTTCCAGATCCTTCCGACCATCACCACGTCGCGGGTGTTGAGCACCTTCGATTCAGGCATGTCGTAGCCGCCGCCAGGACTCACGTTGTACGCCTTGACCTGTCCGAGCACGAAGCAGAGTCCAGACCTGTCGTCGGTGGAGTACGCGATGCTCTCGCCGATGAACGACAGAGCCGGGTTCTGGGCGCTCGGCAATGCTCCCCAATCGTCCCACGACTTCGGCTCGATCGCCCAATCGATGTCGCCGAGAATGATGTAGGCCTCGCCGATGATCAGCGTCCGCAACCGGTCGGGCAGCGTGAAGTTGCCAGCGTATGTTCCCGGCGCGAGGTGGAACGCAAGGTAGAACCAATCTTCCGCGGTCACTGGCGCCGGAACCGCAGTAGAGGCGTGTACCAGCGTCTTCCACGGGGCGCCGGGTGTCCCGTCGCCGATCGTGTCAGAGCCGTTCACCGCGTCGACGTAGTAGTTGCCCTTGCCTTGGACGTACCCGCTCGCTCCTGTGAAGTCGAACAGGCGCTTGGTCTGACCGACTTCGATGTACGCGCCGTTGAACCAGATGATCGTGTGGTCGTCGTTCACGTAGCCCATCGGCACCGCGGTCGCGTCCACCTCCATCCGGTCGTTCCAGACTTCCCACTCCACGCTCTGCGGACCGACGGCTCCGCTCTGCAGCCACGCTCCTATGATCGACCCAGGCTCGAGCACCACGAATCGAGATGTCACCTCTATCTCGACGTGGTGAGTCCTCGACAGGAACTTCGCAACGTCCCTCGGGATGAAGTGGTAGACGCCGGCGCCCATGTCGCGGATCTCAACCTCCGGCAGCTGCACGTTGATCAGCTGCAGATGCTCGAGGTTCTCGAAGATCCTCGCGTCGAGGTTGTACATCGTGTCTTTGAACGTATCGAACCAAGACTCCGCGTTCTCTTTCGGGAACGGGATCTTGAAGCGTGGGGT
>Ga0307375_10006588_pt1 | contig 10711 bp, 5 predicted proteins | sample TR1MG_FD_202531 | JGI IMG/M metagenome (GOLD analysis project Ga0307375, IMG submission 202531) | Soil microbial communities from Risofladan, Vaasa, Finland - TR-1 | ecosystem: Environmental > Terrestrial > Soil > Coastal area > Acid sulfate soil | place: Finland: Risofladan, Vaasa | collected...
CAAGAAACGATTCTAAAAATATACGGGTTAAAGCGATCCGGACCGATAGATTTCGCATAGTTTTTTTTAATGAATGCTCTATAGAGGTGAGCTCTGATAGAGTAAATCGATAAAACATGTGAATAATAATATCTTCAGGGGTTCCACCTGCTTTAAAACCGAGTATCAATCGCTCTTTATCGGAATAAAAAGGGAAAAACTCCCGAAACCAATTTCGTAAAATCTCATCTCCTTTTTTTATGAAAAAACCAGAGACATCCCTTGCGTTCGGATCATTCTGCTGTGCCCAATCATCCCATGCAGCTTGAAATTGCCTTTGGTATTCGGAATATCTATTGGAATTTTGATTTTGAATCCGATCTTCATAAATACGCTGAAGATCTTTTCGATCGAATCTTGTTTCCTCAAGATCCTTTATGAAATCCTGAAAATCTTTCGTCATATAGATGAAAACCTTCAATTCTAAATCAAAGCCTACATAGATCTATGATTGATGGATAATAAAGAAAAAAGTATCTATTAATTCAAAACAAGTTACTATTCGCTAGTCGGAATTTTTTCCGAAAATCTCTTTAAACGTTTTATTGCATTAAGCTTTTCTTTTTGTCCTAGTTTCGCTTCTTGGATCGCATTTTCCAAAAGACTGATAGAAAAATCCATTGCTTTTTTATTTACCGGAAAAGGCACGCCATCCTTTCCGCCGTAGGCAAAACTGAATTTTCCGATACAAGCGCTAACCGTTCCTTTAAAGTTAGACAGACTTGGACAAGCTGTCAACTTAGGGTGGTGGCACGGTCACCGGCCCCCGACGCTACTAGCTGACGGGGGAATGCGAGAGGGGCGCGACGAGGATGTTACGGGCGGCATTGAGGTCGGCATCCAAGCGGAACCCGCACTCGGAATTGTGGCAGTGAAACTGCTTGCGATCCCGGTTCGCCTTATGGACCTGCCCGCATTTGGAGCACCGCTTGGACGTGTCCCGCGGATCGACGAGCTCCATCCATAGACCGATCCGCTGGGCGAGGTCACTGATGTGCGCTTGAATCCGGCTGAAGAACCAGTGGATCTGCCACGTGGTGAGGAAGTAGCCCACCTTCCACTTCGAGGCGTGATGGCTCCACGAGAGGTCCTCCATCCGGAGAACTGCTACCCGCCAGTGCTGGCAAGCAGCGATCACCCGGGTCGCCAGCTGGCTTGCCATCTCCTCGTGCAGGGCATGGATCTTCTGCCACGCCTGCTGCCACTCACGGCGAAGCCGCCAGTACACCCGCTGGTGGCGGTAGGGCTTCCCTTGCTGCTGGGCTTGCTGCTTGTAAGTCGCTAGGGCTGCCTGCCGCTGCCGAACGAGCGCCTGCAGGTTCATGAGTTGCCGCTTCCAGTTGAATCCCATCGGGATCCCTTTGCGACGGCGGAGGCGCGCCTTGCGATTCCGCAGCGGGTGATTCTGCGCCTCGCCTGGTCGGAGGTAGGAGGCAGGATCTGCATGCCTGGCGATCCACTCGTCGCGTTTTCCTTCTAAATAGCGCTGATCGATAAAGTAACGCGCCTGCTCTGGACCTGTGCGGGTCCAATTCCCTTCCGACGTCCGTTGCACGGGGGCAACGTGGAGCGTCACCAGCGTCTTCAACCCCAGATCCAAGCTCGCTCCGAGGAGCGGCTTCTGCGGCGGAAGAGTGACTTCTGCCGGCTGGGGTGGCGCGGTGCGCTGGAAGGGAATGGCGAGGATGAGCCGGTCACCCTTGCGCTCGAGGGTGCCCTGCCCTTGGATATAATTCTGATCCGCAAACGCCTGGAAGCGCGCGGGGGTATGAAGGGTGAAGGGGATTGTCACTGTTCGCGAACGTTTTTGACCGATAGGAACTTCCTTCAGTAATTTGAGCTCGCCACGTAGACCTGCAGAAGTCATGCGAGGCGCGACATACATATGTGTATCAACAATCCCCAGAGGGACGGTCGGCTTCGAGAACGTGGGTGCCGCCCCCTTCCCATGCTGGAGCCGGGTCTGCAATGTCCCCAGCGCCGTCGTGATGAGCGGCCCGATCTGCGGTCTGAGCTGGGCACTGAGCCGCCGCTCCGCCTCTGAGATGGCGCTCGCCTCCACGAATTGCTGGAAGTCCGCAACGGAGGCGTCGGCGAGCGTCACATACCGCGGGCGAGCCGATCGGTACAGGGTCAGCAGGCGGGTCGGGGTCAACCCCTTGCGAGCCGCGGCTACTGCCCGCCGCGCGATCTCTGCGACCTGCACCTCCCGCAAGCGTGCTTGCAGGCGGGTATAGGCAGCATCCCGCCACTGCTTCACCAGCTCCTTCCACTCAGGAAGGGGCAGCCCCATATACGACCGCCCCGCTAGAATTGTGAGGAGCGTTGCATCCAAGCTCCCTTTCCCGAAAGCGCTCGGGCGCACGGGTAGCCCCTTCATTCGCTTGCGCTGGCGCTGCTTTTCGTCCCGGCGCACCCATTTCAAACGGGCGGATAGGCGCCGCGAGATCGTCTTCAGGAAGGACTTCAGGAGGCGTTCCTGCCGGAGCCCCGCGGTCAGCCACTGGGCGAGATCGGTCGGCAGTGTCGGTGGGGAGGGCGTCGAGTTAATGGTTCGCTGGATCGCGGGTCCTTGGGTGGCAGTCAGATCCCGCTTTACGGAGTTCCGCACGTGCCGGCACCACCCGCCCAAGGCGACTGGGGAGAGTTGCCCGGCGGTGAGCCCAAGCCCCGCCTTTGCCACCGCCTCCCGAATCGTCTTATATGTCTCCTCTGCGGGGAATTCCCGCTCCAATATGCAGGGCAGGTCGGGCAATGCCGCGATCGCCTGCAGAATGGTCGGCAGTGTCTGCTGGAACTGCCGATGTAATCGCACGATAAAGTACGCGAACTGGGCGGCGGCCCGCCAGACTCGTTCCACTACGAGTAACGGTCCGGTTGTTCTCAAGAATTTAAACCGCCCTTTGTCAACCCGGTGCTTGAACTGGACGAACGCCGGGCTCTTCATAATCACTGTATGGAAGGTCTTCGCTGCCACTAACCCCTCCTTAGCAAACAGGGATTCGATATTCGCGGAATAGTGGTATAGAAACCGAAGCAACCTCTCTTTCTGCATTATTTTTTGCTGCGCACCCTTTTGTATTCCCACCTTTGGGGTCCCTGCCTCACCCTCTTCATCCAAATCTTCTTCTAGATCCGCTTCCTCTGGCTCCGGCGCTTCCGTCATAGTTACTTCCTTTGATTGCGGCTCGATCTCTGCCTTGAGTTGCTGGAGGGCAGTTTCCGTTTCTCCGCGCCACACTTGGAGCCCTTGCCTCAGCGTGAGATCCTGTAGACCGAGTCTGATCATGTGGTTTACGATGACTTGGAAGAGGGTGAAGAACTGCTCGGGGACAGGGAGCCGATTTTGTGGCGTTTCCAAGGGGATCAGGGTGAATTTGCGGGTGATGAATGGTCCGACCCCTTTGACCCTCGGCTGCCCTTCCCGTGTCGGGGTCGCTGCCTCAAAATGGAGCGGTGGAACCTCTGGGTGAAGCGTGGGCACCACGACTTGCAATCGGGATTTTGGAGCGACCCCCACCAATTCGTAACACCACCGTTGGAATTCCTCGGCGGTCTCGGCATCGGGGGCGAACTTTGCCCCTTCCACGCAGGGATCGGGTGGCGGGGTGGCTTCGGTGAGCGCCGTAACTTTGTCGATTAAGCACGGCTCGAAGGCGGTCGGGGTATTTTCGGTCATCCGCCCGCATTCCTCATGGATTTCGATCAATCGCCCTTCCGTCAGGGCGGTCAGGCAGTCTGAGAGGACTTTTTGGCGGGCATCGGGGTCCTGCGCCTGCTGGTCGGCGACCTTGCTGCAAAGATCGATGCTCCGCTCGGTGAGCTTCCGTTTCGCCTTCGCTTTCCACTCCGTCATTCGTTTAATACTTCCAATTCATGAAATTATACGATATTTAATAAGGTCTCAGATTTAACCCATTCATCATTAACTCATTCATCATTATGTTCGGTTATTGTGTTGGATTACCTTCCTTTATCAATCTTCCATCTTTTATTATTGTCCCATGATTAAAAGTAAAATAAATAAACTGTCCGTCGGCGCGGGTCCGCCGTACGATCCACCGTTCCGCAAGGAGGATCTCCAAGGCGCGCTCCAATCGGGCGCGGGGCCAGACGTACAAGCTGTTAAATTGTGTCTCTGATAACTTTTGTCTTACCTCTTCAAACTCCGCCTCATCCATGAAGTGGACGGTCCGAATCTTCTCCTCCAGCTCTTCGAGGGTCAAGCCGGGCCATTCGACGATGTAGGATATAATCATACTCGCCTTATCTTTCAACGGGCTTAATTTATAAATCCCGGGGAGCACCTCATAAACTTTCCTATAAGCTTCTTCATGCTCTTCAGGCGTAGGCGGACGCCACTCCTCGGCGGGCTCGCCCTTCTCCACCTTTTCTGCGGTCTTAAATTTCGGTATTTTCTTCACCACCATTGTTATTAGGACTGCGTCCTATTAAAATTCGTCGATCGTATTGCGCTTCACAAAAAGAGAGGAGATTTATCAAAAATGTAATCAATAATATGGCATACTGGACCTCTTTGGGGTCTAAAGGAGCACTGATTCCTCCCTCGCTAGTTTCAATCCCAATCCTACTGATTTTAGTGTATAAATGGGGTATAAGTGAACGGGCGGGACCCGCCTCTACTATTGGATAAATGTGTATTTCTGGACAGTTTATATATTCTAGTAAATTAGAGAAGGTAACCAAAGTCGAGCCAACTTTCTCTAATTCTAAATGGAGACATTTTTCTAATAGTTCTTCCAAGAAATCATACTGCTCCTTTTCTTTAAGATTTGTGACTAATTTAAAGACCTGTTGGAAAATTTCCTTTTTTGTAGAAGTGATAGATTTTTTCCGCAAGATACTGTAAATCTGAGATAATTTCCAAACAGATTTTCTTAAGTTAAGAAATTCATCATCTACTTCTCGGTAGGGAATTGGTTGTTTATAGGGGGCTTGGGATGGATCGCGGAAATAATGATTCCAGAAGACGGAAGCGGTCTCGGGAAGATCGAGGAAGATAGTTCGCAGCACCTCGTAGGAGGCGAATGGGGGGAAGCAGGTGCTCAAGGAAAAAGCCGGAAGGAATAGGTCATCAAGGAACCGGTGTGTCTTATAAGCAAATAGCATTACCGCGCCGCAATGCACCCCTTGGTGGACCTGAAAATTAAACTCTCCGAGTAGGTAGGTATTATTTACACATGTGAATTTGATCCGTTCTAACAGACCTTCTTCGATCTCTGTCGGTTTCCCGTAAAATAAATCGCACATTTTCCGGACTTGGTTAATAAAGGAGGCAGACCAGCCCAGCTGACTCATAATACATTTATTCTCTTCGGCAATGCAGACATTAGTGAAATCCTTAAGGATAGCGTACGCCTGCTGATTGGGAAGGAGCACTTCGACCTGTCGTGGCATGAGTTGTTCTATGAGGATAGGGAGTCCCGTCCAATGGTCAGGATGGGAATGCGAGATCGCTACCTTGATTTCATACGCTGCCAAGTCAATCGATTCGATTCCTTGAATAGCATCACCCTTCACCTCCTGAATGAATACCTTGAGGAGTAATGGAAAATCGGGTATGAAGAAATTCTTCACGTACCGCGATGCGATCGGATCGCGTTGCCCCACTGGGTCCACCACAATAATCTTATCCCGTGAATTAGTCGGGATCCCGTCGATGAATAATAGGAACATACTCGGCATGGCGCCCAATTGCGACACTAGCACTGTATCGAAATTAAACAGATGATGGTCAAATATATACTCCCGGGATGTCAGTATACATTTTAGTACGCTTCGCAAATGATTGTAAGCGTAAATCTTTCCATTCACAATTTTATCTAAGTGAATAGCCTCTGCTGCCCACTCTATCTTCGCTGGCACTTGATCAGTCGGAAAAAGATTGAAATATTTCATCCAATCGTCTAGAGCTGTAGGAGTCATAGGAGACGGCAGTTTTTCTTCATCAGGAACCCTAAAGAGCAACAACTCACTAGCGGGTATTGATCCTTGGATATTTGAACTTATGACGCGCGATTCCCTTCGTCGCCCCCAAGTCTGCGCATAGCACCACTGCTCGAATTCCGCGGCGGTCTCCTCGTCGGGGGCGTACGCCTTGCCCGCTAAGCACGCGGCAAGTTCAGTGGGCGGTGCGGTCGCTGGGCTCGATTTATCACTTTGATCTAACCAGCGGAGGAGGCACGCCTTGAAGGACGCATCCTGCGTATCAGGTGTAGGATCAGCCACTAGATCGCGGCAATACTGAATGCCCGTGTCTATTTTCAGCTTCCGCCTCGCGCGTTCTTTCCATGCCATCTAGATTCTACCCTAACTTAACATCTAACTTACTTTTTGATCTTGTACTTCTCCTTCAGCCGTTCGAGTTCTGGCGTCATGCACCGCGAATACTCCGAGATCTTGCCGTCGGATCGCAGCAGGCACGCCTCATGGGACTCGAGCACTTTTTCCGGGGGGACTACCTTCAGGGTTTCCCCAATTTGTTTCTTGATCTTTTCTTTCTCACTCATGTTGTTCACCTTTTTACATTTTCATTACGACGTATGATCCTCAATATAATCGGTCTAGATCCTCCTGGATGTGATATTGGGCGGCACTAAATTTCCGCTGGTACCGCCGCCGCAGGACTGGGAAGACCACTAGATAAATGATCAGGAACCCGACCAGGATGATCGCGAGCCACTGGTTAAACGTGTAGACGTTCGCCTGGAAGTACGCCCACGCCCCCGCCGGGTTCACTTTGAACAGGGTGATGAACGCGTCGATGTTCCCCACCAAGAGCGTCCCGACCCACGAGTAGAAGATCACCCGGGGGACCGTCCCGATTGCCGTCGCCACGGCGTACCGCTTCGGCTCCATCTGCACGAACCCGCCGACCATCGTGAAGAGGTCGTACGGCACCATCGGGATCGCCCGGGCGGTGAAGAGGAAGATCCCCCCATGGCGGGAGGTGTAGTACGCCATCGCCTCGGTCGTCCGGTGTCCGAGCAGGGTGTCCGCGATCGGCTTGCCGCCGCGCCGGGCAATGTAGAACCCAATCAGCGCGGTCAGCAGTGACCCGCCCAAGCCAATAATACTCCCGAGGGCGATGCCCCAAATGAGCCCACAGGCCAAGAGGCAAATTTCGCTGGGGATGGGGGCGATGATGGCTTGCAACACCATCACGCCGAAGAACAGGAGAATCCCCAAGAATTGTAAGTCCCGCAGCGGGATCACGACCCACTCGATCACCAACCGCGGGAGGAAGGCATTATCGATGGCGAAATGGTAGGTGTAGAGAATCACCATCACGACCAAGATTAGAATAAAAAGCCCCATATACGCTTTCGTCCCCGCACTATAGGTCACTTTTTGGGATGGCCGCGGGGCGTCCAGTTGCCGCAAGTCCTTCTCAATCTGATCTAGGGCCAGACGCTTCCGAAGGAGCGCGTAGACGCCCAGGACCGCAAGCACCCCGATCACGGCCCCCACGACGACATCTGCCGGGTAGTGAATGCCGATGAAGATCCGCCCAAAGCCCACGATAAACGCGTATATGAAGGCGAGCCCGCGGACCCACCACTGCTTATAAAGCACCATGAAGGGGGTGGCGATGGCGAACCCGACGGTGGCGTGCAAGGAGGGCAGCGAAGGGGTGGTGAAAATTGCCGCCGGGTCGGCGAACAAGTCGACTGCATTGCTGAAGCTCGCCGGTTCCAAGAACGGACGGGGACGCAATAGGAGGAACTTCAGCCCCAGATCAATGACAATTCCGATCAGGATGCCCACCACGATCAGGAGCACCGCATAGCGGAGCCGCGGGACCTTGATCGCCCCGACCGCGCATCCGATGAGGAGGACGATCCCAAGGAGGATGCCCAGCCCCATGTGCAGCGGTCCCCACGCCGCAACGAGGATGAAAAAGGCATCGCAGCAGGTCGGATTGCCCTGCCCCGGGTTCAGCCACTGAAAGAGCACCAAATCACCGTGCAGCGGATTGCCTGTCCCTACGACACAGAGAAATATAATGAACCCGAGGAGCACCCCGATTAAACCTGCAATTACCTTCTTCACGGTCTCACATCATCTCGTCTCATCACTCTTCTTCATACCCTAACTCTTCGTCATCCGATACACATTCCTTGATAAACGCTTCGAAGCTGCCCCCCCTGCTCTGCTCGTAGCCAAGGAACTCGGGGAACGCGGTTGCGAACTCGATATAGGTCGGGGGGCGCCCAAACACGTTGCAAAAGTGGCGCACCCAATCCCGGATCGCATCGCGGTCCAAGGCTTCTATAATCTCCCACTCTTCCCCTTTCTTCCCATCCGTTTCGAACCGCGGGAGCCCGCCATGAACGTGTATTAAGAACTCGCGCCCTTTCCGTGTTAAATAATATTTCTTTACCATCGTCCCCCTGACTGCCCGTTTGATAGGTTTGACCAGTTCCTTGCCCTCCGAATCTTGGAGAATTTTCCAAATCGTCTCCTTCGGCAATCCGGTCTTTGTGGGGAGAATTATAAAATCACCATCAAAATACGCTTGGTAGGTCTGCCGACGGGAAAGGGCAAGCGCTAATAGGACACGCACTTGCGGATCCTCGTGTGTTGAAATGCTCTGTTCCAACTCTTTTTCACCTCGTTTTTTATACCCTTGGGGTGGTCCATAAAGGGACACTGGTTTCAATTGCGGCTCCTTTGTAGGCTCTCTACGCTTTCGTTCCCAGATCGGTATGTGGGAATGTTGGGTAATGATATACACGTAATTATAGGTCGTACCGACCGACTCTGCAATCTGCTGGAGCACCTGAGGGGTTACGCCCAACTCCTTATGCATGCAGAGCAGAGCTTCGACTCTTTGCCGCTTTTCCACAGGTACCTCGTTTTTCAAGGAGACAACCCACGTCCTCCGCATCTTTTCAATGACCGCTGGCGCCATCCCGACTGCCGCCGCAATTTCGGCATCCGAGAGTAGCCCCGCCTCGAAAAAGGCTCGGATCTGATCCCCTAGTAATTCGCCTTTTTGTAGCGGTATGTGGATTTGCTTCGCGACCGTACGAACATACTCTATAGGCATTTCCGTCGCCTCGGCGACCTGCCCAAGGACCAGCGCGTTGACTCCTGTTTCCTCATGCTGACGGAGCAGTTGTTCCACCTCATCCCGCTCAACGCGTCGCCCCCCTAATAAATGTCCTCTACGAGAGGAGATATTGATTTCACTAGCAATATGATGAACATAATCGAAGGTCATTCCCGTTACCTTTGCGATCTGTAGAATTTCTTGAGTAGTGACCCCCGTCTCCTTATATTGGCGGAGTAACCGTTCCACCTCATCCCGCTCAATGCGCCGATGCCCAATAAATTCCCCCTTTCGAATGGGAACCCCAACTTTATGAGCGATCTGGCGCACGTATTTGAAGGGCGCCCCGGTCTTCATGGCGATCTGCTCAAGTTCTAGATCGGACACGCCCATTTTTCCATACTGGCGGAGTAATGCCTCCACCGAGTCACGTTCGGGGTATTTTCGCCCGTCCGTGCGCAAGGTAAATTCTTTGGTAGGAAACTCTTTGTGAACTTTCACGCCGTCCTCATCCATGGTTACGATCGTGACATCGAAAAATTCCGTCAGCTGCCGGAGAATGGCGTGGCTTACCTGCAGCCGCTCCATCTTATCATATATGTAGATAGGGCTTAGAGCATCATGTTCGTCAAGTACTTGGGTTACTGAGGGGACAGAAGTGTGGTATAGGATCACTTTCTGCGGGAGGAAATTTCGGCATATGAGTTCGATTTCCTTGATGAGGGGGGATCCGAAGATATCGATCCACGAATACTGCCACCGCTTGACGCAGAAGATGAACACCGTGGTCTGATCGATGTACCCTCCGATCCCAATAAGAATATCATCCATAAAGGACGCATGCGTGAGATCCATCAAAGTCGGTGCCAACGGTGCATGATAATGTAAGTGGAACAACCCGAGCGCATTCCAACCACTCCAAGATCCCTGTGGAAACTGGATATCCCGCCTCCGCTTTTCTGCCTCTTTCATATCATACTCAATGAGCCCAAAGGTACCTTGTATAACCTCTGATAGTTTGATTTGGTCCGTCTCGGAATGTATTGATAGTAGGAACCCCTTATCAATCGGCAGCTTCTTACTATGTGATGGAAAGGGCAGCCCCCTTCCCTTCACACTGGTCCAGACCTCCTCGATCCCGAACTCCTCCGGCGGTTCCCACACGGTGAAGTCGACCACGGTCGGCGTCTCGATGAACTGGTTTATTTGACGGAGCACCATTTCTGGAATAAATATATTATCTTGCCCACCACCCACATACCCGATATTGAGGCGTCCCTTGTAAAAGGTCCCTACTGGGGGGATGTCTTCCCCTTTCTTCTCATCAGTCCGCATGTAGAACCGTTGCCCGCCTTCCGTGGGGAGCTTCCACGGCATCGGGATGAATTCGTCCAAGAAGGGACAGGAGAGCGGGGGCTTAGATCCAATCGTGAGGGCGCAGCAGTCGCGCTTACAATAATCGCAGATGAACAGGTTCCTTGCCTCTTCCGCGGTGGAAAATTTGCCTAACCGCACGATCCAGTCCATTGGCAGGAACACGTCCGTGTAGAGGCAACCGACGGGTAGTTCGGTACCCTTGGACAGCAGCCGGCACCG